>SDBT01010873.1_pt1 | contig 14672 bp, 11 predicted proteins | sample 2277101 | NCBI WGS metagenome assembly SDBT01 (sample SAMN10404973, study PRJNA504765) | marine sediment metagenome | isolation source: marine sediment core GS10_PC15, 103 cmbsf | place: Arctic Ocean: Southern Knipovich Ridge | collected 2010
GTGCTTACCTACATCGGCTACACACTGCCACCGGCGCGGTTTGGCGTAGTGCCAATAGCAATAGCAGCGGGATTAGGGTGAGGAATATCCTCCGGGAGAATTACACGCGTTAACAACTCGTGCCTCAATATTCCACCGGCAGCTTCTATTGTAGAGAGCTGGATTCCGGAGAGGGCAGATGCAGCGGCAACCTCGTAGTTTACAACATGTGAGCCAACCTCGCAGAGGACTTCGTCTCCCGGGCTGGTGAGCATCCGTAGCGATACCTGATTGGCCATGGTGCCCGATGGCACATATAGTGCTGCCTCATGTCCCAGGAGTGCCGCCGTCTTTTCCTCGAGACGCCGTACGGTTGGATCGTCACCGAAAACGTCATCACCGACCTCCGCCTCTGCTATTGCTCGACGCATGGAAGAGGACGGCCTTGTAACCGTATCCGATCTGAGATCTATAATGTCCATAAAAAAACCCGACCTGAAAGGCCGGGCAATAAGCTATTTTAAGACCACAACTCTTTTGGCTTTGAGACCCTCAGGCGAACGAGTCACCTCATATTCCACCGATTCGCCCTCCTTAAGTGTCTTATAGCCATCGGCCATTATATCAGAGTGATGTACATAAACGTCCTGAAAATCATCTATTGATGTTATGAATCCATATCCCTTTAAGTCATTAAACCACTTAACCTTACCTTTCGTCATTGACCCTCCCCTAAAGGATTGACTTTTTTTTTAATATAGGCTCCACTAATCCCCAAGTCAAGGGAATTTGTTACAATGGAACCGATTGACTAACAATAAGTTGCATTAATCCTCCGGACATGAGCGGGACGGTCAGGTTATCATCTATGTAAATTGTAAACGCCTCGACAATGGTAGCTATAAAGGCACCCGCGATCTTCACCCACCAGGGGACGCCGGGTACAATGAGGGCAACTATACAACAGGCAATAAAAAAACTCGCCGATCCCTCCAGGGTCTTATTCCGGAATCTGTTCCGGCCCCAGATACGCCCGACAATGGCACCCGCGGTGTCGCCTACCACGATATACGCGATTGCCAGAATAGCGATCGCTTTGTCAAAAATCAGAATGGTTAAAATGGAACTCGCCAGAATATAGGTGGCACCCGAGAAATTCGATTTTTCACGAGGTCTTATCATCAGGCCGAAATAACGGTTAATGAGACTTTTGGTTCTATCGCGGCCGAAGAATCGCAATAAGTCACCGGCTAAGAATACAGTAAATCCTCCCGCCAGAAGCATCAGAACCAGTCGTTGACCGGTAAAATAATACAGGATCGGTATAGAGATCGCGGCGATATGAGTCAGCTTTCGTAATAGCTCCCCTATAATGGAGATATCTTGCCGGCTATCGGGCGGGAAAACCGATCCCTCAAGCTGTCCATTTTTTTGACTTTTTCGTTGCAGTATGACTCTTTCAGCCTCCTGCCTGCTTGCGTTCCGGCTCAATCTTAATCACGTCCAGCCGCCCGGACGGTTGGAATTTTTCCAGTAGCTCTTCATCTACAATTATTTCAGCAGCCGCCTTCCATTCCCTTATATACCCGGCGGAGATTTCGGCGTTGCGTCGTTGTCTCAGTTTATGCTTGATCCCGGGTTTCACCTGCTTCAGCGTCTTGTCCTCTTTCCTGCTTACCAGCTTAATAATATGAAAACCCCAGTTCGTCTTAACCGGGCGGCTGATCTTACCGACCTTCAATCCATTAGCGGCTTCGTAGAAAGTCGATCCCATGTCATCAGGCCCGATATAATCGAGGTTGTAGGCAACCTCTCGGATTTCGGGTTCGCCCGGATAATAACGCCTTGCCATCTCGACAAAATCGGCGCCTTCCAGTATCGAATCCCTGACAGTCTCGGCTAACAGTGAATCCTCAAAGATGATATGATGAATCAGAAGCGGGCGTTCATATCTGTAATCATCAATATTAGCGCTAAAATAAGCCTCGACCTCCTCTTCCGATGGCTGGTACTTCGGATCCTTGAACAAATTTGTAATTCGTCTCTTAGCCTCTCTATAGCTATATTTGTATGAGGCTTCGGTTACCTCCGGGCTTTCCAGATACCCTGCGACCCTGGCGGCATCCAGCAGCAGCAGGTCTGTTGCCATCAAGATGAGCATATCTTTTTTATCCTCAACAGTCGCAACTTCTATCTGCTTGAATCTCATATATCGTGGGAGGGCTTCACCATACCTGTTATAAAATAAGGTATCTTTTGAGTTTACGACCATAACCCAGGTATCGGGCGAAAGACTGTCGTCGGACGCCAGAGCTTCTTCGTTATATTCATAAACCGCCGCCTGCTTCAGTGAATCCACAAAGACATTGGCATATTCTTTCTCTTTTTCGCGTTTCAGCGTACTCCGGATCTCCTTTTCGAGATCTTCATCGAGGGGCTTTTGTTGCTCGGGTTGATAATCATCCACTCTGATGATATGGTACCCAAACCGGGTTGACACCGGCCCCACTATTTCGCCCGGGGCCGTTGAGAACACGACTGAATCGAATTCCGGCACCATCCGGCCACGAAAAATATATCCAAGACTGCCGCCCTTGGAAGCGTTGGTCTGATCCTCCGAGTACTCAGCCGCTAGAGAATCCCAGCTCTCTCCCGCCAATGCCTTACTCAATATATACTCCGCCTTCTCTCGGGCATAATCATCCATCTCATCGATAAGTCCCTGCCTCTTTTCTTCCGATTCCACCCCTGCTGTATCCGGATCCAGCCTTCGAATGAGTATGTGCCTGGCTTTAACCTGCTCGCGCTCAACGAGATCGTCCTTATGAGATTCATAATGATCGACCACCATGACCGAATCTATCTGTGTACGCTCCGCTATTAGTTTCTGGTATAAAATCTTTTTTGCCGTTTCTCCAATATTATCCCTTTTCTTCTGTCGGAATTCCAGTTCATTTTCAATCACGCTTATTGCCGAATCAATGCGGCTCTCAATCATTTCCCTGGCTATCAGACTATCCAGGGCATCTGATTTTAAGCTATCGCTCGAAACGCCGAAACCGGATTCCTTTTTTAATTCCTTTACCGTAGAATCAAAACTGGCAAATGTTATGACCCGCCCGTCGACAGTGGCCACCTGAGCATCAGGGTCGATCAGGTTTGATGACCCAAAGAGACAGGCAATCGAAACTAAAGCTAAGAGCGTAAACAAAATTCTTCTCATTTCAACCTCGCTGCATATTTTTCATTATCGAACCACATATATTATTAAAAGCCGCTGCCTATGTCAATGCCCTTTAAAATTAAACACGCCGGGATACTGGTTTTTGATAATGGCAGGCCCAAAATAAGTCGCTGTCCGGGTCAAAATACTGCTCAACGACTAATCCTGCAATAAATACCCTGTTGTGCTTTGATAGCAGCCAGGTGGCAGCAACATATCGATAGAGTCAATCGCCGGCTTATAACTGAAAGATCAATGATACCAGGTATGAGTGGTCGAGATCGGAATGATCCCGCATGGCGATATCGACAGTGAACCGGTTGAAACTCAGGCCGGCGCCCAGCGAGAGATTGCCAATATCGGAGCCGAGTCGGGCCGATAGTTTTTCCATATACCGGACCTCGAGCCCGAAATGGAAATCGAACGAGACCGCGCCCGCCGAAGCCTGCGCTGAAAAATCCCGGCCTTCGAAACGTATATCGGTATCGGCCAATAGCACCATTTTGAGCCTGCCGCGATTCCCATGAAATTTAGTTCCCATCTTGGCTGTCGGATTAACTCTTTCCTTCATGCCAGTTGAATACGATAGGAGCGTACTGGGTGCGTCCTGAACGTTCAAACCCAGATCCGCCCAATCCGTCACGGCATAGATGGCCCCAAAATCGAGCCCCAAGCCGGCCGCAGACTCGTCGACGATATCCCTGTATATTAATTTTGCGGAAATACCGAGGCTCAAACGTTTGCCGAACATGCGGCCATAGGAGAAATATCCCACATAATCGGCATGCGATTCCTCGCTCACCATCTGAAAGCGGCCGGTCTGATCCACCTCGGTGACGATTATCCCGCCGCCACCAAGCCTGTATAAAGAAATACCGAAAGCGGCCGGTGCATTCTCTGAACCCGATGGACGAGCGTAGGCCAGAAAATCATGGTTCAGAAGAGACCCGAAAGTCTCTGAATGCATAAATATAGCCTGCGGACTGGCGAGCCGGGAAAGCCCTGCCGGATTATAGTAACCTGAAAGAACATCGCCGCTTTCGGCTGCATAGGCCCCCCCCAGAGAGAGAGGCCTGCCCCCAACTCCGAGATATAGAAACTCCCCTGAATATTTAGCCCCGAAAGCCGGAGCGCTAATGGTGACCGCAATAAAAAGCGGCATTATTCGCATCATCGATACCAATATATCAATCCGCCTCTAAAACTCAACCACTTTAGTCATCGTCATTGTTCCATCTATAATTGAGATTTCAGCAGCCTCAAAATAAACAGACCCAGGCATGAAATATGGTCTCTATACATAAATTTGATATACGCATTTGTAGAAGATCCGTTCCTTAAGCTGTCAAAGAGCGGTGAACTTAGATCTGCCGGCACAAATCCCCGGAGGCCAAAAGCGGCTGCCGGGGATGAGATTGAAAGGCGTAGGATGACTATCTCAGTTGGAGGAGATTTCAGTTATATACTCTCTCAAGGATTTCGACTCATAGTGACCCTCTGCCACATAACGAAGAACATAAATAAAGCTATTTGGAGGAGCATAACCCGATCTGGCATATATTTTATCACCATCTGAATTCAGAAAAACGAATGTCGGATATCCCCTGACTGCAAAAGATCTTGCCACCTGTCTCCCGCTGAGAGATCCGTCAGGTAAAACCATTTTCTCTTTCGACTCGGCGTTCAATTTCACCGGTACAAAATGCTCACCCAGATAATTCATAATCATCTTATCAGAAAACGTTTCTCTATCCATCTTCTTGCAGAATCCGCACCAATTCGTGTAAACATCAATGAAGACTAATTTATCATTTTTCGATGCCTGCTTCAGTCCTTCGTCGTATCTCAGCCAGTTAAATTCCTTTTTGCCTTCAGGCTTATCTGCTGATTTAGACGGATCCGTGACACCGGAGACGGTCAGGAATACCAATCCTATCGCCAGCAGTGCCGCCAATGCTGCTAATCGCCTGATCCACATTGTTTGCTCCTCTTAAGTTGTCAAATCGCCGTTTTTAAGTTATACGCTGAATCGAGCCATTTAGATCATTATCGGCTCGAATCCCGGGGGCTGAATCGAAGCTTTAGCTGAAGGTTCATTCGTATCAAGCTCTTACAACTAAGGATAATACATCCCCCGGCGAAAATCAATCCTTTCTTTCTATCTTCCATACATGTTATCTAAAGAAACCATAATTGCCCTATGCCCGGTTCCTGCGGAACATAAACCCGCCAGAAAAACCTTGCACCATTAAACAAAATAAATTATGTAAACCCGGTTCAAATCGAAAGCTTATTATCTGTTCTTCAACTTGATGAGCCTGACTTTGTCGGGGCCTAATATTTCCTTAAGCCCTTCAAGGAGTTGGGGGGAAGGATTGATCTTATATCTCGAAGACCTGTATACAACGTTGCGGCCGTTCCGGGCATAGCGAACATGAACTTCGGTGCTTCCGGCATTTTGCGAGAAGTGTTTTTCGATAGCCTCCGGGACATTATCTTCGACATCATCCGCCAGCGTTAGTTCCAGTGCCGTAGCGTATTCGCGCGGCGCCACCGACAAGAGAGTTAAATCATCGCCCCTTATTTTCGGCTTTTCCCCCTCGCGTGTGGATGCTGACCCAAAAACAATTATGGTGTTGCCTTCAGTCAGGATCATTCTTCTTTTCTCGATGACGTCTGAGAAGATCAGGACCTCCCCCGATCCGGAATAATCTTCCAGGGTCAGATTAGCGAACAGGTTTCCTTTGCTGCTTGTCTGAATTTTCACCTTCGTTAAAACTCCGCCGACAATGGCCTTACGACCATCTCCTGCTTTACCGAGATCGGCCATGCTGAGGTTGACAAAACACTCGTAGATATGTTTGTAGGGATCGATTGGATGGCCCGAAATCCAGTAACCCAGCGATTCTTTTTCTTTCGCCAGGGTCTCCGTTTCTGACCAGGGTTGAGCGTCCGGTAGCTTGGGCTTCGGCATAGACGATGTATCCGTTTCTCCGAACAAAGTGGATTGTCCGCTTTCCTTCTCTCTTTGAATCGCCGATCCACAGGAGATCGCCATTTCCACCCCATTCACCAGGGCAGCCCTGTTGGGCCCGATGTTGTCCATGGCACCCGACATAGCCAGACTCTCGATCGTCCTTTTGTTTACCAGCCTAAGATCGACCCGGCTACAGAAATCGAAAAGGTCCTCGAAATCGCCCCCCTCCTCGCGAGCTTTTACGATGGAGGCCACAGCCCCGGCGCCCACGTTCTTTACCGCCGTCAGCCCGAACAATATGGTCTTGCCGTCGACAGAGAATGCACCCTCGCCACGATTGATACCAGGGGGCTTCACATCGATCCCTATCCGCTCGCACTCATTCCTGAATTCCATAATTCTGGACGTATCAGACATTTCCGATGTCATCAGCGCCGCCATATATTCCACAGGATAATAGACTTTCAGGTACGCTGTCTGATAAGCGATAAGAGCATAGCTGGCCGAATGGGCTTTTACAAATCCGTATCGCCCGAAGGTTCCAATTTGATCGAAGATCTTCTCGGCCACCGACTCTTTAATATCCCTTTCCTTCGCACCCTTGATGAATTTGCCCTTCTGCTCAGCCATGACGTCTGCTTGTTTCTTCCCCATGGCCTTGCGAAGAATATCGGCCTCGCCAAGAGTATAGCCCGCCAGCTCCCGTGCGATCTTTAGAACCTGTTCCTGAAAGACAATAACACCGTATGTTTGCTTCAGGATGGGTTCCAGGAGTGGATGCACATATTTGATTTTTTTCTCCCCGTATTTGCATTCGATATATGTATCTATCATTCTGGCATCCAGTGGTCCCGGGCGATACAGGGCGTTCATGGCTGTTAGATCCTCAAGGCTGGTTGGCTTTAGTTTTTTAAGGTAATCCCGCATTCCCGCCGATTCAAACTGGAATATGCCGACCGTCTCCGCCCTGGCGAACAGATTGTAGATCTGCGGATCGGTAAGAACAATCTTGTCTACATCGATATTAATATCGCGCTTTTTCAACAGCTTCAGGCAATCGTCGATCACCGTCAATGTCCGAAGCCCCAGGAAATCCATCTTCAAAAGTCCGATAGCCTCGATCCACCTCATATCATACTGGGTTGTGATTTCATCTTTGCTTGATTTATAGAGAGGAGCATAATCAGTTATCGGGCCGGGGGCGATCACAACACCTGCCGCGTGAGTCGAGGCATGCCTCGAGAGACCCTCCAGCACACGAGAGTATTCTATCAAAGTTTTAATATCTTCTTCGCTCTCATAACGGCGGCCGAGTTCAGAATCTTTTCTGCCCAGTGCCTTATCAAGAGTCATATCCGCTTCAAAGGGGATCATTTTGGCGATAGCATCGACCTCGCTATACGGCATCGACATCACCCGGCCAACGTCCCTGACTACCGCCCGGGCCGCCATACTGCCGAACGTGATTATCTGGGCGACGTTTTTTCGACCATACTTATTCGTAACATAACTGATCACCTCGTCGCGTCCGCGGTCGGCGAAATCGATATCGATATCAGGCATGCTGATCCTTTCAGGATTCAAGAATCGCTCGAAAAGCAGGCCGTATTTTATGGGATCGAGGTTGGTGATGCTAAGACAATAGCTGACAATTGATCCCGCCGCCGAACCTCGACCGGGTCCCACCCTTATGCCGCGGTTACGGGCGAATTCCACGAAGTCGCGCACTATCAAGAAATAACCGGCATACCCCATATTGTTAATGACATCGATTTCAAAGTCGAGACGCTCCTGGAGACTCGACGTTACTTTGGAGTATCGCTTCTGAAGGCCTATTTCACAAAGATATCTGAGATACTTCTCAGGCGAGTCAAATTCTTCAGGCAGGGGAAATGTCGGAACCTTGTTTTTGTATAACTCGATTTCCAGACTGCAGGCCTCGGCTATCCTCAGAGTATTGTCGATCGCCTCCGGAGTATCCAGAAACAATTGTGCCATCTCCTCCGCGGATTTGAAATATATCTGGTCTGTGCTATATTTCATGCGGTCAGTATCCGAGAGCAGCTTGCCTGTTTGAATGCACAGGAGAGCATCGTGGGCCGCGCTATGCTCCCTCTTCATATAGTGGCAATCGTTGGTAGCGACCAACCCCAGGCCTAATTTCGCTGCTATTTCCTTTATCGCGGGGGCTGTCTTGGCCTCCTCCGGAATACCGTGATTCTGAAGTTCCAGAAAGTAATTATCCTTGCCGAATATATCGAGATATTCCTTCGCCGCCTTTTCGGCTTCATCATATCTATTGTTCTGGATATAACGCGACACCTCTCCCTGCAGGCAAGCTGATAGCGCTATGAGACCGTCACCATATTCTCTGAGAATTTCTTTATCCATGCGTGGCTTATGATAAAAACCATCAAGATAGCTGGTGGTGCTCAGTTTTATGAGATTTTTGTAACCGGTGAGGTTTTTCGCCAGAAGCACCAGATGAAATCCCGATTCGGTGAATCCTTTCATTCCTGAACGCTCTAACCGGCTGCCGGGAGCGACATAAGCCTCGATGCCGATAATCGGTTTAACCCTGTGTTTCTTGGCCTTGATATAGAATTCGATGGCCCCGAAGAGATTCCCGTGATCGGTGATAGCCAGAGCCGGCATTTTCATTCGGGCGGCCGTCTCCAGCATGTCATCGATACGACAGGCACCGTCCAAAAGCGAATACTGAGTGTGATTATGAAGATGGACGAATTGCGCCAGGCTCATCGCTTTTCCTCGACCGCCAAGAATCTGTCAAGTTCATCACGGCATCTAACGCAAACCAGATATTCGAATTTTTTATAAATCTGCTCTTCGATTTCCTCAGGCGATTGCCCCTCAAGCTCTATGTTTATCTTTTCGATAAAATCCTTCAGGTCTGTCTTTTTGTCAGGATAGATATGGCCGTCAAATTCGGAAACAAGCTCCGCCTTCAGCCAATATGCCACTCCGCCTTTTTTTATTCGCGTGCCGCACTTTGTGCACCGTTTCTTACCTTTATCGCTCACAACTTAATAAGATCAATCTTCTCCAGACAATCAAGATAATTTCATTTTTCTCGCCAGAGCGTAGTCCTTTTCCCCCCGAAAAGAAGGAACAATCGGAAGAAAACCAGCCCGGCCCCGAAACCACCAATGTGAGCCATATAGGCCACGTTACCGACCTGGTCTCCGGAACCTAATTGGGAAAAAATCTGAATAACGATCCAAAATATGATAATAAGGAAGGCCGGTAACCATACAAGTCGAACGAAAAACAGTATCCAGATCAGGGTCAATACCCTGGCCTTCGGGAATTCGAGCAAATATGCTCCCATCACGCCCGCCACCGCTCCCGATGCCCCAATCACCGGGACCAGGGAGCGAGGATCCAGGATAATCTGTGCCATCCCCCCGACAACCCCGCAGAGAAGATAGAAAAAGACGAATCTTATTCTCCCCATTCTATCCTCTATATTGTTTCCGAATATCCACAAAAAGAGCATATTCCCTGCAATGTGAAATAATCCGCCGTGCAAAAATTGCGAGCTGAAGACGCTAAATCCTGCCATCAACGGACCCTCGCCGGTCCACCCTCCGGCAGAGATAACATTATACGGAACAAGTCCGTAACGGAAAAATAGTTCCTTCCCACCATAGCCGAGAATATAGACAACGAAAAAAACTATCACATTGATCACAATCAAGGCCACCGTGACCAGTGGGAATCTCGATGTGGGGATGTTATCTTTAAGAGGAAGCATCCGTTACTTACCCAGGATTGTGAAGTATTTTGTAATCGTTTTTCGGTTACCCTGTCTATCATACGCAACAATATCGAGTCTGTGTCTACCCGATCGCAGATTGTTTCTAACCTTATAAGCAAACTTCTTCGTACTTAGATCATAATCTGCGGGTACCCAGATGCCATCGATTTTCATACTGAGTCCGCCGTCCAGATCCACTCCCGAGACCCGGTCGGTAATCTTGCATGATAACCATGGCCTGCGAGCCTTAATTTTGCCTTTCGGCCTGATATAACTTAATGAGGGAGATTCGTTGTCCTCGATCAATGCAACTTTCCCGAGCCCGGATCCCTCCACTTCGATCCTCGAGCCATCCCCTTTCCCGATAAATCCCCACTTATCTTTATGTGCTGCATAACCGTAGGCGCCTATCTTTCTTCCGATGAGACCAAGACGTTCGAGATCGAACTTAAATCTGATCGGAGAATCCGCGATCAAATATACGGGTTCGATTTCATAGACTATGGCCTCGCCTCCGAATATGTGGGCTGCAGTACCTTTCGATGGGAAAATATAGGCCGGGAAAAACGATGAATTCCTGTCAAAGGAGACAATCAAGGTTGAATCGGGTGAGAATGCATCGAGCCTCTGACCTGGAGATGCGGGATATAATTCAATTAGCGAATCAACGAGATAAGATTGACCGTCGCGTATGACGATATCGGTTTGACCGGAGAGATTATATCCTTGAAGATCAACGGAATATGATTGAAGCCCCGCCTGATTCATCTTCATTGTCCAGGTCTTTGACTGATTTTCTATTAGAATTGATAAATCGGCGTGCACTGAATCGGGAAAATACTCTATCTTCAGATGCTCGGGCGAGCCTCTCAAATTTAGTCCCTTCTTATCAGTCCCATCGACAAAATATATCCACGGCGAAACTCTTCCCTCGCCATCGGAAAAGCCGAAACGATATTCTCTGCCTCCATACGGGGAAATCGCGGTCAGGGTATTCAAGAAGGCGGTTTCATTTCCGCGGTTCCATGTTCTGGTAGAAAGGGAACAATTAATATCCTTATACTGATCGCCGCTGGAGTTCCTGTATTCCATTTTTGCGCCATTTATCCCGGTGAACGTCAGGAAGTCGACCATAACGGTATCGCCAAATCGATAATATGAAACAAATTCCGGCTCAGGCGGGGCTAATTCAGGCGTCTTCAGGATGAATCTTAAATTTGCTTCATTACCGGCTTCGTCTGAGGCGACAATCCGGACATGACTGAGCCTGCCGGCTGAATTACCCTCAGGTATGACACCGGCGCCGAAACCGGTATCACCCCAGAAATACTGCCGACTGCCAGGTGGGACATGAAGTCTGTAAAAGATGTTCTCATCGTTATCTTTGTTATTCTGATGCCCAACCATTGCTGTCAATTCCATGTCGCGGACATACTCGAGCTGACCGGTAGTCTCATAGCTGATACTGTCGGAGTTCATCGAAAAAACCAGGCTATCATCCACCAGGAGCTTCAGGCTGTAAAACCCATAGAGGAATCCCTTGCCGTCAACCCGGTCTCCTCCGGATATGGCCAGCGCCATATATCCGGCGCTGATCACAGTATCCCTTATTCCATACTCACCGGCGCCATTTCCCTTAACCACATTAATCATTTCGATATCGCCGGGATTGCCGGGGATAAATCCGGCCCTATAATGGCGAACCGCCAACTTTTCGAATACCGGCGGTCTATTATCAGCAAATGTAAAACCGAACCTCAAGGGATTTAAGGGATTATTGCTCGCAGATCGAATTTCGAGATGCAGGTGCGGCGCTCTGGCGCCGGATGAGCCGGAATATCCTATCATCTGGCCTTTCTTAACAGGATAATCGTCGGGATCGAAAAAGAGATTCTGATTAAACCGCCTCGCACTCATCTGCAATCTGCGAATTTCTTCGCTAAGTTCATCTCCGAACTTCAACAGATGACCGTATACCGCTATGCGTCCGTCTTTCAATCTCAGGTAGAGGGCTTTGCCGTAGCCTCTGAAGGAGGTGGTAACACGGTAGATATAGCCATCGTCTATGGCATAGACCCGGTAGCCTGCTTTTCCCCTTGTGCGAATATCCAGGCCGGCATGAAAATGGCCTGCACGATGGTCACAGAATCTCGATGTCAGCTCGGGCTGGAGTTTCATGGGCCATCTATAATTCCCCTGGCCCCGCGCCATACCGGCGTTGATCAGGGAACATCCGAGGGCAAAGTAAATAAGCGCTCTGTGCATGCTATAAAGTAAGACAGATATCCCATGCCGTCAATTCTTTTGGAGGCGGACATAAACCGGCCGTGCAAATTATCCATGGAGTTCTTAGTAAGCAAGATACGTCAGCTATTTTCTCTTGATTCAACCTGAATAATGGCTTTTATTGGCCGCGTGAAGATTATTATCATCAGATACTCTTGAAATTGAATGAAAAAAAAAGATAGAAGCAAGAAGGATTTCGTCAGCGGAGAAAGCCTGGAGGCATTGGAACCTGTCGACATCTCCAGAATAGAAGATTTCGACCAGGCCCTGGCAGCCATGGAGAAAACGTCGTTCGGCGGAAGACAGCTCGGCAAGGCGGCAAGAATCCTCACCGAAATGTTCAGCGATCCCGAAGATCTTACCATCCTGACCTTAAGCGGCGCACTCACCGTCGCCAAACAAGGGCTGATCATTTGCGAATTGATCGAAAGAAAGCTGGTCGATATCGTAATCAGTACGGGCGCATTAATCACTCACGGGCTGATCGAGGGGATGGAGAAATGCCATTACGAAGCGCCTGATATGCCTGACGACGAAATGTACGTTAAGGGAATGTGCCGTGTTTACGATACCATTGAGCTCGAAACTTCATTCGACCATCTTCAAAAAATGATCAACAATAACTTCGAACGCTTGATACCCTCGCTGGACGGGAAAACACCACCTGCCGGATCAGCCGATTTTCACCGACGTCTCGGCGAGATTATATGTGAAAAATATCCTGGCGAACGCAGCATTCTGGCAGCGGCGTTTGAATCAAATGTGCCGATTTACGTTCCCGCATTTACCGACAGCGAACTCTCACTGGATCTTTTTATGAGGATGCTAATGGCAAATGACAGCTTCCTGAACCAGCCGTTCAAAGAGACGATCACGCTGCCTTTCAATCCCTTTTCGGATCTTTACGATTTTGCGAGGAGAATTCATAACCACAACGGAACATTGAGCATTTTCACCGTTGGCGGCGGAGTTCCACGAAACTGGGCTCAGCAGATCACGCCCTTATTCGATCTAATGCACCTTGAGAATATGCCGGTAACATCAAGATTTTACTCCCGTGGGGTGCGGATATGCCCGGAGCCGGATCACTGGGGTGGGCTTTCCGGTTGCACATATAAGGAGGGCGTTTCCTGGGCAAAATTTCTCCCCGAATCGGAAGGCGGCGCTTATGCAGAGGTTAAAGCTGACGCCACTATCGTCCTGCCGTTCCTGATTAAGGGGATCATTCAAAGAATGGAGAGGTTGAAAGGTTAGGGGATTATCCCGCTTCCGGGATGATCAAAAATAGCGATGAAGGTTGCCTATTTTACAGAATCACTTCCGCCATTGGTGGATGGCGTAAGCCATACACTTTCTTATCTCCAGAAATCTCTGGAAGCGGAGAAAATCGATTATATGTTCTTTTCCCCCTTCTTGCCGACGGACGAGAATTGGGCCGGCAAAGTTGAGCACATTCTCTCTGTTCCGTTTCCCCTGTATACTAAATATAGAGTTTCTCTGCCGGCTTTCCACGATCTGAGAAACTCATTAGCGCAGTTTGCTCCCGACATCATTCATATCTGCAGCCCTTTCTTTCTCGGATTCTTCGCTTATCGATACGCCGCTGAGGCCGGTATACCTGCCGTAAATTCATTTCATACGAGATTCGTATCATATCTCAAATATTACGGATTCGGATGGTTCGAGCCGTACGGCTGGAGATTCCTGAAATGGTTTTATAATCGGGGCGATAGCTGTTTTGTTCCTTCCGAGGCCACGATAAAAGAACTCGGCGCCAGAGGGTTTTCAAATCTGACACTCTGGGAACGCGGCATAGATTCAGGCCGCTTCTCCCCCGCTTTCGCCAACCGCAACCTGAAAGACCACTGGTCTCCCGCAGGTGACCCGGTGGCTCTTTTTACCGGACGGCTTGTCAAGGAGAAGGATGTTGAGACTCTTCTGAAGGCGCACCGGATTCTTCTTCAGAGAAAAGTCGCCTACAAACTTGTTTTCGTTGGCGACGGGCCGATGCGAGAGCAGATCGAGAGGGAAGCCCCCGACGCACTTCTGGCCGGTCACCTTCAGGGCGATCAGCTTTCCAGGGCATACGCTTCCGCCGATATATTCGTATTCCCGTCGACCACTGAATCTTTCGGCAACGTCGTTCTCGAGGCAGCCGCCACCGGGCTACCGGTCATAGGAGCATCGGAGGGCGGAGTTGGAGACCTGATCCGCGACGGCGAAACCGGTTTTTTAACCATCCCCCGCAATCATGAGGATTTTGCGCTCAAGATGGAGACGCTTCTGACTAACGAATCTCTGAGGAATGAAATGGCTGCCGGGGCCCTGGAGTTCGCCTTGCAAAAAAGCTGGAGCCAGATCAACCACAGGTTATTTCAGAGCTACGAAATACTCATAGAAAATCACAAAACTGATAGAGTATTGCAAAA
>SDBT01010874.1_pt1 | contig 14671 bp, 13 predicted proteins | sample 2277101 | NCBI WGS metagenome assembly SDBT01 (sample SAMN10404973, study PRJNA504765) | marine sediment metagenome | isolation source: marine sediment core GS10_PC15, 103 cmbsf | place: Arctic Ocean: Southern Knipovich Ridge | collected 2010
TACTTGAAGGGATGCTTCTGGGTACGCAGGTGCTGATAGAGACCCTCTAATTGAGAGAGGTCATCCTTGAGATTAAAGATGATATGCTCTGTACCTAAGAAGGCACCTAAGCCTGCTTCGCTGTTGACTATAAGGGTCTCCCCCTGTGGTAGGGTAGCAGCTAAGGTGGACTTGCCTATGCCTGGATCTGAATAGATCAGGAAGGCTATGCCTCTATTGATCTTGTCTCCTGCCTTCTCAAACTTAGGATCCATTAGAACATCCCCTTAAGTTTGTTAACCTCCTCGTTAACTATATCCTGTAGGGTCTTCTCCTTGGGCTTGGGCATAGGTTTAGAGTTGAAGGGCTGTGATGGGTATTCATCCCATTTTAAGTCATATGCACCAGTGGTACCAGTTGTTGTTATTGTATTACCCGTACCCGTAAGCCATTCATAACCATTCGTTGCCATTAGAACCTCCTAAAATCTACCTGCCTTCAACTGCTTTGTCTGCTTCTCCGCTGCCCCTCTTAGGTCCTTAGATAGACCTACTATCTGCTTGGTTAATTCTTTGATAGCCTCTATGATGTCATGGTTGGTTACCTGAGGGCCTACCTTAGGCTTAGGAGGCTCCTCAACCTTAGGTACGTCTATCTCTACCGGATCCGACTTAAGCTCTACATTAACCTTCGGTGCCTCAGCTTCTATCTTAGGCTCAATAGGTTTCTTCTCTTCCATTACTTATCACCCCTTTCAGAACATCCCCTTTAACTTATTAACCTCTTCGTTTACTGTTTGCTGTAAGGACTTAGACCTAGGCTGATCAGGTGATTTAATCACGGGGTTGAACAACTGATCGTACTTATTTGTCATTGCCTTAGCATCATCCTCCAGCTTCTCTTGCTCCAGCTTCTCTTGCATCAACTTCAATTTTGCGAACAGTGCATTCTTTGTGGCTTGAAGACGAACAGACTCATCCCTGGCGTAATCAACTCCGTCTACTACTCCAGGATGATCCGGTATGGAATCATAGAACTTCTTAAACTTTATCTTACCTCTTATCATAATATAGCTCCAAGGTTAACTTATCAGGCTGCTCTACGTAGCATACCTTACGGTAGGGACACTCACTGTTATAGGCCCAGCAGGAGTCCTGGTTACGGTAGAAGATACTGTGTCTTATGGCCTTCCTCATATGCTTGACCACCTTAGATATGTCCTGCTCGTAGTGCTTCAGGTCAACAGGTGACCGGTAGGTGTAGTAGCGCTTGAAGTACATGTTAAGCTTCTTAGTATCACCGTAATCAAGATAGATCCTCTCAGCAAACTCATCAGCGCTCTCAGCTACATGCTTGGTAAGCCTGGGTCTCTTTATCACATCAAACAGGATACCCTCTATGTCATACCCTGTCTTAGCTTTCAGAGCGTATACGTAACCTGTAGCCTGTGGTGAGGTCTGAGCCCGGCCCTCAAAGGCCCTCATGTGTGATCCGGTAACCTTTACCTCACGAATCCACCAGGACTTATTGTGCCTTACCAGGCCATCAATACGCCCTACCAGATGAACACCACGCAGGTCATTGATACGCTCCTTGAACTTCTCCTCTGATCTGATCTCATCAAAGTTCAGTCGCTTCTCAGGATAGTTAAGCCACATCCCTAATGCTGTCTTGTGGTCGATGATCAGTCTTTCTACGTCATCGGGTAAAGCATTCTTGATGTGGCCTTCATATGTTTTGGTAATATATTTTAGGATGGTACTGGTCTGGTGAGCCTTATAATGCATGTCAAAGGCTTCATGTATTACCTGACCGAGAGTTAATTGTGGGGCTGTTCGTTTGGGTGTGAGTCTGTCGACGTAGTGCCACTTCCATTTCATGGGACATGAGCGGAATATGGACATGGAGTGGTGGGATACTTCTAACATTTTTGACATCCTTTTTCTTTAGGTACCTGAAGTATACCACATAGTTGTCATCTTGTCAAGGGCTGTCTAAAATAAATATTTACTGACGGTGTTTTTAATTATTGGTAAAGAACCACTTCCTGTAGTAATCCAACTTCCGTCGGAGATCTCTTAGCTTCCTCTCCTCCTTCTTGGAGGGCTCCCTCTTCATTTCTAGGAACGCTATCGCCTCGTTACAGAAGATATAACGCTCCGCCCAATCCAGAGCCTTACGTTTCCGTACCCACTCCCTGGTCTTAGGATCCGTAAGGTTCAAGATCTTTAACAGAAGCTCTGTTACCGGCTTCAGCCAGGTCACTTTTTAATGATGGCCTTAAATGCAGCTAAAGCTTCTCTAGCTTCCTTCTTAATCTCAGCTATCTCATCCTTAGTCAGCTCCTTATCCTCAAGGGCCCTAACTATAACTGAGATAACATCACCTAGCTCACGAAGCGCTGTCAGTACCTTCTCCGCCTTGCTCCACACCACGGATACTCCCAGACACACCGCTAGCAAGCTCAACAGTACGTTGCCTATATCCATTTCTTACCTCCTTTTCTAAACCTTCACTCCAACGGTAATAAGTACCGTGTTTAAATACGCCTATTATATTACCGTTAAAACACACCATCTTATACGGTGAGTGACCTAACTTATTTATTTGAACGTTCATTCTTCCATCCAGTTTGGTGCTCTCCTAAGTATGCCTCTATGTTGCCTGATCAAGGTAGAGATAGGTGCTGCCTCCTTCTGATACAGATTCTTAATCTGCCGAGCACTCATACCCCATTGCATCATGTATCTCTTAGCCTCTTTAGATTTAATGAAGTCATCTACTGATCTGTATTTCCTAATGACTCTCTTCAACTGCTCCTTACGATAAGCATCCCTATCTACGACATCCCTAATATTACGGTACTCTTCAGCGGTGAAACCCCTCTCTCCAGGTACCCCACGTTTAGTAGGGATACCTGCGGTCATTAGTCCTGTTCCTAAAAACTTACCTAATGGCTGTCTTATATCACTCCTTAGAGGTGTAGGTAAGGCTGATTCAAAGGCATGCTTCAAGCGATCCCTGGATCTTTCAGCAAACGATATAGCCTCGCTATTCTTTGTGATCTCCCTACCCGACCAATCTGTATTACTCATCCATTCGAGAGCGATATTGATACCTGAGCTAAGCTTGCTCTTGAAGAGGTTCATTGGTCCCCGGGATAGATCCCTAAGCTTACCTATGCGTGGGAGTATATCTACCAACTGAGACGCCTCTCTGAATATTAAGGGATCCAGATATAACTGGTTACCTTGCTCATCCTTCATAGGCATCTTGATCATTAGCTTCTTCTTAGGCTCGTTATCCCAAGGCCATGTTTGAGTGAGCATGAACTGGGCTACCGCTACAAACGCTACCTTAGCTAGAGCTACCTTTATTAACTGCTTAGCGAAGTAAGGTTGGAGTGACTGCATATCAGCCTTACTGATATCAGCGTTAACGAAGGCATTCCTCCATGAACCTGCTTCTATCCCTGCCTTATACTCAGGATGTATCCCTACAGCACCGGTAGCCTGCCTTACAAGAGTTACAGTAAAGTCCCTGGCAAAGAACAAGGCCTGTAGGAAGTCCCTCTCCTGACCGTAAATAGATGAAGATGGCATACCCATGGTGGTGCTACAGAAGAAAGAAGCGCGCCTAGCAGCATCCTCGGGGCTCATGCCATCGGATTCAAACCTATCAGTCATAGAACTGGCAAACTCATACATAGCACGGCTAATAATCTTACCGAAGGCATACGTATCTATGCCAGCCTTACCGAGTATATATTCTTTAACGTTCTCAAACTTAGAACGTTCGTTGGGATTGATGGCTGCCCGCTCCACATCAAATAGGAGCTCCATGCTCTGTCTTATATGGATAGGCATACCATTCTTTAAGAAGCGGGTTAACCTAACAGGGTCCACACTCTTATCAAGCCAATGCCATGGATCGTTCTTACCATCGAGTACCTTCATGCCTTCCTTAGGACCCTTCCTAAAGACCTCCCCTGAAACTATAGGCTTGACCACATACTTCCACCACTTATTTCCCTTACCCATCCATAGCATAGGAGTAGATAGAATCTGGGTCATCCACATGTGGGGAGAGAACATAACCGAACGCTTGATAACATGGTTCAGGGTTAACAAAGCCTGCATCCGAGCACTTCTAGTCTTGGGAGCATAGAAGCTATTGAAGAACGCAGCAGCGCTCTTGTGTACGTAGGGAGGTCTGAATGGACCACGTCCTTCTCTTAGACCAGGAGCGTTCTTCATCTCTACGTAACCGTTCTCTTCTGCTGTCTTATGCCACGCATCACCAGGTACCTTGGTCTTACCGAATACCTGCTGACCTTCAAAGATAACCAGAGGCATGTTCTCATTCTCAGGATTCTTAGAACTCTTAATTAAATTAAGCTGACGCTGTTGATCTATACGACTAAGAGACTCAGCCATATAGTCAGCAGTAGTAGTAGCTACGTCATCACTGACTACTAAACCCTGCTTTAAACTCTCTTCATAAAATTCATCATACGTAGGGTACTTCTTGGGAGGTAGAGCTGGATCTCTCAGGCCTCCTCCCATACCTGCTGACTTCTGCGTCTCCGTAGGCCTCCAGTAACCATGAGTGAATCCTTGTTGTTGGATCTTCCTGATATTACTGTCAGCAAAGACACCCGATGCTATCTGTTCCCTGAGTAAAGGATTATGAATCTGCATCTTGATATAGTCGGTAAGCATCTGTAATTGAGGAGTTAACATATCAAAGTAAGCTTTGGTAGGCCGCGTTGCTTGAGCTGTATTAGGACGTCCTATCAAATTACCCAACGCTACGTAGTGCTTATTGAAGGCTGCCTCCTGTTTGGGGCTAGCAAACTTACCACCAGCACCGTTACCTGTAAGAGCATAAGTGCCTAAGGGATCTCCTTCATTATGATGTATCTCTTCAAGGGATCTCTTAGCTATCTTTCTGTATGCTGAAGCAAGATCATTCTTCTGTTCCTTGGACCATAAGGGATGCATCAAATCTACTTCTTCCTTGACACCATTATAGATTATATCCCTCATACCGGCAGTAGCGACTGCTATGTAGCCTTGATATCTCTTACCACTCAACGTTGATTGGATTATAGCGCTTCTGGTTTCCGGAGAGACATTCTTTATCTGGAACTGAGCCTCACCTATCTCAAGTTCACGTGCCCACCAATCTGGACCCATCTTATCTCTAAGCCAAGGTTCATCCAGACCCATAAACTTTGATGCTCTTAAGTAAACCCTCAGCTTAGTAGAGAATCGTTGGGCATCCTTACCATCTCTGCCTACGGCAGGAGCTGGTTGATCTTCTATCGGAGCATTAGGGAATGAATCCTGATCTTGGAGCTCTGCCCTCTCGCCAGGATGCTGAGGATCAGGAGGACCTAAGGGTCTCTTCTTCCCACCAAGATCCTTAACTAAATTATTAAATTTATTATAATAATCATCACCTAACTCAGACCTTATCTTTTCACTAGTATCCTTAGCCATCTCAGGCCACCATATGTCATCAATCCAAGTCCTAAGACGTTTACTGTATTCTCTCGGTAACCTCTTACCACGCTTAGGTACTGGTTCTGGTCTCCCTGGAACCTCTACCCATCCTTTACCTCTCTTCAATTCAATCTTAGGCAACTTATCCCTAGCCTGTGAAGACATAGGATAACGCTGTTCTACGCTCTTACCACGTGTAGCATCGGTTATCATTTTCCGTCTTGTACGTACCATCCTATCATAAAGATCTGTAACATAGATATGTTTAACTTGTTCAGGTGTCCTATTAGCAGACTCAGCCATGATTTTAGCTAAGATAGGATCATTAACATTCTTAAGATTTATCTCACCTTCACTACCCTGCGCCATGCGCACACGCGGTAGAATACCGTTCTCAGTCATGTGGTGCTGAAGCTTCGCCTGCATCTGAGGACTGAGAGAAGCATGACTGGTTAACGGATCAAACTCACCATTATCGTATAAGATAGATTGAAGCTTATGCTTACTGAAGAAGTCCTGCATTACATGAGATATCTTACCTGGCTCTACGGTTGTCCTAATAGAGATGGTATTATCTGGAGGTCTGTACTGTAATTCCTCTGTACCTGTCTCTTGAGCCCTCTCCTCTACCCTAATAGGATCCTCTGATGTGTTCTCTTCACTACTCTTATGGATAACTGTCTCTCTGGACTCCTGAGGAGGTATGGCCTCCTTAACCTTATCAAGAGGAGACTTGATCTCTCCTACACCTCCGGCCTGCTTATACAGTTCGTTAGCCTGGTCAAATTTACCTATCTTCATGAGAGCTAGGGCATTAACCATATCCTCACTGGCCTTGCCCCCGTCTAAGCCCGTGGTTAGATGGGTACGCTCATGCTCAATAACGAAGTTCTTAAACTCTGGTTGGGTTAAACCTGGAGGTATCTTAGCCAGCTTATGGAGTAGGATCTTCTCACCCTTCATGTACTTATCATACAGCTTGTTAACCTTGTTGGAATCTACAATGATACTGTCCCTGCCCTTAGAGGTCGTGGCTACCGGTTTAACCATCGTAAGGTTCTTCTCTACCACAGGGATATGGGACATGTCCTTATTGTTATCAGCTTTAGCCTTCTCGAACTTAGTCTGATCCCATTTACCAAGAGGTTCATCTTTTGGTTTTACGCCTAATACTTCAGCCTTCACCTTAGCTGGTACCTTTACAGGTGCTACAGGTGGCTGTCCCTCAGGAGTAATCTTAGGCTCTACCCTTAGTTCAGTCTTGATAGCGCGCCTGCCCATGACCTCCATTATAGCATTTTCTCTCATAGCCTTATCGGAGCCTGGTCCTATATTGCTTATAATCCGTAGGTCTTCGAATGATCTGTCCTGATTCTTAAGGTCTATGAGTAACTGCTTGTAGGTGGTACCTTCATCCACAGTATTCTTGGTATAATGCTTGCCTTCGAAGTCGAAGTTAGGCTTACCCTCTATGTAGCCACCGGTGTGGTAGATTGTGTTCTTCATTGACTTATCCAGAGTATCACGTACTACGAGGTCTAGCTCCTTACCCGTAACACCCCTAGCTATAGCCGCATCTATTCCTGTACGTAGATCGTTCTGAATTTCCTGTGCGAACCCTTCAAATGGATGCTTTTGCTTCTCCATGCCCTTCACACCCTTAAGCATTTCTTTAGCTACCCTAGGTACTATCTCCTTAGCTGCGCGCTCTGTGCCTACTCCGTTTATCATAGGTGGTAAGCCAAGATCTTTACTCTGGGTCTCTTTAAGGTTTCCTACCTCTCTTAGCTTCTCTGCTACCTCATCCCTATCTATGATCTGTTTAATAAACAGAGCTTCAAAAGCATCCTTCTCTTCGTTGAATTGTTTCTCTGATTCAAATGGTTTACCGGTAATAGAGCTAGAGGTCTTATTCTTCTTAACTAAAGGCCACTGCTTAGTGTGTCTAATATGAGCTTTAATGTCAGATCTATAACCAGTAGTCTTTAATGAGAAGGCAATATCAGTAAGGAAGGTAGGTATGGCACCGGAGATAAACTTCTTCATATCCCCATCAGACATATCTAAGGCCTGCTTATAAGCCCCTGAACTGATAACCATGTTAAATGCAGCATCCATACCCTTGATTAGGATTTGATTATCAATCCCTTTTACATGAGAGACATACTTAGCCAGAACAGGTGTAAGATTATACATCATTCGGAAGGTAGCAGCCTTAGTACGATCTTTAATATCACCAGAAGTAGTAAGGAAGCCATGAATACCAAAGAGCTTGGCATTCTGATAATATTGTAAGCGCTCAAGACCACGGAGCATCTTAGCTCCCTTCTCACCAGGTATTAACCTAGCTGCCTTGATCCCTTCTGTTATCTTACCACCTTTACTTAGGAATTTACCTACAGCAGGTACACCTCTGATAAGCTTCATCGTTCCGAACAGAGCACCTAGGTCAGCACCTGCTTCAAGGATATCATTAGCTATACCTAAGCCAAATCCCTTATCTGTATAGATCTCCTCTCTACGTAGCTGACGTTCTATATGAGTCCTACGGGTGGCCGTGTCCCCTTTGTAGGGATCCAGGTTCTCTATGTGTTTATTAAGATTAGATATGACGTTCTCGTTGATCCATTGGTCACTAGCTTCAGGTGCAAAGAACTTAGCTCCCGCGGCTAATCCCTTACCAGCCATAGGTAACAGTTGACGTATAGATCTCTGAGGTATCTGTGCGAGTTGAGAGAAGGCCCTTTGAGGCCAGTAGGAAGCTCCTAAGCGTTGGAAGTTCTCAGGAGATATATCAGACATGTTAATACCACTGACCCTCTCAGCAAGACCTGCACCAGTTACCTTACCAGGATCCTGTACTTGAGGAATACCTGGTTGTTTTGGTAGGTAATCGAGCAGTGGGTTAGAAGCTCCTTCCGGAGCCTTCTTAGGCAGATACCCTAAGAGAGGATTCTTCCCAGCTGTCTTCTGTGGTAAATAATCTAGTAAAGGATTTGCCAATTATTGACCTGCCTGTTCGTAGTACTCTGCCTTCTGTGCATCTGTTGCCTTATTCCAAACATTCTGAGGTACGTTGTTAGGTCGAGGATATTTCCCCTTTCCAAACGGAGACACTTTGCCAGGAGCCTGCCCACCACTTAAATAACCAGTCAAGGTATTCAAGACCCTATACACAGCCTCTTCTTGGGTTTCTCCCTTCTCAGCACGGATAAATGGGAAAGCTGGACTGGACATAATCTTAGCAGCTCCCATAGCAGGAGCGTTAGCTATACCCTGATATGTCTGCATGGTCTTAGCCTCACTTAATAATGCACCCCAGTCCTGAGTAGGCGCAGTGATATCCCATTTGGTTCCCCCATACTGAGTAGTACCAGTAGGTGAAGGCTGTGCCATATTTGCAGCAATTAACGATGGGAATGCCTGCATTAATTGCTTCTGTTGCATATCAACATCAGTCTTCCTCTTCTCCAAGGCCGTCGCCATATACGGTAATGCATATGTCTCCGCCCAAGTAGGTTTCCTAGCTAGTGGCGGTTTTCCACCTACGGTTCTATTCTCACCCCATTGATAATTTGGCATTTTCTATTCTCCTATCCCGCATACCATCCCGGTTGCTGGAATTTCTGTTCCCATGGCATAGTAGGCTGCGGTGTTACCGTAGGTGTTCTTGTTGCAGCCCCATACATCCATGGTTGTATTGTTGCTGGACCTGGTCCCGTCCCATATGCTGACTGACCAGGATACGTAGGTTCCTGCACAGGTCCACTCATTCCTAGAACCTGACCTCCCTGTTGTTGATCTCCACCAAATAGCTTACTAAAATCAATCTGCCCCCCTTCTCCTCCCATCTTACCAATCATACCCATTATCTGTTCCCAAGAAGAAGGTTCATATTGAGACGGTATGTATGGAGTACTTGCCCCCCACTGTCCTTGAGGACCTTGAGGCATCTGTGCAGCCATCTGAGGAAATTGAACGGCCCCTCTCTCTTGTGCTCCTGCACCCATCTGAGCTATGTATCTATCTACAGCGTTAGCCTGCTCTGTCCACTTCTGTAATTGAGCTCCGTAAGTCTCGCCGGCTGCTGCTCCTCTACCTAAGCCCCTCTTGACACCATAGGCCTCTTGTGCTCCTAATACCCCTGGTGTGAGGCCTGGTATCCCCTGGTACTGCTGTGCTAGGCCTTGTTTAGCTTGCTGTTTCATCTGAGGAGCTATCTTATCATACCAAGCAGGGAACTCTCCCCTACCCATCCTCTCAATCTGCTGAGAGACAAAGTCACTGGCAAGCCTTAGGCGTGGCTCAGTAAACGAATACTGAGGGTTCTGTAGCCACTGATAACTTGCTGGTTGAGCTTGTGTACTCTCACCTTTACCCCCAAACAAAGCTCCACCTAGGGCCCCTGCGCCTGCACCCCACAGACCTCCTACCGATCCACCGGTAGCTGCTCCTCCAAATACACTTTCCCAATCTATCGCCATGTTACCCTCCTATATAGTTATAGTAATATACCCCAGTGTTCCCTTACCTGTTTTTATATACAATCTCCTAGTGGTTCCATCATCAAGTATAACTATCTCCTTCAAGCTCATAGTAGCTGTCGTAGGAGCCACAATTACATAGCGTATCTGCCACTTTTCATCGTCCAGCTTACGTAAGATATCATTCAGTACAGGGATATCCCTCTCCTCAAATTTACTAAGCTTATCAAGCATTGATGTCCTCTTGTATCTTGGTTATCTTGTTATTAATATCGCCTATCTCAACCTGGAGCGCATCTCTACGGCTCTTCAGCTCACCGAAGTTTGTTTGAAGACCCTTAAGATCTTCCTTCCGAGCGATTAGATGTAACCTCAAGGCTTCAAGTTTACTATTTAGTGCTTGCCTGGTCTCTGGATTCATGGTATCTCCTAGATTATTGGTTGGGGTTCTATAACAACCCCAAACTGTTTGACCTTAAAGTCATTGTTATCAGACTTGTACCACTCCAGCCTTAGCTCTTTGCCGTGGATGGTACTCGGCATATTAGAAACCCAACGCTTGGGACTTAGAGCTAGATCTATGCCGCTAAAAGTATAGGTCTGGGTATCCTCCAGGTCAGCCTCAACTATTATATCGAAGGCACCTGTATCCCCTTCATGGAGGGAGACTATCTTCTTGAACATCTTATCCTCGAATGCGAGACCGTAGTTCCTCCAACCAGTACGGAACCTGAACTCAACAGCGGTCTCCGCAGGAGTAGATATCTTGGAATAGGTAGCCTTTATCAGATATCCTCCAGTCTTGTACAGGTATGGGTAGAATTTACCTGTATCATCATTAGAGCTGAAAACTATCTTGTATTGAAAATACTTAGCGGCAGTACTAGCTATTACTGAACCAGCAGGAAGCGTAAGGGTAGTTTCGTGATAAGCGCTGGGATCCCCCCCATCCGTATCACTAGGAGCAGTACCATCTCCATTCAGATAGACCCCCGTGCGCGTGTGCACAACCACATCGTTAGTATAAGTACCGCTGTCATCATTCTTATTCTCATTCCAGAACATACTTCCCATAGTACCAGCGTTGATCTCCACGACAGGCGACGTATATGTAGCGTCAGCGTAGTACCCCGTCCTAATATTATCTATGTATACTGTGTTAGCGGAATCCGTATTAGTAAACGTAAGACCCAACGTTGTTATAGCGTTCTTACTCCCATCAGCCACACCTGAGAAGTCCAGAACCACTGTCTCCCACGTATCGGCTGTATCTACAGGTACGTTAACAACATTCCACTTCTGGAACCCAACGCCTGTTCCATCATCACTAAATGTTACAGCAGAGCCTCCTGAAGTTAAAGCTACCTGGAAGTCATTACCGGCAACCCCCACCACAAAGTACAGCTGAGCAGCGCTTAAATCTAAGGGCACATCATCACCCGTAGCCGTTATCTTTATCCGATTAGTATTAGATAAACCGTGTCCTGAATGAGTAAACTTGTTACTGGCGTTAGTGACCGTATCTATCGCAATAGTAGCCTCAGCTATGGCGAACTGAAACTGTGTCCCTGATCTGGAAGCCCTTACATCTATCAAGACATCATCGTGAGTAGAAGCAGAGATGTCTAAGGAGGCTATCGTCTTCTGGAGATTCTCATTGAGAGATGAAGCTCCACTGGCGACTCCCACCCTGAGAGAACGCGTACCTTCATTCACTGGTGAAATTGATGTATAACACTGCAAAGCTCCAGCAAAATCAGTGATGTCATTAGAATCAGGTAGGTTATCCTGAGTATCATTTATATAATCGTATACGGGATCTGTCCCAATCACCTCAAGTTCATATATACGTGCTTCAGAGAGACCTGAAGGAATATCATAATGAGATGCTCCAACATTTAACTTTATCTTACTTACTCCTGTCCAACTACCTTCAGTTTCTATTGCAGTTGTACCCATATGCTGACCCTTAATTTGAGGGTCGTCATATATAAGATTCTCTTGACCGCTGTAATATAGCTGAAGCTGCAAATTATCAGCTCCGTCAACCGTCCAAATTCCATAAGCTAAATGCTTAACTTTGAATATATCCGTAGCAAAACCAAAGCTTAATTCTACCATCGCCGTAGTAGAGTGATCAAATTGTTGGGTTTGGCTGGCTCCGTAATAGGTATCGTAGTCTTCATCATAAGTACTCGCTGTAGTCCCAACAGGGTTATGAGCTGAGTGATAAGAGCCTGGTTCATGCCTATGAACTAAAAGAGAATCGGTTACAGTTACAGTAGAAGCTTGTATCGGATCATCGGTTATCGTACCTTGATTGTCTATCGTATTAGCCCTTATATGGATAGCACTGTTCACTATATTTGCAGCCGATGATTCATTAGTTACGCTAACCGCATATATATTTAAACTTGAACCCCCTGCTATGATACCTGAATTACTTACCGCCCCCTGAACCTTGATTGTAGTGTTACCAGTGATGGTAAGAATCTTTGATGCAGCTACCGTAAGCGATGTATAATTATATGTCCCCGCTGCTAGAGTGATATCGCCCCCAGTCCACGTCCCTGTTTCCGTTTCGACCCACGTATCTGTAATTTCAAATGTATCTGTCGTAACGTTTGTAGCCGTAAAGGTTCCGTTATAATTGGTAGTTCCAGTAATCACAACCGTATCATTTTCTGCGAGGGAGTGAGATGCAGCAGTAACTGTTACTTGCCCACCGGTCGCATCAGCAAACACTGTTATGCTCCCAGTACCCCCTATCGTCCTAGCTCCGTCTGAACTAGTACCAAGATCAGGAGGTACCAGTTCAGTATCACCAGATGTAACCCACGCATTTTGAGCTTGAGTATTAGTGGTATAGCTCTCCATATTATCGAGAACAAACTTACCTAAGACAGGATTATTCTCCTCACCCACAGCCATCGTATTAGAGTGAGAACCTGCGTCTATGCCAGTGACAGTATTCAATCTGGTGGCATTAATCCCTTCTTCATAGGTATACACCCATCCAAGAACTGAATCCCCCGAATACAGCTGACCCCACTCACTACCTCCCTTGAACGATGTAAAGCAGCTTATGTTAGCTGTACCTGAAGCCAATGGGCCACCCTTATCTATGCTCAACTGCTTTCTAATCATGTCATACACTAATACTCTATCGTTGTAAGCCTTGCCATCAATGGCATCTGTATACGACATGAGGTACATATTATTCCAGAAGTATCCAAAACTCTTATCCCTTCTCGAATCCAATATGCTCTCAGTAACATTAAACGTATCCATGATTGGAGATGAGTACTGACCGTTAAATAAGTACATCTGACGATATCCCTGATAGACTATACCATAAGGTGTGGCTGCTATAGAATAAGCCGCAGGCGTACCCACAGGAGATACAATGTCTCCTAAGGACCACTCGTTAGGAGTACCCTTGATATAAAAGGGTCTGATGGAATTCTGTTTAAAGATATAGGTCATACCTAATTGGCTCGCAATGCCTACGATCTTATCATTGTCATCCTCAGATATCAGCTCATAATGGCCTGTGGCTTGATTCGACGAAAGATCAGCTACGCCTGTTTGAATGGTAGCTGGAAGATATTGATCTGAATAATACACGGTGCTAGGATAATCAGGATCCCCAGTTACGAAGATCCTCTCCTGAGCTATGTAGAGAAACTTACCTTTAGGTTGGTCATCAGTAATGGCACCTAAGGTTTCACCTATTTCCCAGGTACCTGACTGGTCATCCACATACGTATCTGTTATCTTGAACTTCGTAGTGGTAGATGTTGAGGTTACAGTGAAAGAACCATTATAATCAGTCGTGCCAGCAACGGTTACCCTATCATTAACCTGTAATCCATGAGCCGCAGCACAAGTAAACTCTACGGAAGCCCCTGCATCAGCGGTAGCCGCACTTGATATAGTCCCACTGTCCGCAGCATTATCTGTCCATATCGTAGTGGTGTTATCCCCCAACAGATGTACCCACTCAAGTGGTGTACTTTCACCTCCCTGCACTCTAAAGATCTTCCTGCTCAACGTACCAGTTGGCCCAAGAGGTATATACGACAAATTAATCTGCTCCTGCGTAGCTGTACAGGTCACCTTATTACTAATAGCACCAGTTATAGAATCAGTACCTGATCCGTCAGCCGCGGTGTTAAAGGCCACCGCATAAAAATAAACAGCATTATCAAGTAAACCGGTAGCAGTCTTCAAAGCTGCCTTACAAGCCCCTAGCTCCCAGGCCGCTGTACCATCTGTAACTATGATATCATCATACCCCGTTGAGATATAACAGAGATCCTGATAGGTCACAGCTGTAAAGAGGGTACTGGAACTACTAAGGGTATTAGGGGTAGTTAAATTTCCGAATGAACCTGTAGTACCAGTACCTATCCTCAAGGCTTGACCATTAAGTTGTATGAGATAAGCTGTATCAGTGCTTATATTATAATAACGATAGACAGATTTAATAGCGTTGGACTCAACAGAGCTGTTATAAGTAGACAGAGCACTCCGCTTGGTGACACTGCCTGGCTCCCTATCGAACCTACCGTTCTGGACTATGTCACCGTGAAATTCAATATCCAGATCCTTACGGTTGGAATCCAACCCTTCCATAGCCTTCTGGAAGTAAGTCTTCTCTTGTTTTCTAAGTCCTGGTGCAAAGCTCATAGTTACCTC
>SDBT01010875.1_pt1 | contig 14670 bp, 10 predicted proteins | sample 2277101 | NCBI WGS metagenome assembly SDBT01 (sample SAMN10404973, study PRJNA504765) | marine sediment metagenome | isolation source: marine sediment core GS10_PC15, 103 cmbsf | place: Arctic Ocean: Southern Knipovich Ridge | collected 2010
TACAAGAGCTTACATTATATTCAACTTCATACACATGTCAACCCAAAAAACGACATAAATATCAGAATTAACAATAAGTTATGACTTTTTTGGCACTAAAACACTTTTGACGCAGGCGTCAATCATTAGTATTCTCCAATATAAAAATTTATTTAACATTATCTATGGCCTCGATTTTGCTTCTGGCCTGATGAAAAACACATACTCATTCGTATTTCGCTCAGCATAACGAATGCTGTACTCAACCATCAATTCATTTGGAACATCATCGTTATATTTGTTAATGATACAGTTATGACCGTATCCATCGGGGCCCTGTGTATCCCCGCTTATAATAACTCCGCTTTTCCAATTCTCACCGTCCTCGGATTGATACAAAACAAAACGATTACTCCCTTCGCCATAATGCCCGGATCTCCCGTGCAGGTAATAGCTGCCGGCGAGATAGGCCAATTCGGGATCGCGAATCTTCTTGTCGAGGTAAGCCCGCTTTTGTTCGCTCCAGGTATGGCCTTTATCCTCGCTAATATAATAGTAAAAATGGTTTTCGTCCTTTTTGTCATAAACGCCGGCCAGCAGGCGCCCATCCTCCATAATACACAAGGCCCCGTACCCTATTCCCTTTGAGTCGTCTAAAGAGAACGTACTTCTTTTGTGCCACGTACGCCCGTCATCCGTGCTGACATATAAGTCACGATTAGCACTACTAACAAAATTATCACTACCAGACAGGAGATAATTGGTATCACCTTCTACTGCCACGGCACGGGGACTGCCGAAAGCGAGGAATTCATAATCCGTCCATGTGGCACCATTGTCATCACTTCGCATGAAACCGGTTTTCCTGATGGAATCATCTTCAACAAAATGCGTAACAAATAACACAACAGCACCTTTTTCCGTAACCAGCCCTTCATAAACCCACGCCGGCTCCTTCGGATTTTTTTGATACGCATCATAAGAATACTTAAACTTATTGTATTTGTCCCACGTCCTGCCGCCATCCTTACTAACTGCGTATTCACTCCACCCGTCGATATTATGCCCGCTCGTATTTGTATGAAACGCTGCAAGGTCGCCGTTTGAATATTCCATACATACCGGCCCGCCATGCGAACACCTCCCCGGCTCATCATTTTCAAAATCACAAATAATCGTACCGAAAAAGTCATCACCAATTTTCGTCCCCGGCTCATAGTCATAAATAAAAGCCCCGTCGATTCGCTCATACTCACCCGGCCTTGCTGCTGCCGGAGACGAACTCTTCTGATTCCCTGCAGTCTTACCACCGCAATTCAAATCAACCGTTAATAACCCCAAAGTTAAAATGCCTAATGCTGCAGCTCTTAAAAATTTCCGTTGAGTTATTATATTATAGGTGCTGGAATGTTGATAATTCGGGCTTTTATTCATTAGTAATCTCCTATTTAAACGTGATCTGAAATTGCACACTTACACGGTTTTAAAGCATAGTTTTCTGCATACGAGACCCATAATATTACAAAAAACTACATTAACTATCAAGATTTTCTTTTTCTGAAACAGTTTTTTCGAAAGTTTGCACAAAAACAGGTTCTTTTTGTCCCAGGCAGGATCGTTACCGATTAACGTAACAAAGCTGTTATACTATGCTAACGATAACTCAATCGAACGCTTTCCATAAGTTCTATTCTAACAAATTTTATTTCTTTTGCACGACTTCATCTGGGAAATCAGGGTCAAGGCAGCTTTGCTTATGGATTAAGTGCAGTTGGAAATAATATGTTTGCAATTTTGGCTGGGCGGCAAAACAACCGGCCCGGCCAGGTGTGTTAAAAATTAAAATGTAAAAAGGATGCTTCACCGGGAGCGAGGTGTCCTCTTTTTTTTTATTTTCCCCAGAGCCATGTTTCGCAGAATATGAACAAGTCAGCGGCGTCAACTCCACCGATTCCATCTAAATTTGCCGGTCCGCAGTCAACGGCGCAGTCGTTATCCCAATAGGACGCGAAAATTGAGAAGTCTTTAAGGTCAACGCCGTCGATGCCGTCAAAATCGGTAGTTAGTAACAGTGCTGTTTGAGTGGATTTCATTAATTCGGGCGGGCATTTATCATTTTCATTCCAGAGGTCGTACATTTGCTGGCCGGTTGAATCGGTGGTGTTTTCATCTCTTAGAAATTCTATGAATTCCTTGCTGGTGCTTTGGTAGTAGAGTTTAACTTCGGCTGAAGCGGCCTGGGGGGGAATATTGTAATATGTATCGTCCCAATATTGTCCATCGGCATAATTGTAATCGACCGGCTTTCCGCCAAAGGCTTCAAATGCTGCGTTAGTAAATCCCTGGGGCGGGATACGATTGTCCTTAACCACCATGTCGTTGAGCACAAAATGAAATGATTTGCCCGGCGTTATCCCGAGTGTTGTGGCAAGTGAATCGCTGATGCCGGGTTCGATTTCATATATTTTGACCTGGGCATCGTGAGAAAGTTCGCCGGTGGCGGAATTATACGCTCCAGATTCAGCAATCAAAATCAAAGATTCGTCATAGAATTTAATGTTTAGCCACATTCTTCTTCCTTCCGGGTAGCCTGTGGGCAGTTTATGGCCGGTGTTGTTAGTAACTGTAACTTTGAGGTTTGGGCCTTCCTGGGCCACTTCAAGATTGGCGGCGTGCTGGAGCATTTCTCTTGCTCTTTGTGCGCCTGCGACAATATCAACATCATTTACATCAACGGGGAACATTTTGCTTAACACCGTCGGCAGCCATGTGCTTCCTCCTGTTAAATCATGGAGTGGCAGGTCTGAGCGTTCGGGCGGTGAACCGAAATTGCATCCGTATCCCGTTACATCGGGCATGTGGCAATCCTGGCATGTTGAAACGAATGCTTTGTTGCCGCCAAAGAATGGTGTGTATATTCCGGCGGGTGAATTGAAAGCACTGTTAAGCCATTCGCTGTATGTACGTTCAACCGGCAGAAGCACCTGGGGTGAAAAATCAGCAGCTGGTGCGTCGAATGCATTGGGGACATAATTTCCGTTTCCATCTTTTTCAAACGCAGGATTACTTACATCATGACATGTTCCGCATAAAGCGGCTTCGCGGTGGAACGGAGAAACCAGAACAGGATGGCCGGTGGCAGCATTGAGGAATGGTCCTCTTCTTGCACCGGTTGGGTCAATAACATACATTCCATTACCGAACCATGTGCCGCCGAAGCTAAGGCCAGCTAAAATGGCTATATCTTCGAAGGGATTTTCCACTTCATAGATCGGGTCCACAAGCCTGTGGCATTGATCACAGGCTACACCACTGTAGTCTTCGGGCAGCATTGCGCTTCCATCAGTTGGAACCGAGCGTCCCTGCATCCACCCTCTTGGAAAATGACAGCGCAGGCACATATCGCCGGAGTCCGGGGCATCCTGGTTTGCAATTACCATGTTGGCCCTGAAGATCGGGTCGTATGAGGCTTGGGCCATCATGCTTCCCTGCCAGTTTGAAAATGGTTCTACATTTTTGTCGTAATCACCATGGCATACGGCACAGGCTGCGGGGTCGTTTAATGTTCCTGCCTCGAATGGTTGTGTTCCGGGCTGATCGAAGTCGCGCAGTGTTGTCGGGGCTATTCCTCCGGGTGGCGATTGTATGGTAAATGTATTATCGCTTTCGTCCTGGCCGACATTAAACGCGTTATCGGTTGCAACGACGCGGAACAATACCTGTGAACTCGGCCGATTGGCTGGGAACCATATATAAGTGCTGACGGCACTGCTGAGTCCTTTTGCAATGGGTTTATAAAGAGCACCGTTATCCAGAGAAACATACAGGTCAATTGCGGCAATTCCACTGGCGTCGCCGGCAATCCATTCGACAGTTGCCGGCGTGTTGGCTGTGTAAGTTTCATATCCGTTCGGTGTTATTACCGTAACACTTGGGGGAGTTGTATCTGAGCCGGTAAGCGGGACTAAATGGCTCTGGATATCAGCTGCGTTTACATTTTGCACATTGCCAATATTTGCCGGGGTCAAACCGGGAAATGTCGGTGTATTACCAAAAGTGATTGTATCGGTAATCTCTGCGTCATTAGAAAAGCCGTCACCGTCAGGATCGAAGGCGCCTAAACCAAGAATCGCCGCTTGAGAACGATCGGTCGCTTCGACAGCCACACCAAAAGGATTCTTTGGTCCGCTGCCGCCAAAGTCATAGTGACAAACACCACAGTGGCCGGCGTGACTGGCAACGTCGTCGAGGGTTGAACCTTTGGCCGATGGATACGCCTGGAAAAATGCTTTGCGGTATGGTGTTCTCGCCTGGGCCTGCTCTGCGGTAAACCATAGAGCTGATAAAATCAATACGGCGTGGGTACAGATGCCGACGGGGCGGATTTTTCTGTTTGCGTTTAGTAGTATCATCACCTTGCTCCTTTATGAAAAAGCTTTGTTGGGATTTCCCAAACATACTACCAATCAACGCTGCTAAGCCTCCAGATTACTCCATTTTACTAAATCCATCGTAAGATTTCAAAGGTTTTTTTTGGCCTTTTTCATGCGGTTTTTGCCGTTATCACGGCTTAAAATGGAGATTTATGTGTTTTTTTGATTTCTAAGGCCCAGTGGCTGCTGTCGGCAAAGATTTACAGACTTCGCTGATGCGATTTTACTTATTTGTCCTTGACTATTTGCCGCGGCAGACATACGATTTGCAAAGGTGGATTTTGGGAAATTTTCAGGAGAAATTAAGGACTCTGCCATGACACAAGATGACTCTGATAATGAAATTTTTGAATTTGCGATTTCCCGCGAGGTGGATGCTTATCATTTCTACATGGCCTTAGCCGAGCGTGTGAACAATTCTGAAATACGCAAGAGCTTCGAAGATTTGGCCGGGGAAGAGCTGGAACACAAGGCCAAGCTCGAACTGGAAGTTATGAAGACCGGCCAGGTAGTACCGACAGAGCAGGAACTGCCCGGACCTTTGAGGGATGATTATATTGTATCAGACACTGGTTCACAACTCGATATGGATTACAAGAACTTGCTTTTGTTGGCAATCCAAAAGGAAGAAGCCTCGTTCAGGACATATGTGAATTTAGTGGCAACTGTTCATGGCCAAAAATCGCGAGAAGTTCTTTTAACTATAGCCGAAGAAGAAGTCAAACACAAATATAGGTTTGAAATTGAATATGACCTGCTGTTAAAGAAAAGCTGACTGCTGAACCTTTAGACGCAGAGGCAACTGTATATTTTATAAACATATTTAAGAAGGAGAAATAAAATGAAAAAGTGTGTTTTAATTACAATGTTGGCGGCGATGGTTGTTTCCGGTTCGGTTCTTGCCCAGGAGCACGAAAGCCAAAAGGGCCAACGCAAAAGAAATGTTGAACAGCAGATTCAGATTCGCAGCAAGCAGCTGCAGTCAGAAGAGCGAGAGGCCCAGGCCCGGTTTCGCCGGAAAATGCGCGAACTTGAATTAGAGGAGCGAAGCATCGAGATTGAGCAACAGCGAAACCCACAGGAACAGAAGGGCCATAGCAAAGGCCATAAGTGCGTAAAGATGTTATTGTTGATTTGTTTTATTGTGCATATCCTTTTAGCGGTGTGGGTGTATAAGGATATACGGCAGCGCAATGCAGGCTCTGGGTTATGGATTGTGGTTGTGCTTCTGACAGGGCTGTTAGGAACGCTTGTTTATGCTGTCGTTCGGCTTGGAGATATTCGGGGTAAGGCAGGGTAAAGGGTTTTTGCGGGAGTATGATGTTTGTTGTTGAATTGATAGTTGCTGGAGTTTTGTTTTTGGTTGGTTTTTTTGTTTTGCGTCGTGTTTTGCGTGGAAAGCTGCGCAAAAGATTGCTGGCTGAGCCAATCAAGCCTGAGTGGAAAGCGATACTTGAAGCGAATATTCCATTGTATAAGCGGCTTGGTGCGGATTTGCAGAAGCAGCTTGATGGGCTGGTGAAGGTGTTTCTGTCGGAGAAGGAATTCGAGGGCTGTGGCGGGCAAAAAATTACAGATGAAGTGCGAGTTACGATTGCCGGCCAGGGTTGTATGCTGCTTTTGAATCGTAAGACGAAATATTTTCCGAAACTGCATACGATTTATGTTTATCCATCCACTTATACAGCCAAACAGACCGGCAGGGATGGTATGGGTAGTGGGCAGGGGCGACTTGGTGAATCCTGGCAGAATGGGCCTGTGGTTTTGGCGTGGAACAGCGTTACCGGTGGAGCGAATAATATACACGACGGGAAAAATGTTGTGTTTCATGAATTCTCTCATCGGCTGGACCAGGAAGACGGCAGTAGCGACGGTGCACCTGTTCTTGAGAGCAGGAGCTGTTACGCGACGTGGGCGAAAGTTCTGGGTAAGGAATATGAGGCGCTGCGGGGTAAGGCGAAGAAGCGGCGCAGGAGTGTTTTGAGCAGGTATGGAGTGACTGCTCCTGCGGAGTTTTTCGCGGTTGCGACGGAGGCGTTTTTTGAAAAGCCGAAACAGATGCAAAAGAAACATCCTGAGCTTTATGATGAGCTTAAGGGGTATTACAAAGTTAATCCTTTGGAATGGGTCAGAGGTAAGAAATAGCGTACAGCGTATAGAGTATAGGGGGGTGGGCTTAAAGGTTTGGTGGAATTTTTTATGTTTTAGCTTGCCTGGGAGTGATTGTTTTAGTAGAATCTTCCGTTTAGACAATTTTTGGCAAAAAGACAGTAAGTTTAGGAGATTAATCGGTGTCAAATATAAATGATATTCGAAATGTGGTGTTGTTAGGTCACGGCGGGGCGGGCAAGACCTCGCTGACTGAGGCGATTCTGCATAAATGCGGTGCTGTGAACCGTTTAGGCAGCGTTGAGGAGAAATCAACTGTCTGCGACTTCGACGATGAAGAAAAGCAGCGTCAGCACTCGATTCATTCGGCGCTGGCTCACGGCGATTATAAGAGCAAGCTGATAAACCTGATAGATACGCCGGGTTACCCGGATTTTATAGGTGCGGCCCTTCAGTCTATTCCCGCGGCCGAGGCTGCGCTTGTCGTTATCAGCGCTTCAGCGGGCATGGAGGTCAATACGCGGAAACTTTTTGCCGCTGCCACCGAGGCCGGCAAAGCCCGCATTATCGTTATAAATAAAATTGACGCCGAAAACATCCATTTGCCCCAGTTGGTCAAGAGCATACAGGAGACCTTCGGCCCGCAGTGCCGATGCGCGAATTTACCCATTGCTGATAACAGCTCTGTCATCGACTGCCTCAGTAATGACAGCGGTGATTCGCCTGTTATGGATGTCGCAGATGCCCACACCGAGCTTATCGAGAACATTATTGAAGCCGACGATGAGCTTATGGAAAGTTATCTCGGCGGTGAAGATATTTCAGCGGAGAAAATTTCCAAAGTATTTGTTAAGGCCCTTGTGGCGGGGACCATCGTACCGATAGTTTTCACAAATGCACGCAAAGGAGTCGGCGTTGAAGAGCTGCTCGATATGATTGTCAACTGTGTTCCTTCGCCGACGCAGGTCGCTCCTGCCGTGCTGAGAGACGGTGAAACCGAAACTGAAATTAAAGCCGATGAGAACGGACCTTTTGCGGGACTGGTCTTCAGGATTGGTTTTGACCCACGCTCGAATATGAAATACAGTTCGATACGTATTTTCAGCGGTAAGCTTACTTCGAGTACACCTTTACTGCGTAATAATGAAAAGAAGTCAATACGCCCGGGCCATCCCCTTAAAAGCCGGGGCGCTGAGAACACCGAAGTCGAGGCCGCAATGGCAGGCGACCTGATAACTTTGGCCAAGCTCGAGGACCTTCAGATTGGTGACCTCGTACATGACGGCAAAATGAAGGGCAGGTTTACCATGCCCGCTGTACCCAAGCCGATGTACTCGCTGGCTCTTGAGCCTACCTCGCGCGGTGACGAGGGCAAAATCAGCGGGGCTCTTGATAAGCTTTGCGATGAGGATGTCTGTTTCAAGATCAGCCGGGATATGCAGACCAAAGAGCTTGTTATCAGCGGTCTTGGTGATTTGCATCTGCGGGTGATGCTCTCGAAGATGGAAAAGCGGTTCAAGCTTTCCGTCAATACAAAGCCGCCGAAGATTCCTTATCGCGAGACTATCACGGCCAAGGCCGAAGGTCACTATCGCCACAAAAAGCAGACCGGGGGAGCCGGCCAGTTTGGCGAGGTGTATCTGCGGGTCGAGCCTGCACAGCGCGATTCGGACCCGCCGCTCGAATACTCCTGGGATATTTTCGGTGCTTCAATTCCCAGCCAGTATGAGCCGGCCGTTCTTAAAGGCATCAAGGACGTTATGGCACAGGGTGTTGTCGCCGGTTTTCCAATGCAGGATATCAAAGTCTCGGTTTACGATGGCAAGCATCATCCGGTTGACTCCAAGGAAGTGGCCTTTAGAGCTGCGGGTAAAGGTGCTTTTGTTGACGCCGTCGGAAAAGCCAGGCCGGCTTTGCTTGAGCCGATTGTGAATATAGAAATTACGGTTCCAGCCGAAAACATGGGCGACATCACCGGAGATTTAGCCTCGAGGAGGGGAAGGGTCTCGGGCCAGGATATGCTCACCGGAAATATGGTCGTCATAAAGGCCCAGGTGCCGCTCTCTGAGGTAACACAGTATAACAGCCAGCTTAAAAGCGTAACCGGTGGCCAGGGAAGCTACTCGATGGAGTTGAGCCATTATGAGCCTGTACCACCTAACGTCCAGCAGCAGGTTATCGCCCAGTACGCAAAGAAAAAAGTAGCAGACTGACTTTTGGGCTTTTTATTTATCCTGTAGTGTGCGCTTATTTTTCTTTTGTTGTTGAAGTAGTTCAAGCTGATGGTTGTAGTCATCGGGTGAGTCCATATCTGACAGCACCGCTGGTGTTGAGACCTTAAGCTCGAAGATGTCGTCGGTATGTGCGTGCATAAGGCCTCTTAATCCCACATCGTCGAAGCAGGTCATAATTTCATTCTTATAGCTCGTCGAGATAATGACGGGATGGCCTCGCTTTGTTTCTAATACCGGTACAAGAATCCCTTTGGCTGTCTTATGGAAGGCTTGAAACATTTCGTTTACCAGTTCCGAAGTGATCGTGGGCTGGTCTCCCAGGGCGATTAAAGCGGCTTTACAATTTTCAGGCAAAGCTTCGAACCCGCAGCGCACCGATGAGAGCATACCTTCTTTATACTGTGGATTCGTTACCAGGCAAAGATTGTACCGACAGAGGTGCTCTGCTGTACGTTTTGCTTTGTGGCCTGTGACTACATAAATCTTGTCGATAACACTATCTGAAAGTTGGCCGATGATATGTGTGATAACCGTTTTGTTGCCGAATGGCAAAAATAGTTTCTGTGTCCCCATTCGATGTGACATACCTGCGGCAAGAACTATGGCGCAAATCATCGCAGCACCATATCGCCGGGCGCTGTGTAATCGTCGCCTTTGCGCCTTACTGCTGTTAACTGGGCGGCGATGCTCGTTGCGATTTCCGGTACGGTTACCGCGCCGATATTCAGGCCGACAGGTGCGAAGACTCGGCCCAGCTCTTCTTCGGTCGAAAGGCCCGATTCGATGAAGTTTTCACGGATAAGAGTAACCTTGCGCTTGCTGCCGATCATGCCGATATAAGCGGCCCGGCTCTGGATACAGGCTGCCAGGGCGTCTGCGTCATGTTTATGACCGCGGGTAACGATCACGATATAGGTGTCGCCGGCGATGTCGAAGGAGCTGAGTTCTTTTGCAATTTCTCCACAACGTGTTGTTACACCTTCCGGGAAAAGGTCCGCCTTTGTAAACTCGGGGCGGTCATCGATTACCACGACCTCAAAGCCGAGCTGAACCGCCTGAAGTGTCAGGGCCTGGCCGATATGTCCGCCCCCTGCGATTAAAAGAAGCGGCTGGGGTATAATCGGCTCAACCAGAATTTCACAGGATGTTTCTTCATTTAAAAAAAGTTTTGCCTTTTCACGTTCAAGACACCAGCGCAAGGCCTCAGCACACGGAAACCCCATTTCTGCCGATGGATTTTCAACAGGGACCCACTCAATATTAACTTCCGGATTTTCAGATAGATGTACTGTCGTCAGCAAAAGACCTTTGTGTCGCTTCTTAAGTGCCTCGGCGGCTTCTCCATAGGCGGCCCTGTTTTTGGCAATTGTCGGGTCGATGAGGATTCTCATCGCTCCGCCGCAGATTGGTGTCTCTGCTTTTGCGCAGGCACCGTCAAAGTTCATATCAAAGATTAGGGGATGTTTTGATTTGCATACATCAATGGCGAGTTTTTGGGTCTTTGCCTCTATCTGTCCGCCGCCGAGAGTACCGAAAATTTTGCCGGTATTATCGATGACAGCTTTTATGCCGACTTTCTGAGGTGTAGAGCCGTCTGCCTCTAAGACCGTGGCCAATACGAAAGAACGACCGGCCTCGATAAACTCAACCACTGTTTGATGAATTTCGATAGGCTGGCAATATTCTTTCATCTTCCTTCCTTTTTATTTTGTTCAATTTATCGAATTTGGTTCGGTGTCGATTTTTTTTGAATTGATTTTATCGCTCAGTTCCTTTAGTTCATCCGGTTTAACACCCCATCTTTTGCCGGGTTCACGGGCTTTCGACAATGCCTGGCGGGCCTCTTCAATTCTTTCCGGGTGATAATTATTCAGAAACCTGGCATACCAGAACCAGTATTTCGCTCTTTCCGGATGGTTGGCTAACATTTCATCATAAGTCTTTTGGGCCTGGTCTATATGCCCGGCTTTAGCTAATGTGTCGGCAAGTCGCCCACGATAGGATTTGTCCGGCGCTAAGTCAACAGATTGTTGTGCAGCCTGTGCCGCTTCTTCGTGCCTGCCGAGCGTTCGTAATATACCAGCTAATTCGAACCGGTATTGCGCGTTTTCAGGTGACTTTTCGAGCAGTTTCCGGGCGTAGGCTTCGGCTTTTTCAGGCGAGTTTTTTTTCATGTATTCGAATTTTGCATGAACAAGGTTATATCTCAGGTTTGTCAGGTTTTCCTGTGATACCCGTTTACCTTTGTGCGAATCAGCCTTGTCGATGGCTTTTTCGGCTTCATCGAGTTTGTTGGGGTGATGGTCAATTAAAAATCTGGCATAGGTAAACCAGCAGTGTTGGCAGCCGCAGTCGGCGGTCATTTGTTTGAAGTACTTTTGCGCTTCATCCAGCCGACCTGACTTTTCCAGGGTTTGCGCAAGGCGACCGCGATAGAGACCGTCGGGGTTTAACTCCACGGCTTTTTGTGCGGCATGGAGTGCTTCTTCGTGTCGCTCCAAAGCCGTCAGGGAGCTGCTGTACTGGTACCAGAAGTGGGGATTGTTGGGGTCTTTGTCGATGAGATGAAGTGCGGGTTTTTCTGCCTTGACGGGGTCGATTTTGATAAGAAGAAAGACTTCGTTTACCAGGGCCAGTTCGTTGTCCGGCTCAATCCCTAAAGCCGCTTCTGTTTGGGTCAGGGCTTCTTGGTAATCTTTTTTGCAGTTCATCAGGAAGTTACCGTAAAGGGTATGGGCGTGTGCGTTGTCAGGGTCTAAGCGGAGGGCTTCCTCAAAATTGGATTCTGCAATTTCTGGAAGCTCTTTTCTGGAAGAATCCAGAGTGTAAAGTTGGTAGGCACTTTCGGCAAGAAACAGCCGCACCTGAACGGATTCGGGTCGCAAGTCAACGAGTTCCTGTGCGGTAGTGACAGAATGATTGAAATCATTGTTCCAATACATCTGAACATAATCCATTGCCAGAGAAAATCCTTGATGGGCATTTTCTATTGTGTCTAATTCAGGTGGTCGGCGCGCCGCGGCAGAATCGAGGCTGTGTTTTTTCAGCAATGCATTGATTGACTTTATACTGCAACCTTGGGCATTTCTGTGGATAAGTACATTCTTTGTGCGGTAAATTGTCAGTCCGAACAAATTAAATTCGACTGAACCAAAACCCTTATGCAATTGGCCCAGTATCCCGACTACCTTTCCGTTTTCAGGAAGGACCATAGCTGAGCCACTCCAGCCTGGAACGACGAATTTGGTTCCTTTGAGCACGATGGCCTGGTTGGGTTTGTCCCCGTTGATTTCCAGTACAGGTAGTTTTTCCATATTGATTTGGCGGGCAAACTCGTAGGGGGCTTCTATAACTTCCTGCTGCGCGAAACCGGCGATGAGGATTTCCTTGGCCGCTTCGAGTTGGGCTTCATTGGCCAGGCTAAGCGCCGGATGTCCGGGCCAGGACGCCTTAAGGATTGCTACGTCAGCCTCTTGATCCACAGCTAAAATCTCGAATTCGAAGATGTCACCATAATACGGGCTGATAACGACAATATCAGGAGAAACCGCCTGGCGGGCCTGTTCATCAAAGTCAGCTACGCAGTGTGCCGCCGTAAGAATTAGTGAACCGTCTCCAATCACAAAGGCTGTCCTTGGCCATTTGACAGTCCCGCCCCGTTGGTATCGGCCCAGATACGCCAGTACGACGACTGCATCGGTGGCAAAATCCGGGATCTCTTCGGAAGGTATAAGAAGTTCGTGGTACTGCCAGGATTTGCTAAGTTCAGTTTGGTTCTGAGCAAGGTTTGTTGTTGTACGCACCAGCTCTATGCCTCTGATTACGGACATGAAGCCGCAATAAAGCGTATAACACTGCAGCAATGCTGCGCAGACGCAAACAACGATAATAATACGTATGTGCTTCATAATAATCTTGCCCGTTTCACTGTTGACTTCTTAAAGCATATTATAACCGAAGTTGCTTATTGAAACAGTTTTTTATTTTGACCCCTGGGCCCAATATCGTTAGTGTATGAAACTATGACTGGTATGAATCATCGAACAGGGATATTACTGTTTGGGTCGGCTTTAATAATGGCCGCTGTTTTGCTGGCCTCCTGCGCAGAAAAAGCTCCGGGGGATGATACCCCCGTTTACGGATACAGGGTTGTCAATACTTACAAACATGACAGAAACGCCTTTACACAGGGACTGGTTTTTGACAACGGCTTTTTATATGAAGGCACCGGCCTATACGGAAAATCAACTCTGCGCAAGGTAAAACTCCAAAACGGAATCATAACCCAAACGCGCACCCTCCCAAAGGAATATTTCGGAGAGGGCATAACTATTTGCGAAGATAGAATCATTCAATTGACCTTGAAATCACGCACCGGGTTTGTTTATGATAAAGACACCTTCAAACTGCTAAAAAAATTCAATTACCCAAACCGGGGCTGGGGAATTACGTATGACGGCAGCCGGCTTATCATGAGCGACGGCTCTTCTGCGTTATATTTCTTAAACCCTCAGACCTTTAACCGAACCGGCCGTATCCAGGTACATGACGCCGGCGGACCGGTGGGCCGGCTCAATGAATTGGAATATGTTAAAGGCCGAATTTATGCCAACATCTGGCAAACTGACTGCATCGCCGTCATTGACCCGCAGACCGGCCGTGTAACCGCATGGATTGACTTGACAGATCTTTTGGATAAAACAAATGCAGGGCGAATTGGTGTTCTAAACGGAATCGCCTATGACCCGAACCGGAACCGGCTCTTTGTAACCGGCAAACTATGGCCCAGGCTCTTTGAAATTGAACTGGTTACTGCAAAGTAAAAGAAAAAGGGCTTCGGAAAATAATCCCAAAGCCCTCCTTATTTCAATTGAGTTGATTTTTGCTAATAACTCAGTTGCTTATCATAAATTACCAACCGGTAAGACAACTTCCCGGATAGGTGCCGCACTCAAGAAAATTACCGGCAAAAATCGCGAAATCAGCCAAATCAACATCACAGTCGTCATCGAGGTCACCTTCCTCGGCGGTAGGATCATCGTAGCAGCCGTCGCACGGATAGTTGCCTACAGTTAACCGGAAGTTGTCCACGTGGACATAGTGACCGGTTACTCCGAAAGCCAAAGACTGGCCAATGAGGGAACTGTCGGCTGGAATAACTCCACAGACCTTAATATCAACCCATTCGCCTGCGATGAGATCTCCGGCTGCTAAGGTTAAATTGTATTCCGCTGGAACGTCGATCCTGGCGAGTAAATTGCCGGCATCATCAGTAGTGATAGCGTCAATGTAGAAGGTAATATTGGCACTTGCATCGTTTGGTTCCGGCACACCCACCGAAGCCTCAAAGGTGTAAGAAACAGGACCATCTTCGATTAAATACTCGCACGCACCGTAGCGGGGCTCTGTACCGCTGTAATCAGGGAAATCGTCAGAGAGATCCAGATACAGTATCTGCGTACCATCTGGTGCCTCCGTCACGGTTTTGTACATAGCGGTCCATTCACCCAAAGTCGGGTTGACTATCTTCAACTCACCAGCCGACCAGTATTCGTGGCCGGGAATAGGATTAACACTGTTGAAGTCTGCCACACCTCCGTCACCAAGGGCCGGGTCCTCAAAGCTGAAATTAGCCACCGTCAGCGCCGCGTCATCACCGAAGCTCCAGCCGCGACCGTCATCGTCGCCAATATCTACGCTGACATTATCTGCACTCAAACCCGAATAGATCGCATCATCTGTCACGACAACGTTGCTGATAACGAAAGTGTGAGGATCAGTCTCAACCATACTGTCATCAACAGCCGCAATAGTTACAGTTTGCGGGACTTCTTTCTGTGTAAAGACCAGCGTATCTGACCCGCCGCCGTTCACCGTCAACTGGCAGTCAAATGGAACAACTACCATATTTGAGT
>SDBT01010876.1_pt1 | contig 14670 bp, 10 predicted proteins | sample 2277101 | NCBI WGS metagenome assembly SDBT01 (sample SAMN10404973, study PRJNA504765) | marine sediment metagenome | isolation source: marine sediment core GS10_PC15, 103 cmbsf | place: Arctic Ocean: Southern Knipovich Ridge | collected 2010
CAGTAAGGTATTAGAAATACCGCCTACGCAGAAAATCTCCGTGGTATTGCGCCTAATGCGCTGCTATAATCGCGCTTCTTTGGTATGTCCGATTAATTTAGGAAGTTGTTATGCAGCGCTTTTTTGCGATTCTTTTGGGTACAATTTTTTTGGCAAGCTGTTCCGGTGTTACACCTCTTCAATATACTTACCAACCTCCGCTGGACCAGGATGGTGCTCTTTGCATCAAAAATCATTGTGAAAAAAGCCAGGCGCAATGCGAGAGCATTGGCTATGTCCATCACCCAGAATGTCGTCCCACGGAGAATAATCCACAGCCTGGCGGTAAAGAATGTCGCACCATCCAGCATGATTGCCTTGAGCAATATGCTAGCTGTTACGCCATGTGTGGGGGTAAAGTATTCGCTAATGGTGAATGTATGAGTTGCGATGCAACCTATGAGCAACAAGCCGATCAAAGCAGTCAAGTAGAGGAATAAATTATGGCAGCGCAATTAATCCAACCGGATGTGGACCCGAAGGAAACTCGGGAGTGGATCGATGCAATCGAATCCGTGATCCGCGAAGAAGGACTTGAACGAGCTGCTTACCTCTTAGAACAATTGAGTGAGCATGCGCGCCAATCCGGTGTGGATGTGCCCTCTGGTCGCAACACCGCTTATGTCAATACCTTGCCGATCAGTGCGGAAAAACCTTTACCGTCCTGCGAAGCCGCCAAGCGTTTGAGTGCGTTGATCCGTTGGAATGCACTCGCCATGGTATTGCGCGCCGGCAAAAAAGCGCCAGAGCTCGGCGGGCATATTGCTAGTTATGCTTCGGCTGCGTATTTATACGAAGTGGGTTTTAATTATTTCTTTCACGGTGCCAGTGACGACCATGGTGGCGACTTGCTGTATATCCAAGGGCATTCATCCCCGGGTATTTATGCGCGGGCATTTTTAGAAGGACGCCTATCCGCAGAGCAACTCGAAAATTTTCGTCAAGAAGTGGAAAAAAACGGTTTGTCTTCTTACCCGCATCCTTGGTTAATGCCAGACTTTTGGCAATTTCCCACTGTGTCGATGGGCTTGGGCCCACTGCAAGCCATTTACCAAGCACGGTTTTTGAAATACTTAGAAAATCGCGGTCTCGCAAATACCGGTAAACGCAAAGTGTGGGCTTTTTTAGGTGACGGTGAAACTGATGAACCGGAATCCTTAGGCTCGATTAGCCTGGCCGTGCGAGAAAAATTAGATAATTTAATCTTTGTGATTAACTGTAATCTACAACGCTTAGATGGTCCCGTACGGGGTAACGGTAAAATTATTCAAGAATTAGAAGCCATGTTTCGTGGTGCGGGTTGGAATGTCATTAAAGTGATTTGGGGTAGCCGCTGGGATCCGCTATTGGCGCAAGACACAAAAGGCATTTTGCTCAAACGTATGGAAGAAGCCGTGGACGGCGATTACCAAGCCTATAAAGCGCGCGACGGTGCTTATGTGCGTGAACACTTTTTTGGAAAATATCCAGAGCTCAAAGCCATGGTGGCGCACATGTCAGATGAAGAAATCTGGCGCTTGAATCGCGGTGGGCATGATCCGCAAAAAGTGTATGCGGCTTATCATGAAGCCGTGAACCATAAAAATCAGCCCACGGTTATTTTAGCGAAAACCGTTAAAGGGTATGGCATGGGTGCTGCTGGCGAAGGGCAGAATATCACGCATCAACAGAAAAAAATGACATTAGAGCAAATTAAAACGTTTCGTGATCGTTTTAGTATTCCGATCAATGATGACGAAATTGAAAATATTCCGTTTTATCGCCCAGATGACAGTAGCCCTGAGATCCAATTTGCCAAACAACAGCGGGAAGCATTGGGGGGTTATTTGCCGGCCCGCAAAGTGACGCAAGAAAAATTAGCAGTCCCTAGTCTAGAAGCCTTTGAACCTTTACTAAAAAGTTCTGGCAAGCGTGAAGTCTCTACCACGATGGCCTTTGTGCGCTTACTGAATATTTTATTGAAAGATAAAACCTTAGGTAAACGTATTGTGCCTATTGTCCCAGATGAGTGCCGCACCTTTGGTATGGAAGGCATGTTCAGACAATACGGAATTTATTCTTGCTTAGGCCAATTATATACGCCAGAAGATTCCGAACAGATCATGTATTACCGCGAAGCCAAAGATGGGCAAATTCTTGAAGAAGGGATCACCGAAGCCGGTGGTTTTTGCTCGTGGCTAGCTGCGGGTAGTTCGTATGCGAATAATCAATTAACCATGATCCCATTTTACATTTATTACTCGATGTTTGGTTTTCAACGCATTGGTGATTTAGCGTGGGCTGCAGGTGATATTCAAGCGCGCGGGTTTTTACTAGGTGGCACGGCAGGTCGCACAACCTTAGCGGGTGAAGGTTTGCAACACCAAGATGGCCACAGTCATATTTTGGCGGGCACGATCCCCAATTGTATTTGCTATGACCCGACTTATGGTTATGAATTGGCAGTGATCATTCAAGACGGTTTGCGTCGCATGGTCCAAGATCAAGAAAATGTTTTTTATTATTTAACCGTGATGAATGAGAATTATCAGCACCCAGAAATGCCCAAAGAGGCTGAAGCGGGAATTTTAAAAGGCATGTATTTACTTCAAGGCGCTGATAAAAAAGCTAAACTTAAAGTAACCTTGCTGGGTTCAGGTACTATCTTGCGTGAAGTGCTGGCCGCCGCAGAGCAATTGCAAGAAAAATATGACGTGGCAGCAGATGTTTGGAGTGTCACGAGTTTTAATGAATTAGCACGCGACGGTCGCCATTGTGAACGTGAAAATCGTTTGCACCCTAAGGCGAAATCGCAAGTGCCTTATGTCACGCAATGTTTATCAAGTAAAACGGGACCGGTGATATCAGCGACGGATTATATTCGTTCTTATAGCGATCAAATCCGCGCATTTATTCCAGGTGATTATACTGTGCTCGGCACCGACGGTTTTGGTCGCAGTGATACCCGTAAAGCCTTACGACATTTTTTTGAAGTGGATATGAAATCAGTGGTGGTCGCAACGTTAAAAGCCTTGGCTGATCAAGGTAAAATCCCAATGGAAACCGTTACCCAAGCGCTGAAAGATTATAAAATTGACCCCAAAAAACCTAACCCTGTAACGGTCTGAATCGATAGAGAGGTTTCATGTTAATGGCAACAGTAAAACAAATAACCGTGCCGGACATTGGTAATGCAAGCGATGTCGATGTGATTGAGGTGATGATCAAACCCGGCGATAAAATCGAAAAAGAAGACCCATTGATAACGCTGGAGACGGATAAAGCGACTATGGAAATCCCATCTTCAGAAGCTGGCATTGTCGATTCAGTGAATGTCAAAGTGGGCGACACTGTTTCGCAAGGACAATTGATTGCGGTAGTGAAAGCAGAGCTTGAATCAGAGGAAGTACCAGATGCTGCGGAGCCCCAACAGGCAGCAGAGCCGATCATATCGAGTTCAGAAGTATCTGAGACAGTCATCAATGTCACTATTCCGGATATTGGGAGTACGGCGGATGTTGATGTAATTGAAATATTAGTGTCACCGGGTGATCACATTGAAAAAGATGCATCGATCATTACTTTAGAAGGCGACAAAGCCACAATGGAAGTGCCCGCTCCACAAGCTGGTGAAGTGCAAGACATTAACGTTAAAGTCGGTGACAAAGTTTCGCAAGGCAGTTTGGTACTCACCTTGAAGACAAAGGTTGCAGCCGGTGATAAACCCGCGCCGGTGAGTGAAGTTCAGGAAACCGCCGCGCCAGCTCCCGCAGCACCAACTGATGCGCCAAGCGCCGCACCGCAAGCACCAGCCACACAAACCCATAGCGGACAAGTGCATGCAGGTCCTGCTGTGCGACGCTTGGGTCGTGAACTTGGCGTAACCTTAGAACAAGTGATCGGTACCGGGCGCAAAGGTCGAGTCACTAAACAAGATCTGCAATCCTATGTTAAAACCCGTTTAGCTAACGGCGGTTCAGGGCTCGCGGTTGAAGCGATGCCAGAAATTGATTTCAGTCAATTTGGCGAAATTGAAACGCAACCCTTAAAAAAAATCAAACGCTTAACCGGAAAACATGTGCATCGCAGTTGGGTTACCGTGCCGCATGTTACGCAATTTGACGAGGCAGATATTACTGAGCTTGAAGATTTTCGCAAAGCGAATAAGGCGAAAGCAGAAAAGCAAGGTTTTAAATTAACGCCGCTGGTTTTCATTATGAAAGCGGTGGTGGCAGCCTTAAAAGCATTTCCGCAATTTAATTCTTCATTGTCTGCCAACGGTGAAAATTTAATTTTAAAACACTATTATCATATCGGCGTGGCGGCTGACACACCTAATGGCCTAGTCGTACCCGTGATCCGAAATGCCGATCAAAAAGGCATATTTGAAATCGCCAAAGAATTAGGTGAAGTGTCGGCAAGAGCACGTGAAAAAGGCTTAATGCCACAAGACATGCAAGGGGGTTGTTTTACCATTTCAAGCTTAGGTGGGATCAGCGGCACTGCTTTTACACCGATTGTCAATTCACCCGATGTTGCTATTTTAGGTGTTTCCAAAGCCAAGCTGCAACCGGTTTATCAAGAGGGTGAATTTGTACCCCGGTTAATACTACCGCTCTCTTTATCATATGACCACCGCGTAATCGACGGTGCTGAAGCCGCGCGCTTCACAAAATTTTTAGGTGAATGTTTAAATGACATTCGAAATTTATTATTGTAATTCTTTATAGTGAGGATAACTCAATGCAAACGATCAAAGCAGAAGTTGTAGTGCTCGGTAGTGGGCCTGGCGGTTACACAGCAGCATTTCGCGCGGCAGATTTAGGTAAACAAGTCGTGTTAGTGGAACGCTTTCCAACCTTAGGTGGCGTTTGCTTAAACGTCGGTTGTATTCCTTCTAAGGCTTTATTACATGCAGCGCGAGTGATTACTGAATCAGAACATTTAGCTGATCACGGTGTCAGCTTTGGCAAACCCAAAATCGATTTGAAAAAACTCGAATCGTGGAAGGCTGGCGTCGTTAAAAAATTAGTGGGTGGCTTATCCATGCTAGCCAAACAACGCAAAGTGACGGTCGTCACTGGCACTGGCAAGTTTACATCACCTAACACTCTAGAAGTTGATAACGCGGGTGATAAAACTCAAATTGATTTTGAAAACGCGATCATTGCAGCGGGCTCTGAAGCCGTGCATTTACCGTTTATCCCTGAAGACCCTCGGATCTTTACTTCAACCGGCGGGCTGCGTTTAGCGAGCACTAAAGGCGACTTACTGATTATTGGTGGCGGCATCATCGGCTTAGAAATGGGAACGGTATACGATGCACTAGGCACCCGCGTTCACGTCGTCGAGTTTATGGATCAACTCATGCCAGGCACAGACAAAGACTTAGTTAAACCTATGCATAACCGCATGAAAAAGCGCTTCAAAAAAATTATGTTAAAAACAAAAGTCACCGCTGTTGAAGCGAAAAAAGATGGTTTGTATGTCAGCTTTGAAGGTGAGCAAGCGCCTGAGGCACCACAAAAATACGACCAAATCCTAGTAGCCGTTGGCCGCAAACCCAATGGTTTAAACATTGGCGCAGACGCTGCCGGTGTGAAAGTAGATGAACGTGGCTTTATAGCAGTCGACAAACAGCAACATACGAATGTTCCACATATTTACGCGATAGGCGATATTGTTGGCCAACCCATGTTAGCGCACAAAGCGACCCCAGAAGGTAAAATCGCAGCTGAAGTGATTGCGGGCAAACAACATTATTTTGATCCCAAATGCATTCCCTCCGTGGCTTACACTGATCCTGAAGTTGCGTGGGTGGGTGTTACTGAAATTGAAGCAAAACAACAATCAATCAATTACGAAGTCGGTGTATTTCCTTGGGCTGCCAGTGGCCGCGCCTTGAGTATGGGGCGTGAAGAAGGGATGACGAAAGTGATTTTCGATGCGCAAACCCATCGCGTGATTGGTGGCGGAATCGTTGGCTCCACGGCGGGCGATTTGATTGCTGAAATTGGTCTGGCCATTGAAATGGGTTGCGAAGCGGAAGATTTAGCATTAACTATTCATCCGCACCCGACGACTAGCGAAACCATTATGGCGGCCACGGAAGTGTTTGAAGGTTCGATTACCGATCTCTACATCCCGAAAAAAAAGTCAAAAAAGTCTGAAGCTGCGTAAACTCAATCGCCTATTCGATCCGATTGCGCAGCTAACAAATGAATGAGGCGGCCGTCCATATTCGTAGAATGGTATTAGATGACATTCCACGTATCTTTGCCATTGAGAGCGCCGCCCACACCCACCCCTGGACCGAAGCCATCCTGACCGACTGCCTGCGCGCGGGCTACATCGCGTTTGTATTAGAAGCCCAGAACACCATTATTGGTTTTGTGATCATGACGTTTGTCACCGATGAATGTCATTTATTAAATTTAGCGGTTGATCCCGAGCTACAATCGCAAGGCTATGGATCGCAACTGTTGCTACATACCTTAGGCTTATGCCAAGAGCTTGATATGCGGGTGATTTATTTAGAAGTTCGCAAATCCAATCAAGCTGCCATTAATCTCTATGCGAAATTCAATTTTGTTTGCACTGGCGAGCGCAAGAACTATTATCAATCGGATGGCGGTCGAGAAGATGCGTTGATGTTGAAGTTGGAATTGAAAACGTAGAGCAAAAAAAACGGGACCGGCAAATCTTGCCGAGTCCCGTTGAATTTAACAGTGTTTATGACCGTCCACTCAGATCTAAGTTGATTAACATAGCAACAAAGGGTGCCCAACCACAAAAACGTGCGCGTGGGTTGAAAGATAAATTAGACGCAGTGTTGGTTCCATCTGGTCGGGTGTCAGCCAGCATGACTTTACCCCAATCCGTGTAGCGTCCACCCACTTGGAAAGACACGTTGCGGTTCAGGTGCATCATCAAACCCAGTGCAAAGAAATAAGAAAGCACCGCGCTGGAATCATAGGGATTTAACGGTCGGTAAACATCGCCATCCCAAACATTGAAATGGTGGGTGTCAGCCCAGCTTGGCCCAATGCCGCCGGTAAAGAAAAAGTGCCCGGGCATACCCAATAGCGTATGAGTCGCGATCAACCACGTCGCTGTAAAGTGCAAGGCATTAAAAATGGTGTAACCGTGATATGAGTAACTATTGCCTCCAGATGAATTTAACCTGGCATCGTGAGACCAGTTTGCATCCATGTAAGAATACATGATACCCACTAATAAATGGGACATAATGGCATAGTTGATCACCAAAGCAGAAGCCAAAACGTTGGTATTTTCAATACCCACGAATGAATGATCTGATGGTGATAGGCTTAATACGTCACCGCTCTCGCTGCCAGTACTCAAGTACTGGCCACTGAAATCACCACCGACTTGCAGTGTGCCAGTGATATCATTATCAGCTTGGGGTTCTGGAACTGCTGCAGCATTAGCTGCTGGCACCGCGCTCAGCAAGGCACCGCCAAACACGAGTACACAGCAGGTTTTAAGTAGTTTATTTATCATTGTTTTAGTCCTTTTATTGTTATTATTGTTACACGGGTAATTTTACTAAGAATGTAATAAAGGGCGCAAAGCCGTAAAACCGTGCTTTTGGCGGGCTCATCATGGAGGAAGCGGGCGTTGTGCCGACGGGTCGGTTGGTTGCTAATTTGTAGCGGCCCCAATCGGTATAGCGAGCGCCAAATTGTACTATCGATGACGTGCTGACATGTAGCAAATAGCCGAGTGCGACAAAATAAGTGAATGCAGTATCGGCATCATGTGAGTTCAGCGGTACGAATGCACCGGCTGTGTTTTGCCATACATCAAAATGACTAGTGTCAGCCCAACCTGCCCCAGCGCCTGCGCCTAAGTAAAAGCTGCCGTCGTAACCGGCTAGCATATGGGAGGCAAACAACCAGGTGGCCGTAAAGTGCAAGGCACTGAATATGGTGTAACCGCCATAATAGTACGAGTCATCCGCGGAATTTAACGCAGAATCATGATCCCAGTGGGTATCCATGTGAGAGTACATTAGGCCTATTAATAGGTGTTGCATGATCGCATAATTGATCACGAGCCCTGTGGCAAGAGCCGTGGTTTGTTCGATACCGTGAAAAGGGTGAAAAGGGGGCGTTGGGGCTTCATTACACAGCACATCACCGGTTTCACTTGTGGTATTGAGAAATTGGGTACTCAAATCGCCACCGACTGACAACTTACTCTCAACCGGCGCCGGTTCAAAGCTAGCCGCACGAGCGGTTGAAAACGTTGCGAGTAGCATACCGCTAAAGAGTAGTAAGCAGCACGTTTTAACGAATTGTCTAAGCATGATAAAGTCCTTTTAGTATGTTAATTCCTAGAGCAGGTCAATCATAATACCTCCTTTCACAAAAAGAAAGCTTTTTTTGGTGTTGATTTGGGTTTCATCGAAGAGGTATCTGGATTGCTTAACATGAAATAAAAGAACAAATAATGCTATAATCCCCGCCTATCATTATTTAGCTTTTAACTATGAGTACATTAACAGACGCCATCAGCCAACGTCGTACGTTTGCTATCATTTCCCACCCCGATGCGGGTAAAACGACTTTAACTGAAAAACTCTTATTATTCGGTGGTGCGATTCAATTAGCCGGCACGGTGAAAAGTCGTAAAGCGTCGCGCTATGCAACGTCGGATTGGATGGCGATGGAAAAAGAACGTGGGATCTCTGTCACCACGGCGGTGATGCAGTTTCCCTATCACGATAGCATTATGAACTTGCTTGATACGCCAGGGCATGCTGATTTTTCTGAAGATACGTATCGCACGCTGACGGCAGTTGATTCTGCCTTAATGGTGATCGATGTTGCCAAGGGTGTGGAAGTACGCACGATTAAATTAATGGAAGTATGCCGCCTGCGGACTACGCCTATCATGACGTTCATTAATAAATGTGACCGCGAAGGTCGTGATCCGATTGAACTATTAGATGAAATCGAAGCGGTACTAAAAATTCAATGTACGCCGGTCACGTGGCCATTGGGTCTGGGGCAACGTTTTAAAGGCATTTATCACCTGCTGCGTGATGAAGTTTATATTTATGAAGCGGGGAAAAATCATTTAACGCAACAAGCTGAAGTGATTAAAGGCTTAGATAATCCAATTTTAGCTGAACGTTTCCCAGAACAAACTGCTCAATTGCGTGAAGAAATTGAATTGGTAAGCGGTGCGTGTGAACCTTTTGACTTACAACGCTATCTTGCAGGTGAATTGACGCCCGTGTATTTCGGCTCAGCATTAAATAATTTTGGGATCCGTGAATTACTCGATGATTTTTCTGCACACGCGCCATCGCCTCAAGCCCGTCAAGCCGTTAGCCGTGAGGTGGAACCTGAAGAACCTAAATTCACCGGTTTCGTTTTTAAAATCCAAGCCAACATGGATCCTAAACACCGAGACCGCATCGCCTTTTTACGGATTTGTTCCGGTCAATATAAAAAAGGCATTAAGTTACGCCAAGTGCGCACGGGTAAAGAAGTGGCGATCAACCAAGCTCATACTTTTTTAGCTAGCCAACGCGAACACGCCAAGCACGCTTTTGCGGGTGACATTATTGGATTACACAATCACGGCACGATTAAAATTGGTGACACCTTTACGCAGGGTGAAGAACTGCAATTTACCGGGATCCCCAATTTCGCACCGGAATTATTTCGTCTAGTACGTTTAAAAGATCCCTTAAAAGCTAAAGCCTTATTAAAAGGTTTGGTGCAATTGTCAGAAGAGGGCGCCACCCAAGTGTTTCGTCCGATCGCCAGCAACGATTTAATCTTAGGCGCCGTCGGCGTGCTGCAATTTGATGTAGTCGCTTACCGCTTAAAACACGAATACAAGGTCGCCTGTCAATACGACACCACAGCTATCACCTTAGCGCGTTGGATAAAATGCGATGACGCGTCCATGTTGGAATCTTTCAAAGCCAAATGCCAACTCAATCTCGCCCTAGACGGCGCCGATCAACTTACCTATTTAGCCCCGAGTCGCGTTAACCTCAAGCTTACCCAAGAACGCTGGCCTGAAATCGAATTTCTCGCTTCGCGGGAGCATTAGGTGCGGGCTGCGGTGTCAAGACTTGACACCGTAGGGAGCATAACGATGACCACCGCGTCCTTTGATGTTTGAGATCACATTTTGTGATCTCAAAATGAGGTGCGATGGGTGCTTTAGTGATTTTCGACTCGAGTCAGTACTAAAATCCCGATTCTTATTTATAATATGGTCAAAATGCACCCATGCTTTTTCTGCTTTTTTATCAAAATCAATGTAGTCACGAGATAAGCGCATGTTGCAACATTGTTTGAGTTAAACAGTGGCGACAATCATCATGTAAAGATAATTTGCATATCGCTATCAAGTCTGGTATAACTATCGACCATTTATTTGCACATAGACTTTTTTTAGGAGAAGACAATGCCAGGTTTGTTACGAATCATCGGTAAAACACCCCACAGAGCGCTAACTCCGGCACAATTATTTTGCTTGTCGTTTACTGTGGCGACAACACAGGCTGATCGTTTGGTAATTAACAACATAGGTTTTAGTGAGTTATTAAGACTTATTACACGATTACCCGAATGTGTAACGCATGTTACTCTTCAGTCGATTTATGTCGACAAGGAACAGTCGCCTAGCCTGATGAAGCAAACGATTGAGGAAATTTTAAACAAACGTCCTGTTTCAACGGTGTTACGTGCCTCATCCGTACCAGGGTTCTCAGTTTTTATGAATTCATATGGTCCTGAGCAGGGTAGTGCGACGACTTCAGTAAGCCAAGCCGGATTTTTTAGCAACCCTCAGGCAGGGACGTCTCCAAGTTTTGTTTATCAATATCTCTATATTCTCTCACAGCAGCTTCTACCACGCTCAAAGCCTGAGGTGGCAGTGCTTGATAAAACTCATATTCGAGAAATATTAACAGAATCTAAGAAGTTGCAATATTGTATTGGACCAATAGTAGCCAATATACCGCAAGATATATGCGAAGTCGTAATCAAAAATATAGATCACCAATCGTTGTTGCGTGGACTTAAGCGCTTACCCAACCATGTAAGTCATATTTTTATTGAGTCGATTCAGATAGAAGCTTCTGATGTTATAACTGGTAATCAACTCAAGGCAGCAATCGATTACATTTTAAGTCGTCGTCCAGTTAATACTACGCTACGTACTATGGACGTGCCGGGTTTTTCAGAGTTCCTTCACCGTTATACGCATGACTTAGATGACAAACCATTGAGTCTGCCCAATCATCCTGACGAAAAGTTTCGTATCGAACTAGGCCCCAGAGGACTCAAATGTCAAAGTTGTGAAACAGATTTCAAGTCATTCTCAAGCTTTTTAGCATCAGAAGCTGTGGTTACCTTGCCGGCTGAGAAGCGACATCTGAAGATTAGACATTTTGATCTTAAAGATGTCGTTAAAATGCTAATGCTGATGCCGGCTGCTATTACACATGTTTCTCTTGTATCTATTCGTTTATCCGAACAGGAAACTGTAGCCGATCTAAAATCAGCTGTTGCAGCGGAACTCAACACGCGATCTACGTCAACAGTGTTGAAGATTTCTGGCATGCGGGGATATGAGGCGATTGAGGAAACCCATGGACCGACAGCACCAGGAGCAGCAGCTGCTGCAACTGCAGCACCAGGTGCTGCGAATACTTAGGAAGGCTAAAGATGCGGTGTCAAGACTTGACACCGTGCTCCGTGCTCACCGTGCTTCCTTTTCATTTCCTTTGGTACGGGAGTGGGCAGCCAGCTGGGCTACATAGCAAAGTCCTTGCCAATACTCTTCTAGTGTTCAGACAATATCCTAAAAATAATTTCTATGCCTTAAGATTACGTTAAGCTAAGTGGGCTATTCTGAAGTTAAGTCGCATCGCCATGGAGGGCCGTGTTATGAATGCTTCAGTCATTGGTTCGGTTTATGATCTCACTGCGTATTCTGCAGAATATAGCGATTTCAGAAAACGAGGAAAATCTTCTTCTGCCAGAAAGGCTCAGAAAAAAGCTTCTGCTGTGACTAATCAATATCGTAGTAACGCTTCATTGCACATGATGTTGAAAAAGCAAGAGTTTCTATTGATGGCGATCGCCGATGCACAAGCCGAGTTGCAAAATCTAAAAGGCGATATTTCGGATAACGAACCGACGTCAAAGCAGCTTGAGGCACTACTGGTTTGTTATCGTAAACTCGCTGTTTTGCATGAACAGATGGCTAAAAGCATTTCGGGTAAAAAGGATTCAAAAGAAATGCGTAAGCTATTTGTTAAATGGTCCAAAACAGCAAATTGGTATCAGCAACTGTTTGCAAGAGTCAATGAACATTCAACTAAGCCACTTAGCTTGATAGAGCATGAAGTAGAATATGAATCAGTCTCTGGATACGAAGATTTTACTGTGTACGTAGAAAATCAAGCAATCCAGTTGGCATATTATGAAGAAGTGATAGCGCAATTGCAGCGGGAAGTGAGTCGTGCACAAACCCCAGCTGAATATGGCCAATTGCAGAAGGAACTGGCTTTACATTACGGAGCCATGGCTGAGATTTATGAATTAAGTTTTTATCCTGGCGATCTTTATAAAGCTCAGCGCTGTTTTCGTCTGGCTGCACAAGCACGTCAAGATGCAGCAAATCCTGAGAATGGTGATCAGACATTAAGAAGAATGCGTAGCGCGACGGATTCACCTGTTAGAACAGCTGCAGTAAAACAAACGAAACTGAGACGTCATCAGAGCGTTCCTGCCTACTCTTTAGTGAATCGACGTAGAATGCATGCTAGTGCAGATCAAGAAAAAACTTTTTATGTTTTGCATATAAACCGCTTGCAAGGTGAGATCGGTCGATGTGAAGAACAGTTAAAGCAAGCGAGTTTGTCTTTAATGGATCAAGTCTTGCTATATCGTCAATTAGCGGTATGCGCAGATGCGTTGGCAAATCGCTTTGAGAGTATTCAAAAAAATAAGGAAGCAACACAGGCACGCAAACAAAGTGATGCAGCCTTAGGCCAGATGGCGGAAGCAGAAGTGAAGTTGTATTGGGAACTGGATACTTACAATGAACGCGTCGGCAACCATGCTCTACATGTGGAAGGGTTAATAGAAGAAGAGTCAGACGCTGAAGTGATAAGCACGGCTCAAGAAGAAGCCTCAAGCGATTTAGCATCACGCTTAAGACGTATATTTGGAAATCATGATGTCAGCGTGTATCAACCCATCATGCAAGCAAAACCGCATGATATTTACCTTCGCCTATTCAACACTGATAAAACAAAGATTCGAGGCGCACTTCTCGAAATGCATCGCTCATTTAGAGTTTGGTTCAATCCACAACGTTTTGTTGCAGCAGCGATTGCACTCACAAATGAATTAAAGCGTGGGGGTGTTGAACAAATCAAAGAAAATATAGATGAGTTATTTCGTGATCCCGCAATGCGGTCACTTTTTCTTAAGGTTTGGGCAACAATGCACAAGCAGAACTCCGGTGCTATTAAGTTATTCAAAGATTGTTGTGATGCTGAAGATAAATTTTCTCAAAGTTGTATACTGCCCACAGATTCTAAGATAAAGCATGATGCAGCGATAAAAGGTATGAGTAATGTGATTTCAAGGGTTTACGCCTTAGCGGACCACTTACCTGAAACGGTGCCAGAGTATCTACCGTTATACAAACTCAAAAAGAATCTATCAAAATCAAGAACACAATCTTGGCAAAGTACACGTTATTATAAACGTGCAATCGATGACATGGCCGATTCCGAAAAGTCTAGCAGCTTGAGCAAACATTCAAATTTGGAGATGGCGGAGGTCGTTGTTAAGCAGTTCGAAGTTCAGGCGACTCAAGTTGCAAGGCCATCCATGACAATGTGACTCGCTGCTTAGCATCTGATGACTACAGAACTAACACATATAGAAGCTATGTTGAAAACCTCAGTCAAGATGATTAAATTGCTGCGATCTTCTCTTGTTGTGCGCGTAGCTTAGTTAAAGCAACATTAATCTCATCAATTCGAAGCTTGGTTTTATCAACCACAGCAGGTGGTGCGTTATTCACAAAGCTGGGGTTATTGAGTTTAGCTTGTAATTTCAGTAACTCAGCACAGAGTTTATCGATGTTTTTAATTAAGCGTTCGGTTTCAGCCGCTTTATCAATGAAGCCAGCTAAGGGTACTAGGATTTCCATTTCGCCTGCCAGAGCAGTGGCAGCTGCAGGTGGAGTGGCATCTTCTGTTAACCAGGTAATGCTGTCGCATTTGGCTAAGGATTTTAGTAAGTCATGATGCTGCTGCAGACGCGCATTATCTTGCTCAGAACCTTTGTGTAAATACACCGGTAATAACTTTCCGGGCGCGATATTCATTTCACCGCGGATGTTACGAATGCCGGTGATTACAATCTGCAACCAAGTAATGTCAGCTTCGACCGTTTCATCAATGGATGCTATGTCCACTTGTGGGAAAGGCTGTAGCATGATGGTATCGCCACTGACATCGGCCACGGGTGCAACTTGTTGCCAAATTTCTTCGGTGATAAATGGCATGATGGGATGCAATAATCGTAACACCGTTTCAAGTACGGTGATCAGCGTGCGCCGAGTGCCGCGTTTTAA
>SDBT01010877.1_pt1 | contig 14669 bp, 19 predicted proteins | sample 2277101 | NCBI WGS metagenome assembly SDBT01 (sample SAMN10404973, study PRJNA504765) | marine sediment metagenome | isolation source: marine sediment core GS10_PC15, 103 cmbsf | place: Arctic Ocean: Southern Knipovich Ridge | collected 2010
CGACGAGTCGTACATCGTCCCGACCTTCGACGAGTCGCGCATCGTCCCGACCTCCGACGAGTCGTACATCGCGACAATACGGGCACTCATGGCCTTCGTGATGTTGGCCTTGCCGGCAAGTATCCAACACCCACCCAAGAGAATGTCTTGTGTATCAGTGACGAGCATTCGCCTTACCAGACTGCGCAGGCCTTCGGCAACCTTCGCTTGTAGCTCGTCCGTCCACCACACCGGTGATGTGGTTTCGTCTAGTTTTAGCACATAGGTATCGGGCTCGTTGATCTTCATGAAGTTGGGCGGCATAAACTCCACGCGCACCCAGCGGCGAGCGTACTCCCTGGAGTCATCGAGTTTCCAATGAGCCACCAGGTCTTCGTGTGAATCGGTATGTTCCGGGTCGGCAAGGACATCGCCGTTTTGAAGCACGATAGCGCTGAGGAAGCTACACATTAGATTCTCCTGTTTTTGTCGTTTCCGATCCGCTCGCCGGGGGTGGGGTGGCGGCGGCCTTGCGGTCGACAGCCCATTGCTTTATGACTCGTTCGAGTTCCTTGTAGCAGTCGCCACAGATGTCCATCTTATGAATACTAGGTATGTCCACGTTCCAGTACAGGGTGGTGTATTGCTGGCTTTTGCAGGCATAGCACGGTAAAGCCTCGGTTGTCATCGTATAGCCCATCACTTCCCCTCCGCGGCGGTGACGGCCAGGGCTTCGTCGATCGCCGTGGTCTGTATTTCGATGACTGCATAGCCCGCCATTGTTTCGCTGTAGTTCTTGTGAAGCTCCAGACAGACGGTCTGAGCATCATCCCCCCAGATGACTCCGGTCAACGCATCCTCTGTGCCGCGGGCGAGCTTCAACACGTCGGGCCGAATGACATGCCACCGAGGCGCAGAGGCTTTCAGCTTGTCGGCGTTCTTGCCCGCCCCGTAATGGCCCTTCGGTCGCGGCATGTAGAACGACATGCACACGATGAGTGGCCCGCGCAGTAACGGCCCGCTGTATGCCTCACGTGCCGTCCAGGCCACGACAGCCTTCCATGGGCCGCTCTTCTTGCAATCGTCTATGATCCGCTTGCCGCCGATCCATCGCTTGCTGCCAGCCGGTCGCGGGATGCCGTGGACTGTGAATCGGATTGGTTCCTTCATGCCGGGTCCTCCTTCGCCCTGAGCAGTTGATCGAATATCCTGTCTCCGAGCGTTCTCATGATGCCGTTGTTTTCCTCGTCAGTGCCATAGGTCACGAGCTCTGCTTGGGTTCTCGTCTCGCCTATTTCCTTGAACGCAATGAATATCCCGCCATCTAAGCCACAGCGATTGACTATAAGCTCGATACCTTGAGTCATCGCCACTTGCCTTGCATCGCTCATGCCGGGTCCTCCTTCTTCGGGACCTTGATGTGCCCGTGCTCTTTATGGAGCCGCCCATTCTTGAGGGCGCAATCCAGTATTTCCCCCCATGACAACGATGCCTCGAATTTCTGGATCATCCTCATATGCAGATACCGTAAGCTACTCACCATCAACACCCCCGCCATGACCGCACAGGTGCAGAAGCCGATAGCGAACCCGAGGGTGAAGTCTGAGGTTAGTTCGATCACAGGGTGGGCTCCTGGTAGACAATCTCCGACATAGCCCCAGCACGTATCCGGGCGTACAGGTGGTCGCCCTGCCAGATGCGTAGCCAAACTACAGCCGCCATCTCGCCATTCTCTTCGTAGGCTTCGATCTTGGTAACGCCCCTAAGCCCTACGGCTACCACCTTCTCAGTCTCGTTCCACACCACTTTAATCAACCGCTCGTCGTTCATAATCTCGCTTGGCATTTCATTCCTTTCATCTTCACAACAACAGCCCCCGTGCCGATCGTTGCCTTGTTCTTCTCAGCGTCCCGCTTCGCCACGAACCGCCGCACCGCAAGCAGAATCGTCGTGTGGTGCTTGTTCAGGGCACGGCCGATCTCGGGGTAGCTGTAGCCGTGTGTCTCGTGCGCCACGCATCCGATTGCCCCGCGCACGTAGGGAAGCCTCCCTCGCCTGAGATCTGATTGCAGGTCGGCGACTGTCACGCCGTGCACCTTCGCGGCCATGGTGATCATTTCGTGGAGGAAGGACACTCGTTCACTCATCGGCGGCCTCCTTGGCTTCGGGGTCGAGGGTGAGGATGGAGTCCATGAAGGCCAGGATGTCGGCCTTGCCTGTTCGCACAAGCGCCCCCCGCACCACCCGCCACGCATCCTCCAGCACCTTGACGCGGGCGAGGGCTCCCGCTTCCCCCAGTTTGCCGACAGATACCTTTCGACGCAGGCAAGACAAGCAAGCGTCGGAGTTATCGCACAGGAAGTCACCATCGCCCCCCCCACAATCGCCTCTGCCGCTCTCGGGGGTGTCAGAGGGCGTCTCGGCGGCTTGCGTGGCGTCAGCGGGGCAAGAGGCAGGCTCAGCGGCATCCTGGAGCTTCTTCCACCAGTAGCCACAGAACTGATCGGGGTTCGATGATCCACAATGGGGGCTACGAGGATTGGTGCAACTTGGGGCAGCACCATCATGTATTGGCTTCCACGCCTCACAGCCGAGGCAGCGACAGAGACCAGTGGGCTTGGCGGGGCTCTCAGCGGCAGGCTGTGCCGACTCCTGGGGCTTGGTCTGCCATACTGTACAGCTGAGGCAGGTATCGTCATCCTCTGTGCAGTCACGGCAGGCCTTGCTCCCCTTCGCCTCGGCAGGCTCGGGCGGCCTTAGTTCGCCGGCCACAGCTACGCCCACAGCCCATCCCTCGGGCGGCTGCTGGGTGGCCAGCCACACCTCGTGGACGTTGACGAGGGAGACGGCCATCATGTGGGCGGCAGGAACTACACCCTCGGCCTCTCGCTTTTCTGTGTCGAGGTGCAGCAGCGGATGTTCTCTCGTGCATGTTGCCATCATCGACGCCAGTATCGCCCTCGCCGCCTTCAGCACTTCCGCGTTGCGTTGGTCGGGGGTCATGATTCGTCCTCGGGTATCGTGATTGTGAGCGTGCCGGGGGGGAGGGGGGTCCAGTCGGCTTCAATATCTGTGCCCACCAGTCGCCACACCACTTACACCAGTAATTCATATCGAGTCGAGCCAGCTCCCGAACGGGAGCTACGGATTGTCGGTGCCGCTTCTGCACTGCCGTCACGGCCTCTTCGTACCGATCGGCCGGGATCGCATCGAAGCGAGCCAAGGTCCGCTCACGAGCCCGGTCGGCCTTGTCGTCATCCTGCTGCCGCCGGGCCTTGTCCTCAGAGGCGGTGATGCCGGCCTCGGGGTTCGGGATCACATCCTTACCCAGCTTCCAGACCTCCGGTCCTTCGTCGTACCCCTCGTCGTTGAGCCACGGCCCCGGGGTCTTGGTGTACATGGGGTCCTTCGTCCTCTTGCACCGCTTGTGGCTTTGGGTTTGGACGATCAGCCACGCCAACGCCCTGGGCCTGTCACCCTTGAACCTTTCGGTTAGCCCCGCCATCGCATCAGGAAACGCCTTTTTTGCTGCTTTCTTTCCCTGTTTTCGGGCAACCTCGTTCCACCAACGCTCAAATCCATCGAGCGCACCACCCCCCTCCCCTTGCATCCCCTCCCCAAGAACAGAAGAAGGAAGAGAAGAAGAAGGGGTTGCTTTTGGTTTTGTTTTTGGTTTTGTTTTTGTTTTGCTTTTTGGAGGTCGCCCTCCGAGAATACCAGCCCTAGATCGAGCAAGACTGACCGCCTTGTCATGGGCCATACTGTGGTCGTAGATGACATCGTCAGCCCCCACCGACAGAAATCCCGTCTCCACCAGTTTTCCCAGACCCACGAGGTTTCGGTTGACGTCGCCTGGGACGGCCTCGGCGATAGCCTGCCGGCTCATCGCTTGACCGTCCGGGGTGACGAGTCGTCCATACTCGCTCGTGGTGGCCATTAGTTCCCACACATCTAAGATCAAGACTCTCGTGTGGAGGTCGAAGAGGCGGGCTTCTCGCAACCGCGCTCTGACGACCTTGATCCACTGCAATTCTGACACCTGTGCCCCTGTGCTTGCCACCCACATCCGGGCGGCGGTTGGTTCAAAATACGGCTCGCCGCTGACTCGGCGAGCCGCGGGGGGTGCCCCATTGAATCGGCCGACCAGGGGTATCAACCTTCCTGGTGTCCAGTAGCCGCCGCTAGGGCTTCGGCGGGGAACAAGTCCCCAAGTTCAAAATGCGGCGGGCCGGCCCCCTGTGTTGGACGCGAGTTGGCAGTTCGCATCATATTGCAGGACCGGGCACGGTTGCTAGCCGCCCCAGCCATCCCGACAGCAGGTAGGCTGATGTTGAGTCGTTCACCCTGTGGTGGCTGTCTGACTCAATTCACCGCGACGAGTGGGATTTGAACCCACGACCTAGTCTTAGGGACAGACAATTCCGAGGTGAACCGCCCCAGCCCGCTCTACCAACTGAGCTACCGCCGCGCCATCAATGAACACACTATCGACTCATTTGTGCCACCTCCCTTCTCTGTTGCACATCTTTCTAGCTCAGGATGGGCCGCACAGGGCCTGTAGAGGTCCTCCACCAGCCACTCCACGTCCCCGCCGTTCGCATCACACTCGCACAGCGGGGCGTACTCACACGTCCGCTGCCAGTCGTGACAGGCCCAGGCGTTCGGAAGCCAGCGGTTCGCAGCTCGGTTCTCCAATATCCGCTTGCTCACATCCCACAGCCATTCCCTGGCCCGAAGGATGCGAGCCGGGTTGACGTACACCACATGTTCGTGCAAGCGATCCTTGTCCCGTGTGTCCTCGTAGATACGATCCTCGAACTCCACAGGGGTTTCGTTCTTGCGGATTTTCGTCCCGCCGGCAGGCTTTACGCCCATGCGGAACTCGGAGTCGGTGATTTCGATACCCGCATCCATCGCCGCCGCTGCGTAGCACTCCGTTTGGTAGCCGATGACCCGCTCGCGAATCGTCTTCGCCGCATCGGTGATGAACTTCCAGTCGAACATCTTGGTCGCCACGAGGCCGTCCACGACACCCGTAAAGGTAAACGACCGGGACTTTCCTGTGGTGTCGGGATTCGAGACTGGCATCGAAACTAAGAACTCAGACCGCCGTTCAACGTCCTGGTCAATCGGCCATCGCTCGGCAATCGCCCGCAACATCCCACGGGCGATCAGAGCCCGCTTCATCTGCGCGTCAACCATGGCCCCAAGTCCAGGATGCTCGCGTTGCCACTTGTCAACAGCTTTAAGTCCAGCCTCAAGCCCGTTCTTCACGTAGGCATCACACCCAACGTGCCCGACGTTACCCTGGACAAGCGCCTCCGAGTCCACCATCACCTTCGGTTTGATACGCTTCTCGTATCGCCAGAAGTATTTGCAGTCGCAGGCGCAGCAGGTCGAACAGCTTGTGAATGTGAGGATTTCAGGCATGGTGGCTCCTAGAATGGGATATCGTTGTTGGCCGCTCTTTGATCAAGCTCATCATTCTGTGGGGGAGAGTCGTCGCTTGCGGACGGGTCGAACTGTGGGGGAATCTCTGCGGCACGGGGCTCGGCTTCGTCGGCCCTTGCCCAGCTACCGGGATCGGTGTCCACCTTGTGGAACTTACCATCCTTTATGACCAGCACGCGAACCCTTTTGCCCATCAGCACCTTGTGGCTGTTTCTGTTGTCGGTGTTGTAACCCTTGAGTTCGGCTTCGCTAAGGCCACACGCTTGAGCAAACGAGGCCAACAGCCACAGAATGTTCTCCTTGAGACAAAGAGACAGCTTCGTCATGCCGCTCTGCCCCTCCAACGTAAGCTCCACCCCGGGGCTGCCAGAGTTGTACTCAAAGATGTCAAACTTCTTCACGGTGACAAGATGCCACCCGTGTTGTAGGTATTTCCCCCCAGCATAGTCACTTAGCGCCGGCATCTGTTTTCTCCTTGCTGGACTTCTTCTTGCCCAGAATCTTGACGAACACGCTGGTCCAGTCGGGCTTCTCGAACGGAGCCAGCACGCCGCTGGCATCCTTAGCGACGATGGTGTCGTCGTTGAATGTCCGCCACGCACGAACAGTTCCTTTGCCGTCACCGGCGGGAATGTCCTCCATGTGCATCACGAGGTCGAACTGCGACGGAACCTCAAAGGCGGCCTTGCCGGACAGTGCCGCCGTCTTCCTGGTCTCGCCCGTCTTCTTGTTCTCGCGGTAGTCCGATAGGCTCATGACGACGACGTGAATTGGCAGGTGGCATAGTGCGGCAACGAAGTTGTTCAATCGCGTGCGATAGAGACCCCAGTCCTCCATCGTCATCTGTTCCTCGTAGTTCTTGGCATCCTCTTTGTCTTTGCCGCGGGCCTTCATTATCTGGGGCCTGGCCGTGGCAAGGATGTCTCGTACACAGAAGTCGCTACACGTCGTCAGGGAATCGAGGACCAACACCTTGACCAGCCCGTTCGACTCCGTCACGGGCTTACGGAACTTGGTAATCAATTCCCGCATGTCCCCCCAGCAGTCGAGGATGCCAACGTCGTAGCTTTCGTTTCGTAGCGGCACGAGCCCTCGCTCTCCCACTGCGATATACGTGCTCTTGACTGGCAACGTCTTGATCGAGGTGGTCTTGCCCTTGCCGGTATCTGCGTGCAGCAAGCATCGCAAGAGATTGAGTTCCTTGTCGTTTGATTTCGCTGTCCGCATATCGCTACTCCTGTTTGGTGTTTTGTTCTATAGTCCCCACCCCCGGCGCTGTGCGAGGATGGCGCTCGTAACAAGACTCTGCCGGTATTCCGGGGGTGGGTGGTGCTGTGGTACGATACCCAGCCGCCTCCAGCCTCTTGACCAGCCAGGCGCGGCGGGCGGTGGCGGCGGAGATGATCTTGGAAGGCACAGCGGGCTCTTTCTGGCGGATGACGCGGCTCATCCTATTGAAAGTCGTCTCGGCCTCCGCGTTCTCGTCGTCCTCGTTCAAATAGCAGCCATCGTCGAGGCCGCCAGACAATGGGCATTGGTTGCAGAGGGTAAAAGCGAGTGATTCGCGAATTGCAACACAGAAAGGACACGAGTCGCCATTCCCATAGTCGGCCCAGTTCTCGCTAGTAAGAAAACCGGAAGCAATCAGCTGATCATACTTCGCCAGCGTCTTGTCCGCCGCCTCTTGCAGCCTAGCCCGTAGTTCGTCGCTCATGCCAACGCTCCAAAACAAGCACACACCCCGATGACCTCCCTGCCTATCGGGGTATGTGCTCTGCGTGAGAGAAAAGACAGAAAAGGGGACTGCCGGTGAACGTACAAGCCGACAGCCCCCCGGAGGGGAAAAGAGTCGAAATAAGACCAGCCGGGGAAGGGAAGCTAAGCAAGAAAGCAACCTTCAGCCCGACCGGCCGGTCAAGGTATTCTCTCCAGACGTCACGACTGTACCAATAGTGCTTGTTGACGTCGGTCTTGTGCCAGTGCCCGATGTTGTGGTAGCGGCTGACACAGATCACGAACTGCTCGGTGGTGAGCCGGAGCCCACGCTTCTTCGCCAGCTTCTTGACCTTGCCAATCGAGCGGAGCATGACCTCGGTTTGCACCTTCGCCGAGGCCACGCCCCACTCTCGCAGATCCCCACCGCATTCTCCCCACCGGGCCTTGTGAAACTGGTACAGGCCGAACGCTCTGCCATTGTCGTTCGAGCCCTTGGGCTTCAGATCTCGGCTCGACTCTCGCCACGCGACGGCGTCGATGAGCCGCGCCTCGACGGGGCTTCCGCCGAGGCTGATTGCGAGTGCGATGATGGCGGCGGAGGTCACGAGGCGTCCCCTATCTTTTGTTGAACGATCTCATGAATGAGGTCTTCAAGTGTCGGCGGGGGGTCTTGCACGGGGGCGGCTGGTTGGTTTGTAGGATACTCGACACCAAACAAAATACGACAGGCCCGACACCACTCAGCCCCCCGTTCGGCGTAGTCTGTGGTTCTGTGGTGTCCCCATACAACACCAATTCCTTGAAGGCCTATCTCGTTTTTGCCAACAGAACTCTTTTTGCAGCGGTCACAGGTGTATGTGGTTGTTGTGCTCATTGTCGGGGCTCCTGTTTTACACGACACCCCACGGCCCAGGGCCGGCGAGCCCGAAGCTGTCCAAGGCCGGGGCTCATGGTGCCGGTCCCGGGGCGTGAGTTGTCGTCAGGTTGAAGCATGGCCTTGGACTCCTACCAAAAAAATACACCAGAATCAGCTTTTGTCAAGCCGATCCCGGTGTAGCCCAAATGCGAATTCCGGTAAGTTCCTACGCCGTAGGTTCTTGCGTCCCCAAAAAAGTTTTCACTTTTCTCGCCGCACCCCCGCCCATGGCGATGACGAACCGACGAACGCGGGGTAGGATCAGCCCGACAGCAGCAGAGATCGCCAGCAGCCAATAGACTGCGCGGTCGTAGCTGTAGGACACAACCTCGGTCGTGTTGTTGTCGCCCTGGACCGTGGCAGCCGTCGTTGTCTCCTCGCTGATCGCAGCTACGGTCGTCTTCACGGTCGCCTCGATCATGCCCTTCAGGTCAACGCACGACGCGAACAACAACAACAGAATCCCAGCCAGGACCACGATCCAGAAGAATCGCTCGACCTTACGTCCCGTCGTCGTCTTCGGCGTCCTCTTCATCATACTCCCCCTCGGCCTCAGCCGTGAAGTCATGAGAAATATACGTGTAAGAGCCCTTGGCCGGGCCAATGTAGCCCGTAGTGCTCCACTCAAGCCCCCAATTCCACTCGGTGGTGTGGTCGCCATCCGTTGCCTGGGCGTTCCACTCTACCCCCGAACATCCCGTGGAGCCCAGAGCTCCAGTCAGAATGAACACGATGAGCCAAAACAGCGAAATCCAGTTCTTCCATCCAGTCAACATGTCGTTCTCCTGTCACTCGGGTTCGGTTTGCGGAGCCGGCAACATGACGGGCCGCGACTGCGCCAGCGCTACATACTGAATCGCTGGCGAGATTGCTGTCAATATCTCTCCTGGCGAGAGGTCACTGACGAGGTCTGTAAGTGACGCCAGGCTCGCCTTCGATGCTAGTAACGCCCGCGCCTGTGGGTCAAGGTGCTCGATGTTCTGGAACCTGGCATCGAGAACTGTGATTCCGTACTGAAGAAGCTCGTCAGTCAAGTCTTCGAGCATATGTCCCTGGACCTGATTCACGTCTTTCAGTAGGCTTACGTAACTTCCCCGCTGAACAGTATCACGAGCAATGGCCTGGGCCAGCTCTCCAATCTGCGACTCTCCCTCTTCCATCGCCGTCAGAAACTCTCCAAGCCGATGTATTTGGTAGGTTACAACAACATCAAACGACAGGGGGATGCCGTCTTGTGTTAGGGCGCATATGTCTGGTGTCGAAAGCACGCAGCGACGACAATGCTGGGTCTCGAACTCCTGTGTTGATGTCGCGAAGTGCCAACCCGGCCCTAAGTCGTCGCCAGGCAAGCCACGAGTGAACCGCACCGCCTTCGACCCCTTTTGGACCACACACCACTTGAAGGGAAACACCCAAATCAGTGGATCAAGGATCAGTCGCTCGATCAGGTCTAGTAGTCGTGTCAAGAAGCCAGTCATATCACGCCTCCAATATCACCCGCGACTGCGGTTCCATGCCAGCGCCCTTCTGCCGGCGGATCGTTACCTCCATCTTGATGCCACCCTTGCCCTGTGGAGCAAACCCCTTCTCCACAGCCCATTGTTGCTGGTAGCAGCCGCCAGAGTCAAGCTGTGAACCCTCGCCGGCCCCGGTATACGCCCCAGTCATCAGGTGCCAGACGTGTCGCTCGATCATCTTTGAGCCATGCTGGGGGACAACCCGAGCCTCGGTCGATACTGCGTAGCGATGGTGCTTGTGTCCCATCCACAGGGCATTCGCGTTCTCGACGTAGGCTGAGGCGCGGGCAAAGTCGATCATCCCGCGAGTCACCGGAGCCCCGGCGCCGACCCCGTGGTGATACCAGATGCGAAACGCTCCCCCGTCCCCGCCCCCGCTGTTGGCGTAGGGCAGCACCACCGCCCCAGTGTAGGCCCCGTGGTGGATTGTGTGCTTGGGCCTCGCCCGCTCCTGTAACCGCTCGATCAACAGGGCAATCGGGTCCAAGCTGTGATGCTTGCCCATCATCGACTCGTGGTTGCCCGTGCCGATCATGTGGAGCTGGCTGGCGAACGGGCCGAGGATGTCAACCGCCAGGCTCAGTGCGGCGTTGACCACGCTCGTCTTGCCGTGGAGCACCGGATCCAGCACCGAAGGATCGAACCGCCGATGATCTTTCGGCAAGATCAGATCGAACACGTCGCCTGCGATCAACACGCGAGCGTCGTTCGCCTTTGCCCATTCGAGTTCGGAGCGAATGAGCTGCTTGTCGCACTCGGCCGCGCCGATGTGTAGGTCTGACATGAACAGCAAGTGAAAGCTGTCCCCATACGCCTTGTAGGTGTACCTTGGGAGTCTGATTACCATTTGTCCTGCCCCTTTTTTAGTTGCTCTCTGGATATGTGGTTGATGTCATGAAGCCAAGGCCCTTGGACATTGCGTCGAAGACGTCAGCCTCTCCCGAGAGGAATGCCATTCCTTGTTGGATAGGAATCGGCAGCACAGACCTCGCTTCGTGCAAGACCCATGAGGGTATATTGGCGTAAGTGAAGTCCTTGCCGCCGCCGGGCGCGTAAGCGGTCAATCGCCCCTTTAGTTTTCCGCCCTTGGGCTGGTACTTGTAGTAATGTCCGGGGCGAGTGGTCTTGTAGAGGCCCTTGTCGTCAACTCCGAGTAGCTCTGACACTGAGGTGAACTTCCGTCCCGCCCAGTCCTCGCCAGTGAAGAAGTCGGCAGCAATTCTACCGAGCACGCTGAGCTTGTGTTTGCCAGATCGTCGAGCGTCCCAAATGAACTTGATCGGATCGCGGAAGTGGCCGATGAGGGCGAAATACTTCCGCTTCTCACTGTCACCACCCATCGCCCAGTAAACCGGGCTGATATCAATATCCAACCACCGCATCTTCTCCGGGCCTTCATCCCATGCCTTCGATAGCCTCTCAAAGAAGTCGTCGTCGTCCATGGCGGCCATGAGGAAGTTGAACATGATCGTGGACACGCCTGCGCGAACGGCGATTCTCGCCCACATCGCTCGATACACCTCGCCGCCATGGCCGCGAGTAAAAGCCCCGGTAATTGTGCGAATGTTGGACTCTGTCCAGTCAGCAGCCAAGGCCCCCAGCCTGAATATGTGCTGCGTTGTTGGGTTGCGACCTATGCGGGCCAGGTGAAGACCGCCGAAGTCAGCGTTGTAGGCACGAGCCACCCCTGCTGCGATCTCTTCGCGAGTTGTTGTTCCAGCTTCGAGAGCCGCTTGATGCTTCTTGAGAAGGTGGGTGTATTCCAGTATTGCCGCCTGGGCTTTGAGGTATGGCCCAAGGTTCTTGAACAGAAAATCTGTGGAGATGCGAGAGAACTCGACAGCCCGGTCCTTGGCTTCGCCCGCAGGCGCCCACTTGTCGATAAGCTCGCCTATCCGTGTTTTTTCTTTGACTGCCTGCTCGTCCCAGTTTTGGTTCCTACCAGTAGTCAATCCAGCCGCCGTAAGTTCACGAAACAGCGGAGTAAGATTCTCGATAGCGTGCTTTCCTGCGAAGTAAGCCTTGTAGGGATTCAGCCCCGGAGAGCCGAACATGTACGACCGAATGTATGCCTGGTGGTGGAAGAGCCCCACGATGAAAGTCATGAACTTGCCGAGGGCGTTGTACTTACTGAGGAAGTCAATCCAGGGAATCCCCTTCAGCGCCGAGTCGTTAAGCATGTTGTTCAGCTTCTTGGCCATCTTGGGCTCAGCAAAGAGCGGAGCCTGTCGAAAAACCTGCCCCTTGGCGTCCATGAACATACTTTTTGCCGCCACATGGGTGAGCTTCTCGTAAGTGCGAACCCACTTGGTGAAGTTGGGGTGTTTGACTTCAACGAAGTCCTCTCGTCCCTTCAGGGTACGATACTGTGAAATCACCCCCGTCTTGGCTCCCGCAAGAAGGAGGTTGCGGTCGTAAATGACCTGGGCGATCTCGAAGGAAGATGCAAACTGAGAATCAGTCGCGGTGTCAATCCGAAGCTGGTTCCCCTTGGTTAAGCCTTCAAGAACTGACTTATACGTTCGCTGCTTGGCTACGTCGGCCTGTTGCTTAAACTTGGCTGATCGCGTGAAGGTCTCTATGGTTCTCTTCTTGAACCCGAGCTTCTCGCGTATCCCTGCCCATTTGCGAGCCAAGTAATTGTCGATGACGTTGCGAATGGCCCCAGCGTCAAGAGCCGCCCAGCCGGCCTGACGGTTCTGCTCAATGATCGTCTCGGCAACAGCTTTGAGTGCGGGCGAGAGATTCTGCGAAGCCTCAACGCGCTTCTGTTGGGCCTCTGTGAGCTTGCTCCACCACTTCGCAATCTGTTCCGTCTTGCCCTTCAGGTCCACATAGAAAAAGATCGCACGGTCGGCAGCCTTGGCCTTCGCACCAAACCACCTGACACCAATAGCCTCCATAATGGCCGCCCTGTTCCTCCTGTGCTGACTGTCGGCCTCCTGGAAGGCTACGTCTCGTTTTCGGTGGTACTGCTCCAGTACCTCGTCGGCTGAAGTTTCGAGGTTATCGTCAACCTCGGGGATCTCTTCGAGGATCTTCTGTTCGTTTCGCCCCTCGGGCGTGAAGGGGTACGACTCGGCAGCCTTCGCGTAACTCAGGGCTGGATCGCCCTCACCCGCGGGGCCAGGGGGCGGCGGTCCGACACCAAGAACATCCCGCACCCGCTCGCTTGACTCCATCTTGCCGGTCTCGTCGCCCGCCTGTGCCTCATCCCACGCCCGCTCCAGCGCCGGGCCGAGAGCGACAGCCCGCTCGCGCCCAAGTTGCTGGACAATGTACTGGACGAAGTCGGCGAACTTGTAGGCTCCCAGCTTCACCGCCTTGGCGACGACGATGCCGGCCAGCTTCAAGGTCTCGGGGTCGAGCGGGTTCGCGAACGTCTTGCCGATCGTGGCCTTGCCGAAGGCGGCGATGGCGTCGTTCAGCTCCTGGCCGGCAATATCGACCTTGGTTGGCTCCACCGAGCGCCCGGGGGGCGACGGCTGGGCCGCCACCACCCCAGGCTCGGGCAGGAGATCCGGTTGTGCTAGTGTAGGGGCCGCTGGCGCTTCCGGGGCGGCTTCCGGGGCCTGTTCGGCCGTAGCGGGCACTGGCGCTATGCTGCGCGGCTCCGAGGGTGGCGTGGTGGCCTCTAACTCTGCCCGCACCATCCCCGCGAACCGGCGGCGCTGAGCCTGACTCCAACGATTCTTCTTGTCGTTTGGGTAGGTGAACTGATCGAGGGCCTGGCGGGTCGGCGTCTTGCCCCTGGCGGCTGTCCGGCCGATCTCGCTTGCGGCCTCGGGATGGGCGGCGATGAACTCGCGGGCGCCCTCCGGCTTCAGAAGTTGATCTCGCGTCCACGCCCGACTGACCTCGGCCGGTGCCGGAGCCTTCGGCACGTCCCGGACTTCCGGTCCGCCGATACCCTCAACCCGCTCGTCGGCCGGCACCAGCCCCGCCATCCGCCCCTCCACGGCCTCAGGGGAGGCAGCCCCAGCAAGCGGTGGTCCTGCGACTTCTGGCCGCACGGCGCCTGGTAGTGAGACTGCCGCCCCCGGGGCCATCATGAACATCAGCGGGCCGGCAGCGGCAACCGTCTGATCCACCATCTCTTTGACGATCTGCTTGACCGGGTCCTCCATATCGGTCACGAGGTACTCTGAGAACTTCGAGAAGAAAGCCTGAGCGGTTTCCTCGCTCAGCTCCTTCACGTAGTTCGTCCCCACCTCTTTGACGAACTTCCTCGCCTTGCCCCGGATGGCCTGCTTAAGTGGTCCCTTGAAGGGGTTGTAGTTCAGTTGCTCAATGGCTCCCTGGGCAAGAGCACTGGCGAAGGCGGTGAGCCGGGCTCTGTCCTTGGGCACCCCTTTGCGGACCAGGTTCTCGTACTCGTTGGGGTAGATGTGCCCCGTCCAGAAGGCGGTAGCGCCCGTGGCCTGAGCGACCGCCCGGCCGGTCCCCGCCGCCTTGATCAATCCCAGCCCCTTCGCTGCCTGAGAGGCGGCCGAGCCCATTGCAAGGCCCGGCAACATCTCTACCGTCATCCCTACTGCCTGTACTGGCCAACTGACATACCAAGGCTGGCCCTCGATCAATGGGTCGGCTCCCTCGCGAACCTGCATCAAGTCTGTGGCGTAGGCTTGCTCCTTGTCAGAGAGCCCGTCAACACCCAGAATTTTGTAGAGGTTGCTCGTGAGGTTCTCTTTGCCGCGTTGAGCGCGAATGGTAACACGGGTTCCAAACCCCACACCCCTGAGCGGCCCTCGCTCGCGAGCAAGCTCCTGCACAGCCGCCATCAGGGCCTTGCGGTGGACCTTGGTTCCCGCGGCCCGACGAGCAACGGAGGTCCCCGATGTCGTGTCGGCGATCTGCCTGGCAAGTTGGTAGGTTTCAATGTAGGCGTCCCACGCCTTCTTCTCGTCAGGCGACATCTCCCGCTTGTGTTGGCGCCAGTAATCTGCGGTGACGTCCTTCTGTCGGTGCTCCCCGCTATACCAGGTGCCACCGAGAACCCGCTGCTTGGCGTCGGCCCGGAGCCACTGGCTGATTCCAGAGTCCACCCCCTCCCCCGGCCAGGGCTGATCTTCATCCCAGATGTGAAGAAG
>SDBT01010878.1_pt1 | contig 14667 bp, 38 predicted proteins | sample 2277101 | NCBI WGS metagenome assembly SDBT01 (sample SAMN10404973, study PRJNA504765) | marine sediment metagenome | isolation source: marine sediment core GS10_PC15, 103 cmbsf | place: Arctic Ocean: Southern Knipovich Ridge | collected 2010
GTATAAATAATATTACAAACATGACATCTGTATGTTTTTCTTGTTATTGTTTGAACCATTTTATTTTTCTACCTTCGCTTTAGAGATAATTTCTGCACATTCTTCACAATATAACCTCTCAAGGTCTCCGCAACGATAGAAAAAATCTAATGATTTTTTGACAAACTTTCCACATCCTAATTTTGCAAATGTCTTTTTCATTTTCCCTCCACATTCGTTTTAGGAATAATTTGGGAATGTTTCATATTAATCTTGTCCATCATTTTGTCCAGTTCAACCAACCTACATTTTTTACATAATTGAATGTGGTAATGTGGAACATTCATTTTATTCTTACACTTAGCACACTTATCCCTTTTTCTAATCATTCCTAATTCAATAATATACTTCATAGGGATTTTCATTTAGACATCTCACAACCTTGAGGACCAAATAATCCGCCTTTCCGATATTTAGTTATTAAATATAATGACCAGTAAAATAAAACAATAAAAATAACTACTGTGAAACCCAAAGCCCCTAATTGATTGGCTATACTGTTGCAGTCTGCTTCTATAAAATTGGTGTAAAATTCACAAATCATTTAACTGACTCCTTAGGAAGAATTTGCGTATCTCTTTTAGCCTTTAACTCCTTCACATATTCTTTTTCAGTTTGATTAATAATCATTGTTAGCAAATTTTTACAACAATCCTTTCTACAAAGTTCTCTATTGATTACCAGCAGGTGAATAAAATCGCTGTAATTCATTTTTTGTGCGTCTCCCAAGCGTTCTGGGAATGTTCAAACTTCCAAGTATCTGAAAGACCTTCTTTATTAATGATATTCAATTGGAACTTTCGTTCCATAAACAAAGGCAATTGTTCTGGTTCTTTTCTGAAATCAAAATCAGCTTGTTGCCAAAGTTCATCTATTAATTCTTGTAGTTCATTTATTGTTGTTGTTAATCCTTGTCTTTTCATTTTGACTTCAACTCCTCATTTTGCGTCTGTTTTTTATAACATCTTTTACAATAATGTTTTCTTCCATCATCTTCATCTATTTTGCCACAAAACCAAAATTGATATCCATCTTCACAATCATCATCAGTAAATGCTCTTCCACATCCGTTTTTATTTGGGACAAAATTTCTATAAAACATTCTTTCAATTAGTTCTTTAATCATTCTGACTTACCTTCCCTAGATTGCGTAAGAAAATATGATTCTCTTTCCAAATAAGTTCTATGCTCACATAAAGTACAAGCCATGCATCCACATTCTTCAAGACCTTTTAATTCTTCTTTATATTTATCCATTGTATTGTGTTTCCCTAAAAGAAGTCAATTTCATTTCGTACTCCTTGATTGCTTCCGCAAAGACTTCCGCACATTGAGGAACGACTGCGTTTCCGAGGCATTTAATTCTGTCCACCCTATTGGAAATCCCATCAGCCACTCTACCCAATTCGGGTTCAGTTGACCAGGAGTATTCTCTGGAACAAAATAACTCTTGTCGAATCTCATCTTTCCCTTCCCTCTGTTGTCTCGAGTTGTTGGAGTGGGAAAGCTGTTCCACATTTCTTGATTCACTACTTGGTCTCTTAAATTTGATGGTCTCGCTCTCCCTGGTCTTGCTACTGTTGCTTCTCTTAATAATGCTTTCTTGCTCTTTGGAGGAAGGCTGTCCATTGTTGTAGGTGTTGAAAACTTCATCCACGACCCTTTGTCTCTGTCCTTCATCGAAGGGCACATCTGATTCCCTGTTGCCGTTGGGGTATGCAATAATGAAAATCCTTTCCCTTTGGTGATTCGCACCAACTGCGGAAGCTGATATATTATACCATTCCGCATCATACCCGATTTCGGCAAGGTTTCCAAGAACAACGTTGAGCCCTTTTTTAGTGAGTGCTGCGACATTTTCAATGAGTGCAATTCTTGGTCGTAAAATCCTAATTGCTTTAAAGTAATATTTCCAGAGTGAAGAACGACTCCCCGTGATTCCAACTCCTTTTCCAGCATTTGATATGTCTTGACAGGGGAATCCTCCTGTGAGGATGTCGACTTTTGGAACTGCTTCAAAATCAATCTTCGTAATATCATCATATATCTTGGCTGAAGGGAATCTTTTTTTGAGGATTGTTTTTGCGTATGGTTCGAACTCAACACACCATTGGGTTTCAAATCCTTGTTTTTCAAATCCAATTTCTATTCCTCCGACGCCTGAGAATAAACTTCCGACTTTCATTTTCCATTCTCATCAATCTCTTTTAATATTTTTCTAATTTCAATTAATCCTTTTTTACAATACTTGCAATCTTCTCTGAAAAAGATAGCTCCCAGTTTATCTCTTTGTTCTTGAGTTATTTCCATTTATGCTTTCCTCCCTAAATTGTGAAAGTATACCTTTTTGTATATACACCTTTAAGTGCAGTTTACTAATCTTATTTAGTATATTTGCCCTCATTTACTAACCTAGTTTAGCAACTAATTTATTATCTAGGATTGTCCCTTTGCCATACTTATTAATTACTTCCTCTAGCTGCTCTTTTACTTTTAAAGTCACATCCCTTATTTCCTGTATTTTATCAATGTGTTTATAAAACTCATTAACTTCTTTTATTGCGTCTTTTACTTTCATTCCTATTTCATCTTCCACTGCAATAGTTTTCATTTTACCAGACCTTCTTGTAAATGATTGTATTTTTTCTATTAATTTATTCATATCTAATAAAAAGTGATCTACCAATGCTCCTTGTTTTTCTACTTCTTCAATCATAATTCTTCTAGTTTCCCCAGGTGTTGGTTTTTCTTTCATGATCCTCCTAACTATCTCATCTTCAGCTTCCTTTGATTTATTTATATCTAATTGATATAAAAGTTGAGCGGGAATTTTTTTCTCCCTTATTAATTGTTTAGTTACACTATTGAAAGCTGTAAGTTTAAGTTTATTTCTAATATAATTTTCTTTTTTTCCAACCATCATAGAAATCTCAGTTATGCTTAAATCATCTTCTTCCATTAAATTCTTATATGCTTCTCCTTCTTCTAAATGTGGGAGTTTGTGTTTTTGAACATCAGATACTAATTGAATGATTCTCTTATTTTTGGGACTGATTATTATACAGTTGGCTTTCTCAAAACTATTATCGTCCATCTTTTCTGTTTCTATCATGTCTTGAATTATTTTTAATGCTTTAAATCTTCTTTCACCATCAATTAATAAATAGGTTTTCTTTTTTAATTCCATAACCTTTAGTGGTTCAATTAATCCTTCTTTGGTGATAGACTTTACTAAATCTCCAATTTCTTCAAATGTTTTTCTTGGTTGATCTTTATCTGGAATGATATGTCTTAAATCTATTTTTTCTATTTTCATTTTATTTTAATCCCTAATTTTTGTAAGTATTTTTTTTGTACTGCTTTCCCACCACCATTCTTGATTGTAGGATATTTTCCATGTTTCTTTTTATAATCTTCTCTAAACTTATTCCCTCCTTCAATGAATTTAGTGAAATCTCTCTTCATTTGCTTTTCCCTAAATTTTAAATCTGTCCATTGTTCTTTCGCCCTTTCTACACATCTCAACTTAAATTCTTCTGACATTTCCATCCCTTTATTCCAAGGAATATTTCCTTTTTTTAAGTAAAATTCTTCGAGCCAGTACATTCTGTTTCCTTTTCTTGATTTGTAAAAACATTGTTTTGAACAAAACCATCCTTCCTTAACTTTATTTACATTTTCTATTTCCCCTTTTCTTCGCCAATGTTCTTTCCCGCAAAAAAAACAATTAATGTTCTTCCCTTTTTCTCTAAGATTATCCCACTTCCATTGATTTGAACATTTATGGGAACAAAACCTTTTGACCCATGATGGATAAGGATATTCTTTTTCTTTTCCACAAAGTTCACAATTACTTTTAACTGGTTTACTCTTTATTTTTCTCTTAATGAACATCTCTTTTTTATCACCTTTCATTTTAATTTATTTTTATTAATCCTGCCTTTTTTAATTGAGAAGTCTTTATATAATCCCTTAAACTAAATGAACAATATTTATTTCCTAAGTAATCTATTATTTCTTGTTCGTATATTTTCTTTAAGTTTCTCTTTATATAATTTATTATTTCTTCTTTAGTTGGCACAAAATAAATTATTACTGCTCTATCTAATAAAGATTGTACTCCCTTATTTTGTAATCGAGTAATTGAATTTGAAGTCATAATGACTTTTGATTTTGTCTCATATTCCCTGGGTAAATTTCTGGATAATTCTAAGTCCCAAGAGGTATTGTATTGAACTTTTTTAATATCATTTGTTTCACACAATTGTTTTAATAACCCCACCATATTATCTTTCTCTAACAATCCTTCTACATCATCAAACCATATTGGTTTATTTAATTTTTCAAATGCTTGTTGATACAACCCCAGAATAGTTGAGTGAGAATTAATATAACAAATATTTTCTCCCAATATTTCCCTTACATTGTGTGTTTTCCCAATTCCTGCATTACCTATGATTATAATAAAATCAAAAGTTCCTTTCTTGAATTCTTCTAATACTTTGTTTAATTCTTTATAAGTTTCTATTTCAATCATTTTCTTTTCTTCTCACACAATTTAATTAGTTCTTGTATGACTTCTTCATAAGGTTGTCTTGGATGGATCTTGAAACTATCCAATGCTATTTTAGTTTCTGTGCTTACTTTTATTGTTGTTGCTACCATGGTATAAGTTAGTATAATGGAGTATATAAAGATGTGTAATACTTTGGAATGGTAACACTTTTGAGTATAATTTTGTGTTAAAAGTTATACTAAATTAAATAATAGTATTGTTGCTTATACTCATTTTAGAAGGCGAACATAATTTGTTTAGAAGTAGATAGTTTGTTAATTTTATTTTAGGAAGGAGGTTATTACCTTTTAATCCTGAACCTTGTCTTTTGTCTTTCTGTAAAAGGAATTTGATTTTTATTATTAGCAAATCTTGAACGAGGGATTACTTTATTGCTCTGTTTAGTTTTACCAGTTCTTATAGTAACAGAGCTACTATGTGGGTCATTCTCTATTGTCCTCACTCTTACCCATCTCCCTTTTATTTTTGCTAATGCCATGTTTTTACAATTATTTAAATAATTCAAAGTTTAAGTATTTTTCGGTTTGGCTTTTGAGATAATTCTAGGAACATACTATAGATTTAATTAAAAAAAGTGCAAGACAAGTCCCAAACAAAAATCCAAGAATACTAGATACAATAAAAATCATTTCAAACTTCTTCTTTGATTTCATTTTTTTATCTCGTTTTTATTATCTTGTGAATCTCTAACCCAAATAATCTTATTACATTTATTACAAGTACATCTAATAAAACATTGACCACCCGTAATCTCTCCATCCTTATGTAGAAATCCTCCATCTCTTTCAGTTCCAGTCTTTTCAAAAATATGCTTACAAAACAATTTCATTTGCTCACCTTCGCATTAGAGATAGTTTCAATCACTAGTTCTTTATTTACAAATTCACAAGTATCATAAATTGGAAGAAATTCTCCTCCGCAAGAACATCCAATTCTTAAAAAAATATTTTGTGCAATATGTTCTTTAGAACAATGTGGGCATAACATTGTAATCTTTCCTTTGTCACATTTGTGACATTTCTTGAAACTTCCCTCCTTAAAACATTTCCAATTTTGACAGTCCACATAATACCTTTTAGTTTCCATTTTGTGACTCCTTGTTAATCATTTGCGAACTATCTATTAAAACCTCTTTCTTAGAAATATTTGGAAGCATTTATACTCTACCTCCCGCTACAAAAGGGAATTTCTTTCTTTTCCTAATTAATTCTCTTTTCCCTTTTGGAGTAAGTACAAATCCTTTACTAGATTTTTTAATTAATCTTTTTTTCTTTAAAGATTGAACACCAAAAAATCTTCCTAAAACCGAAACTGCAGGACTAACTTTTTCTCCTTTAGTGATTCTTACGCCTTTTGTTACCATATTATTTTTTATTTAACATTATTTATTTTCCTCCTGTTTGTTTAGTTGTTCTAACTAAACTATTGTTATTTAACTTATTTTCGTTTTTCATTGTTTCTTTACTTCAGATTGCGTCAGATTTTTAATTCTTCCATCTAATAAATTTGAACCTATCTCGGAATGTTTTAAAACTGATTGCAATTTTTTAAGGAATTCTAATTCTTCATCTCTAGCATTTTCTTTCCCCATCTCTAATCCTTCTTCAAATTCACCATATTCTTCAGAAAGTACATCCCTCATTTAAGTTTTTCTCCCAGGAAGAGTAAATTCCTTACAACCGCATTCACTACAATCATCTTTTTTCCCCCACCAATGGTGGAATTCGTGGTGTCCACATTTTGTACAAATTTCACTCATAGCTCTTTCCGATCGTACCGATCGTCCAGAAGAAATACTTCCTTTTTCTAAATGTTTAATTGAACTTTCAATCATTTTCCTATCCTTATTTATATCTACTAACTTTGCTCTTAACCAAGATAGTGTTTCTTGCTTATCCATTTAGCTTATCTCCTGCTCGTCTTTTTATTTCTTCTAACATTAATCTTTTACAAGTATCATCCAATCCTTTAAGTTCGATGTTCTCCATATCTTTAATGAATTGTTTTACCTTAGCTCTTTCTATTACTGCAAAATCGTACCCTTTCCAATTATTAATTGCATCTTCATTCAATCCATTATAAATTATTTCATTACTTAAAGTCATTTGTGCGTGTTTCTCCCAATTTGAGAATATAATTCTGGACATGGTCCTCCTGGATAACAAAATATTATTTCTTGAGTGTCATTTAATATAAATATTGCTGCTCCACTAGGTAAATTTTCATCTAAGTTTTCTATTGCCATTCCATTTGTATATTCCAAACACTCATTATATTTATCTTGATAAGTAGATTTTAAATCATATCTCATAGAATAATCTATTCCTCTATCAAAATTTATTTGAGCAATTTCCCAATTTTCTTCATACTCATACATGTATCCCACAAGGAACCCTCCTGTGAGTGAAAGTACGACCCCAATAATTAAAATTTCAATATCTATTTTCATTCTTTATGATCTCCCCTCTTCTTCAAAGTCTTCAGCTTTAATTATTATTTTTGGCAATAAACTTTCTTTTTCAGCATCTTGCTTTCCTCTTCGATATTCTGCTCCACGAATCATTTTGAATAAATCTTTTAATTCATCAATCATTTTCTTTGCTTCTCCGACTATCATTACTGCTTGTGTATGGCTTCGATGAAAATTCCAAGTTCTTTCTGCTTCTTTAAAATATTCTTCTTCCATTTCCTTTGAAACTTTCCATTGCATTGTTATTTTGTTATCCATTTTATCCAAATAAATATTTTACCTTATGGGGTTTATGATGTTTAAATCCCAAAGCTTTTTTTAATTCTGGAGAGACCTTACCAAATATCTTTTCTTGCATCTGATTCATTTCATCGCACATTTTTTGAGTTACAATCAATTCTCTTTCTTGTTTTTTTTGTTTTGGTTTAGGGGTTGAATCTAATGCACATCCAACACAAGCAATATCTTTATCTGGAGTAATTACTCCAAACTTATTTTTTATAATTTCATCTCCCTCTGTTCGGCACTTACTACAAATTCCTACAACTTTAACGCCAATTATTTTTATTCCAGCCATTAGTTCGCTCTCCCCCAATTGTAAGTCGGTTTCATATTAATTTATCCCCTGCTCGTTTTTTAAGTTCATCTCTTAAAGAAGAAATTGTATGGTACCCAGCTGTTGTGCAATGGAGCCCCATTTGTGCTTGTTTCATTATTTCTTCAAACTCTTTGATGAATTGTTTAACATCTACTGAACTCATATCTTCTCCAATTGCACTTGGTGTTATCTTATCACTTAAATTCATTCTTGCGTACCTCTGTCATTTTGCGACTGTTCAAGTAATTTTATTGCTTTTTTTAAATAAGGTAAATCTTCAATTGTGATTTGGAAGTCTTCTTCAAATCTCCAAATATCAATATAATCTTTTTCTAAATAATATGATTTATTGTTTCCAGTTATTTTTGGTTCTCTCATTTGTGCGTGTCTCCATGATTAGACGAATGTTTAATATCAACTAATCTTTGTCCAAAAATAATTTTATCTGGAAGTACAATAATAAAATAAAAAGTTAGTATTACTAAAATCACTTGTATTATTGCATGGGAAAAAATATCTTTAGCGTTAAAAGTAAATAACATAAATGCTGTCCAAAATCCTAATCCTACAAATCTAGAATAACAGGATTTATTCCAGTTCTTAGTTTCTTGATTCATTCTCTCCCCTCCAAACCATCTAGTAATTCTTCGACCTTTAAAACTTGTTCTTCAGTGATATTTATTCTTCCATAATAATGGTCAATCCAAACTTCATGGACATCTGTTAGCATTTCTGAACAAACATTCTCCCATGCTTGTGAATTATTTTCTAAAATTTCATCAACAATTAGGGTGGTTACTGTTCCAACAATAATCACAAATGTCAATACACTTACAAATAACCATATGGGATTTATTTTTATATTTATCTTAGACATTTTGAACATATCTCCTTTTCACTTTCTAAAATTAACCAGTAACCATTCTTTGAATAACTACAAATTACTTTCCAACCTTTTTGTGCTAATTCATTTAACATTAATTGAGTGTCTTCTGATTCATATCCAATCTTCACACATTTATATTGTTTCATATTAATCCAACTCCTTTAAAATTTAAACCCATTGCAGTCATAACTAAAAATGGTGCTGGAATAAATGCCACTACAAAATAATCCTTAAACTGCATTCCCACAAAACCCATTACTACTAAAATAGTTGCTACCCACATCAAAGCATAAACAGGTCTCATTCTTTTATTATCTTTTTCTAACGCATCAATCATTAAGTTTCGATCATTGTTGTTATCACAATTATTAATTAATTGTAATTGTTTTCTGTTCATTTCCTCTCCCCCGAACCCTCTATAGGTTCTTTAATCAAATCGTTAATTTTTATTGCCATATCTCCCATACCTTTTCTTTGTTCTCCTTCCAGAGAAACCGACGCATTCCTTTTAGTTTGTGAAAAATAAACTAATAAAATTAATATAAATAATGCTAAATCTGTGTAAAGATGTATTGGTATTGTTTCCATTTTAATCAGTCTGGCCCCCTTTTAACCAATCTTGTCTCTCTGCTTCAACCTGTTCAATTCTAGTTTGAAGATAGTTCTGGCCAATTACGTGACCATTCTTACATTTGTAGAAATCTAATATTTCACTTTTGTAAGGAACTGCACTATGATGTTTAAACTCAGTTTCTTGATCATATCCTGCTTCGCAGCATCTAGGACAATAAGCAGTTAATTTATCTAATGTCATTTTAAAAGATCCTCCATTTCGGGTTTGAACTTTGTCATAACTTTTAGCATTGCATCCAAAAACTTTGAATGATTCAAACACTTATATTGTTTCATTTGTTTTTGGAATCGTTCTTTGGTTTTGATCTTCACACTCATTGATGTGAAACCGAACTTTGCAACTTTACTTATTTTCTTTTTCATATTAAAAGCACCACCAACATTAAAATTAGAGCGATTATTCCTGCCACAACATCTGCACTACCATATTTTAAATCTTTTTTCGCACGAGTAATTCCTAGAATTATTTGCGATACAGATTTTAATGAATAAATTATGAATAATATCCATAGCATTAAATTAAAGTTTGGTTCTATCATTTGATCCTCCATCTGTTGCTGCACTAAGTATAAGCCCAAACCCAATTAACATTGATGATGCCATTAATAAAGAAAAAAGAAGAAGAGGAAGTATCAATACTTCATTAATAGTTGTCCCATAAAGAATCAGGATATTTTTCTCACACATTATTCCTTCTAAATTTTTATTACCATTTCCATCAACACATAATCCTTTACCCTTTTTATCCTCTGCACCATTAATAATAATTGAAAAGGCTAACACTCCTAAAAGGATAAGAATCACTCCTATTGTAAATTTTTTATTATTCATTTATCATCTCCCATCAATTCAAACATTTTATTATGGCATCGTTTCATACATCTCGAAAAGTGAATTTCTAATACTCTAAATTGTTCATTCATGAAAGTGTCATACTCTTTTTTTTGTTTGTCAGTTATTGGTTTCATATTAAAAAATTAAAAGACAGGCAGTATTCCTGCCCGTCTCATTAAATTTATTTGTCCAAGGTTAATATATCGTTTTGAAAACCAACCTCTTAGTTTGTTGTACGCTCTTTTTATTTTTTCCATGTTAGTTTATGAATTATATAGTTTATAAAGTGATGTAATACTTTTAAGTTACAACAAGTTTATGAACTTCACCATAGCATTCTCGATTTAATTTATCTAATGTTGTAAGAGCTAATGATTGATTTCTAAATGTATCAACAACCTTACCTTTTGAATCTTTAATTTGGTATTTATCTAATTTATTGTGGAGTAATGTTCCATCAGGTGCTTCGGAATAGAATTTAACTTTCATATTTTCACCCCCTGTTTGTAATGTTTGCAATCTTTTGGATGTGCAAATTTACATTTGGTTTTAATTCCACTATAAGCATTTGACATGTGAACACAATATCCTGATTGATTGTACATGCAGGAATTTCTAATTGCTGGTTTTGATTTCTTTTTCATCCAATTATTCCTCTTTGTTTACTTATAATTAAAATTACTAGTCCGAATGCTGAGAACATCATTAGCAGTACGTTCTTTGTAAAGAGACCTATGAGTATTAAAGTTATGCTTAGGAGTAGTAGTGTGATGGTCTTTATTTCCATTTTAAGCCACTCTCCTTGCACTTTCTTGATTTATTGGTTATATTGATTATCATTTTATTTTTAGCTTGTAATGGGTTATGTAGTCTCTACCATATTTATTGTAAACTCTTGGCGGGATTAAAATCCTTTCAATTATATTTTGTTTGATTAATTTGTTTAGTAACACATTTGTTGATCCGTTTGATTTTTTCATTCCAACTGATACTTCTCTGCAAGTTAAGGGGTATTTTGCTATTTCAATTACTTTTAGTGCTTCGGCTTGTCCCATTTTAAATTACTTTTTCCGTTTGAATAATCATTGTTTCACTTATTTTATATTGAGTTTGAGACAATATTCTTAACGCAACATTAATATCTTTTAATTCAATCTTCTCGCTTTGCCTTATCTTTGCGGATGCAATGGACATTCTTGTTAATGATTCTAAGAAACGAGGATTTATTTTAACCCCTTGATTAAATGTTTTTCTCGCCTTGTGATAAACTTCTTCAAATAAATCTTGAGTTTCATTATCTATTTTTGGTTCTGGGAAATGTTTAACATAAGCGAAGAACTTTTTTAAGAAAGGAATATTATAAGTTGATTCTAAATTTCCCCTTTGCCTTTGAATCATTTTTTTAGCAATAGCTTTATCTTTTTCTTCATTAACCTCATCTCTCATTACAAAGATTGAATCGAATCTATTCAATATTGGAGAAGGAATGTTAAACTGTTCTTGAACTGAAAGTTTAGGATCATCTTTGAAATGTCCATGAATCGGATTTGCTGCTGCTAAAATTCCTGATGTAACTTTCATTTGAACATGGATGTTTGCTTTGTTAATACTAATTGTTTGTTCATTCATCCCTTCTTGTAGTTTAGGTTTATCATCTTCAGATAAGTTATTCATCTCATCTAAGAACAATAAGTCCTTTGCTAAAATCATTGCTCCAGGTTCAACTCTATATCCTCCTAAAGAATCTTCTTCCTTCATAACACTTGCAGTAATTCCAACAGCAGAAGATCCTCCTCCAACTGCTTTTCTTGAACCCCCACTAACCTTTAATGCAAAATCTCCTAATACTGATTTAGCAATTCCAGGATCTCCAATTAATAATATGTTTGATTTGTTTCTTATAGAGTTTTTCTTTCTATCATTTCTTTGTCCACAAAGTTGTAAAATCATTGCTTCCTTAATTTGTGCATAACCATGAATGTCTGGAGCAAAAGATTCAACAACACATTCCATTCCTTTTTCATTAATGCTATTTGATAATTTAGTAATTGATTCTAATTCTTCCTCAGTAATTTCATCTAAGTCCACATCTTTATCAATTAACTCAGCACTCATTATTTCTAATATCCAATTTAAGAATACTGTTTTCTTTCTGTTTTTAAAGATTGGAACTTCTTTTAGAATGCCTAAGCATTGAACTTCATTTCCAGGAGTAAAGATTTTAATTCTATCCTCTTCACATAAACCATTAAACAAAACACATCTGATTCTTTGACTGTGGGGGTTATCAGTTTTATCTTGTAAATCTTCTAATTGAATAAAGCAGGAATTAACTTTCTTCTTCTCTACTGGCCTTAATCCTCCGTTTCTTCCACACGAACATCTACTTGGTTCTGTTAAATCACCAGTTCTATAATTCTGAAACACCTTAATTAGATTACCACAACTTGGGCATTCAAACTTTACTTCAGTAATTATTGGTTTAACTTCCCCAAAAGAAGTAACTCTTCCTTCAATTGAAATTATCTTGTTTAAGTTCTCTTCTCTTATCTGTTCAATGTTCAACGAATAGTCATGAGGAATGTTAAGTAATTGAATGTCTAACTTATCATCATATTGTTTTGACATCTCACCCAAGAACTTTTCAGGGTTATCTAAAAATTGATTCGCTAACTCAGGAGAATATTCTAATATGCTTTTGAAATCTAATTGAATGAACTTTCCATCTCGTTTTGGTTTAGTTGAATGTACAAAACTAATTATGTCTTTATTGAAAGTTTGTTGCTGCAATTCTGCTAATTTTAATCCTGCTTCTGCTTTCGCTTTTTCTTCTTCAACTTGCTTAATTCTGTTGATTCTGGCATCAATTTCATCCACCAATTGATGTGTAACATGTGTAACACTTATTTTACCGTTTGGTTTGAAAATCCTGAAATACACCTTATTCTTGGAAATTGTGTTTCTTATGTGGTTCTCTGACTTGCCTATCTTAATTGCTAGTTCACCGAAGGTGAGAGCCTTATTTGAAAGGTATAAATTCTTGCAAATTTGCTCCAAAACTGAATCCTCAAATATGACATGGAGAAGTGGTTTGATATATGATACACTTGATACACATCGTTTTATTACCTCATCTGTATCATCTGTAACATCTATATCAAGTGTATCATCTGTATCAAGTGTAACACTACTCTCCTTAGACGCTTTCTTAGCATGATTTAGTTGTTGTTGTAATGATTGTAAATTGTACTCACAAGTATCTGCTAACTCTCTTAATTCTTTATTTATGTGTAAAGGCATTTCTAACTTTGAAATTTCTTTTACTTTAGCCATTACTTGTTTATCTGTTAAAATTATCTTTTCTTCTTTTGGTTTCTCTACGACCACTTTCTTTTTTGCTACACTCTTTTTTTTATCCTTTGGCATTCTCCGTTTCCTCTTTTATTTTATTAACAATTAATTTTTTGCATAGACTTTCATCATATTTTATTCTAATAAGTTTTATCTTTTTTCTTCTGCACAATTTATTCTTTAATTTATCCCTTTTAACTTGTTCATCAAATCCTTCACCATATAATTTTTCATAAAGTTCCTTATCAAAATGCTGTTCGCCATCATATTCAAAAGCCAATCTTAATCTTGGAATGTGGAAATCTAATTCTAAACCATTTAATTTTTTACGATCATGTCTTCTGATGGTTTCATTTGGGAAAATATCTCTTAATATTTCAAACAATTTTTCTTCTTGTCTCCAAATTCTTTTTTTAAATAAATCAATTTTACGATTATCTTTTTTCTTTTCATTATGTTTTGTGAAGTTCCCAATTATAGTGTAAGGAATATTTTGTCTTAATTCATTGTTCTTGAAAACAAGTTCATCTATAAGATATCCTTTTGCAATTATTTCTTCATTTGATAATTCTGGAATTTTAAACTTCCCAGAGTCTTTCCAAAAATGCCTTTTATGAGATTTTACATCTGAACTATAAACAATATTTTTCTTTATTAACTTACCCTGTTCATATTTAAAATAATCTTTGTAACTATGTGTAGTTAGTTTATAAGAAATATGTCTTATCAAATTTCTTAATTTATTACTAACGATAAATGCAGTGTGTTCAATTTCATTTTTATTTAATCCAGGGTAATCCATATTCTCAACACCCTCGCATTCACTAGATAGGGGCAGATTTAATTCAGATTCATAAAATTTTGGGGAAATCATTTGTTTTCTTTCAGAATTTTTAACATATTTTATTATTCCATGAGCATAAATTGCGTTTTCTTTTTTATCCTTTATTAATATAATTGAATCTATGATACAAAATTCATTTTGAGAATCAAGAAAGGGAATGCTTGTTTGAACAAAAATTTTATCAAAAGGAATAAATTGAATTATTTTTTTAGACAAATCTTCTTTTTCTACATCAGAATTAAACACTGTGATAATTATAAAGTCTTTTTTTTCAATATCCTTTAAATTTTGACAGAGCAATCTACTTCCTTCCCCAAAATTTGGATTTGCGTTATCCAAATAATTTTTGTATTCTTCATTAAATAGAAAAGGGATAATTTCTTTATCAGTTTTTTCAACCTGTTTGAATAGTTTTTCATTACTCATTCCATTAATT
>SDBT01010879.1_pt1 | contig 14666 bp, 11 predicted proteins | sample 2277101 | NCBI WGS metagenome assembly SDBT01 (sample SAMN10404973, study PRJNA504765) | marine sediment metagenome | isolation source: marine sediment core GS10_PC15, 103 cmbsf | place: Arctic Ocean: Southern Knipovich Ridge | collected 2010
CGATGCGGAAATACTCGATGGTTCGATCATGGGGATCGAAGAGGCGAGCAAGGTCTCCAAGCCCTGCCGGTACTGCGAATTGGCTTGCCCTGTGGCTCGGTAGACAAACATATGAGGAGGTGATGACAGCGAACTCAAAACGGAGTATCCAGATGTAGTTCCGTCCAGCGTAAGCATTTTCAGAGCATAAGGAGGATAGAGCAGTGAGAACCAATTTGTGGAAACTCGTATCGGCAATGGTCATTCTGACCATGCTCGTCCCCGCCTTGGCAAGTTGCACCGCGCCGGAGGCGGAGGTGGTCGAGGTCACCAGAATTGTCGAGAAGGAGGTAGAAGTCACCAAGATCGTCGAGGGTGAGGTTGTGGTCGAGACCGTCATCGAGACCGTCATCGAGACGGTCATCGAGACCGTCGTGGAAGAGGTGGAAGTAGTCGTCACCGCCACTCCAGAGCCGAAAGAGCCCAAGGAACTGGTGATTTCCGCCAAGGTCCAGTATAGCGAAAACTTTGACATCTCTACCATGGTCTACTCGGACTGGCCCCATGAGATGATCTACGACAACTTGGTGACCGTCGACCCCAACTACGATCTAGTGCCCGGAGGGCTAGCGGAAGGGTGGGACGTATCCGAAGATGGTACTGTTACGACCTTCTACCTGAAAGAGGGCGTGACGTTCCACGACGGCTCCGACTTCAACGCCGGGGTGGTCAAGTGGTGGCTCGAAGAGATGGTCAAGGAGGCGGCATGTTGCGCGTACATGTATAACGCTGTGACACAGATCGAGGTCATCGACGACTACACGATCGCGCTTACCACGGACGGGCCGTTCCCCGCTCTGTTCTACTACCTGTCCGGACCTTGGGGTATGATCATGAGCCAGGAACAGTACGAGAGTCTGGGCCCCGATGAGTACGCCTCCCATCCCTCCGGCACCGGGCCGTTCATGCTCGAGGAATGGGTGTTCAATGAGCGCTTTGTTCTGGTCAGGAACCCGGACTACAACTGGGCAGCCGAGTGGACGGGTCACGAGGGGCCGGCCAACGTGGACAAGATCACCTTCCGCATCGTTCCCGAAGACGTCACCCGCCTAGTCGAGCTGGAGGCCGGCGACACGCATATGGTCACGGAGGCCCCGTGGCGCGAGCTGTCTACTTACATAACCAACCCGGATTACCAGGTCTACCAGTCGCCGGATGCGACCATATGGTTCATTGGGCTGAACGTCAACACGCCGATTGTCGCCGATCTGCGGACGAGGCAGGCTGTCGGCCACGCCATCGACCGGGACCTGATCCAGGAGACCATCTACCAGGGCCTGGGCCGGGCGACCGGCACCTACCTGGCGGGCGAGTTGCCTGCTGACCAGGGCGTAACCGCTCCTCTCTACGACCCGGCCGCGGCCGCGGATCTGCTCGCCGAGGCCGGCTGGGTGATGGGATCCGATGGCGTCCTGGTGGCCGAGACCGTGGAGGGAGTGGATGCTGGCACCAGGTTCGAGGTCGAGTACTGGACCTATAACGATGATGAAGCCAGCCGGCTGGCTGAGGCAACCCAGAACATGCTGGGCAAGGTAGGCATCAAGGCCAACATCCTACCCATGGACAAGCCGACCTACGATTCGCAGCTGGAGGCTGGCAGCCACTCGATCATCCTGCGGCGGTACACCTGGGACGGCCTCGATATCCTTCCCTGGTTCCACGACGCCTACTACCTGCCCTACCCCAACTACCTTGGGGTGAGCGATCCCGAGTTGGACCAAATCTGGGCCGATTCGGAGAAGGTTCCGACTTGGGAGGAGCGTAGCGATTCCTTCCGCGTAGGTCACCAGTTGCTCATCGACAGGTGGTACCCGTGGGCACCCATCTACCAGCGTCCCCTACTAGTCTTTGCGCGTTCCACCGTCGAGGACGTGCAGCTCATCCCCTTGAGAGCGGGGATGATTACAGAGAGCTTTCTGATGATCGACCTGGACGAATAGGCAGTTGCCTAGACTTCCAATAGCTGCTGCAGGGTGGCGAGGCCGTCACCCTGCAGCAGTATCTTTAAGTGAGACTATGGCTGCAATTCCTCTAGTCGGTGGACCGCAATGATATCCTATCTCATCAGGCGCGTGCTGCTTACCATACCCGTCCTCTTGCTGACGGCGCTTCTGGTGTTCTCGGCGCTACATCTCGCTGGTGGTGATCCGGTGATGCTGCTGGTCCATCCTCAAGCTCCTCAGTCCGTCCGGGAAGCGGTGCGGGTTAAACTGGGACTGGACAAGCCGTTGCCGGTGCAGTTTGTCTTATACATGAGCAACGTCCTGCGGGGAGACTTTGGCCGATCACTCCTAAGCCGGCGGCTGGTCTCGGAGTTGATCCTGGAGAAACTGCCAGTCACAGCGGAGCTGGGACTGGCAGCGTTCATTCTCGCTTACGTGCTGGCCATCCCTCTAGGTGTCATTGCAGCCCTCAACCGCAACAAGTTTCTTGATTGGTCTTCCATGGTCGTGGCACTGATCGGGGTCTCGATGGCCGGCTTTTGGCTGGGCCTGATGCTGATGTTTCTCTTTGCCGCAAACCTCAGATGGCTGCCGCCCACCGGGCACGGTGGCCTCAAGTACCTGGTCTTGCCCGCCGTGGCCCTGGGATTGCCCCGAGTGGGCCGCATCGCGCGCATCACCCGCTCCAGCCTCCTGGAGGTCATCGACCAAGACTACATCCGCACTGCGCGCGCCAAAGGGCTCTCGGAAAGAGTGATTGTGGTTCGCCATGCGCTGCGAAATGCCCTGATCCCCATCATCTCCCTCATGGGCCTCGATCTAGGCTACATCGTGGGCGGGTCGGTCGTCATAGAGGCCGTCTTTGCCCGTCCCGGCATCGGCGACATGATGTTGCGTGGCATCTACTCCCGCGATTTCCCCGTTCTGCAGGGAAGCATGTTCGTCCTGGCTCTGGCTATCATCCTGAGCAACATCATAGCCGATCTTACATACGTGATCGTCGACCCACGGATTCGCCACTGACCCTCTCGATCAGATGACCGGGAAAAGCTACTCTATGGAAGAAACGCCAAAGGGCACCAAATCGCCATCTGTTTTTGAATCGGAAGAGGAACCATACCGCGGAAAGCGAATCAGCACCTGGGCCCGCTTGCGCCGCAGTCCCGCCGCGATGATCGGCCTGGTGCTGATTGGGTTGCTGCTGGTTGTGGCTCTGGCGGCCGATCTTGTCGCCCCTCAAGGGATTGATGATCAGGATCTGCGCAAAGGCTTGCTCCCGCCGAGTGAGGAATTCCCCCTGGGCACCGATGAGTTCGGCCGCGACATGCTAAGTCGCATTATTCATGGCTCGCGTATCTCCCTGCAAGTCGCCCTTGTCACTGCAGCTATTTCTGCGGTCGTCGGCGTCGCCCTGGGCGCCATCGCGGGCTACGTCGGCGGCAAGGTTGACTATGTCATCCAGGGTATGGTCGATATCAGTTGGGCTTTCCCCACCGTCCTATTGGCCATCTTTCTGGTCGCCGTATTGGGCCGCAGCTTGATGAACGTGATGTTTGCCGTGGGCCTGGGTTACTGGGGGGGATTCGCACGCGTGGTGCGTGGTCAGGTGCTTTCCTTGCGCGAGTGGGATTTTATCACCGCTGCCCGGGCTATCGGCGCCAAGGACTTGCGGATCCTGTTTCGTCACATCCTGCCCAACTGTCTGGCTCCTGTCATCGTCATGTCCACTCTGATGATGGCCGACGCCATACTGATTGAGGCAACCATGAGTTACCTGGGAATGGGCGCACAGCCACCCATACCCAGTTGGGGCTCTATCATCTCCGGTGGCCGCTCATACCTAAGGTTGGCCCCGTGGGTGACGAGCTTTCCCGGCGTCGCCATCATGCTGACCGTGCTGGGCTTTAACCTTCTGGGTGACGGCCTCCGGGATGCCCTCGACCCCAGGCTAAAGAATGTCTAGATAGGCTGATGACTGAGCCTGCAGATCTGAGCATCAGGTTGACACAAGAAGAACGGGGCATCCTGCTTGGCAAGCAAGGGTCGACCCTACAGAAGATCATGCAGACTGTGGTGCTCTACGGCGAAGCCCTGGGTGCCAAGAGATTGGCAGACATTGAGGGCGATGGACACTTTGTCATCGCCTACGCCATCCCGGGTATTGCGCCGTCGATGGAGATGCTCGACGAGCTGGTGGCGGCCGGCCTAAAGTCAGAGTTTCCCTTCACCCTTGATCCCAAACCTCCGCTGGATTACGAGAACTGGTTCTTGAGCCAAGAGCAGATTGAGCTTCTGGAAGAGATGTACCGAAACCAGCCCCGCTATGATGAGAGAATGCTGCAATTGGGGCTGCGTGATTCAGATGCCTGTACCTGCACCCCCTATCTGCCCGAGGTCGGCAACATCCCGCAGAGAGGTGACATTCTGGCCTGGTCCGAGTCCGCCTGCGCGATTTTCGCCAATTCGGTGCTGGGTGCGAGAACCAACCGCAATGGAGCAATCATGGACCTGTTGTGTTCCATCGTCGGCAAAGCACCCCTGGCCGGTCTCTTGACGGACGAGGGCAGGTTGGCTACCTGGCTGGTAGAGGTGAGAACTGAGAAACGGCCTCTTCCGCAGTTGCTGGGATCGGCGATAGGGAACAAGGTTCTGGCAGATGTGCCACTCATCGTGGGGCTTGACCGCTTCTTGGGCTCTGAACTGAATGAGGAGACCCGTGATTATCTCCACGAAATGGGCGCAGCCTGTGCCACTGCTGGAGCGGTCGGGCTTTATCACGTGGACAAGATAACTCCAGAGGCGGTCGAATATGACACCCACCTGTTGGCCCCGAACTACCAAACCTACGTAATAGACGACCAGGAGCTTCAGATCCTTCTGGCCTCTTATCCGGTCCTGTGGGCGGATCAGGATGCCAAACCCGAAAAGTGCTTCGTTGGATGCCCCCACCTTAGCCTGCAACAGTTAAGTTGGTGGGCGGACAGGATCCATGGTGCACTGCAGGCACGGAGACAGAGCCAACTGGCAGTTAAGACCACGTTCTGCGCCGCCCCGCAAGTGTTGCAGGCATTCAGAACGGAGGCAACGGCTTGTGCACGACTGGAGCGCGCAGGTGTAAAACTCAGCGCCGGTTGCCCCATGCAGCTATTTGACAACGACCTGAGTGCAGGGGAGGCTATCATCACCAACTCTAACAAACTGAGGGCCTATACTGCGGCTAGATTCTTTCCCGACGAGGAACTGGCGGAGATTCTGGTCAGCGGAGAGATACGGCCGGCGCCGGCCATAGGCTAGCCGACCCCTTCCAGGTCTGCATATTCTAGGAGAAGGAACGAATGACAGACATCGAATGGCCCCCTCGGCAACCTTTCCATATGGCTGATGACGCTGCCTCCGTGAAGCTGATCCAACGCGACCACGCCGCCGTAGCCGCTGCCATCTACCGGTACACTGACATTGCCTTCCAACGCGGCAAAGGGGTATACCTCTATGACTTTGAGGGCCGCAAGTACCTGGACTTTGTAGCCGGCATCGCCACCATGAACGTGGGACACTGTCACCCGGCCGTGGTGGCGGCCATCTGCGACCAGGCCCGCACCCTCATCCACGGCGCTTGCCACGTGGGCTATATGGAGCCCTATGTAGAGATGCTGGAAACACTCAAGGCCATCGCCCCGGGCGATCTGCAGAACGGCAAGGGTATCCTGGTGAACAGCGGGTCAGAGGCGGTGGAGACGGGCATCAAGCTGGCCCGCTACGTCACCAATCGCCCGATGATCCTCGCCTTTACGGATAGCTTTCACGGACGGACTATGGGGGCCCTGGCGCTGACCGCCAGCAGCACACTCTACCGCCAACGTCTGGCCGGTCTCCTTACCGGTGTCTACCACACCCCCTATCCCTACTGCTACCGCTGCCCCTTAAAGCACGACTCACCGGACACGTGCGGGCTGGCCTGCCTCAACCTGGTGGAAAAGGCGCTTCAGACGGTGGTCCCGCCTGAAGACCTGGCGGGCATCATCGTGGAGCCCATCGCTGGCGAGGGAGGCTACATCGTCCCTCCCGATGGCTTTCTCCAAGGTCTGCGGGAGATCTGCGACCGTCATGGCGCGCTACTCATTGCCGATGAGGTGCAGACCGGGCTAGGACGCACGGGGAAGATGTTTGCGGTGGAGCACTGGGGTGTGGTGCCTGATGTCATCTGCCTGGCCAAGGCATTGGGAGGTGGCCTGCCCCTCGGCGCAGTCTTGGGCCGGACGAATCTGGTGGATGCCTGGCCTCCGGCTGCCCAGGGCACCACCTTCGGCGGCAACCCCATCGCCTGTCGGGCGGGTCTGGCCAGTCTGAGGATCATTCAAGAGGAAGGTTTGTTGGCCCACGCCGTTGAGGTGGGGGACACCATCCAGAGTCGGTTCCGCCGCGCCCAGGAAAAGCTGGCCATCATCGGTGACGTGCGCGGCAAAGGGTTGATGGTGGCGGTAGAGCTGATCAACGCCGACGGCAGCCCGGCCGGCGAGATCATCAAGGCGGTTATTCGAGAGATGGGGACCAACGGAGTTGCTCTCACCAAATGCGGTACGAGTGCTCTGCGTTTCGCCCCGCCGCTTATCATCACCCGCGAACAGGCAGGGAAAGGAGTAGAACTCATCATCAAAGTGCTGCAACGTTATCAATGGTAGCAGGAGAGTGGCACCGGAGACGGTGTTTGCGGTAGCTAGAATGACATAGTTCGAGTCTTTTTTTCGACTAGATCACTGTCGACCGATGCTTTGGTCACCTGCAACCGTAGTGGAAAATCTCAAGATATCAAACCCATAAAGGAGGTCAAAAGTGGCAGACAATCTGCAAAAAATCGCTTCGAAACTGTACGATGGTGAGGACCAGGAGGTCGCGGAACTGGTACAAGGGGCACTGGACCAAGGCATGGCGCCGGGTGAGATCCTGCAGGGGGGCCTCATGGCCGGCATGGACGCGGTCGGCCGCGATTTCAAGGCCGGTGATCTGTTTGTGCCCGAAGTGCTGATCGCCGCCCGGGCGATGCACGCCGGCATGCACATCCTGCGCCCGCTGCTGGCGGACAGCGACATGGTAGGCGCGGGCAAGTGCGTGATCGGGACGGTCAAGGGGGACCTGCACGACATCGGCAAGAACCTGGTAAAGATGATGCTGGATGGCGCCGGCTTTGAGACGATCGACCTGGGGACTGACGTGGGGCCAGAGGCGTTTATCGAGGCGGTGCGCGAGCATCAGCCGCAGTTGATGGGCATGAGTGCCCTGCTGACGACGACGAGGGGTCAGATGAAGGCGACGATAGAGGCGTTGGAGGAGGCGGGGTTGAAAGAGTCGGTGAAGATCATGATAGGCGGAGCGCCAGTTACGGATGTCTTTGCCCGGGAGATCGGAGCCGATGCCTATGCCCCCGATGCAGCCAGTGCCGTTGATATCGCCCGGGGGCTAGTGGCGTAGACCGACCAGCATTTCACACCTACTGAATGGAGTTATCGAAATGATCAAGTTGACGGAGAGACAGGCGAGTATCCAACCTATCAAGTCCAAACTGAGAATAAGCGTTCTCGAGGAGGATGAGATAGAGAGGATCAATCAGACAGCTCGCGATATCCTGGAGAACATTGGAATACAGATGCCATCGGAGAGAGCGTTGAAGATATTTGCCGACGCCAACGCCGATGTTGACTTTAGTAACAAGACGGTCAGAATACCCAGCCAATTGGTGACTGATTCTCTGAAAAAAGCTCCCAGACGCTACACCATGTGTGGTAGAAGACCGGAACTCGATGCGCATATCGGAAGTGAGAACGGCACCTATTTTTTCTGCAGCGGGGAAGCACCCAATATCGTGGATCTGGAGACTGGCGAGAGACGAAGTTCAATCAAGAGCGATGTGGAGAGAATGGCCAAGATAGCCGACTATCTTCCGATCGTATCGTTGGTTTGGCCAACGGTCAGCGCGGGAGATAAGGGAGTATCGGCGCCGATTCATGGGGTGGAAGCCTGCTTCAATAATACCGAAAAGCACCTCCAGACCGAGTCGATCATGGACCGGATCTCGGCCAAATACTCCCTCGAGATGGCGTCTGTCATCGCGGGAGGAATGGACAAACTGAGGGAACGGCCGATTTTCTCGCTCCTGGTATGCTGCATCCAGCCCCTCGCTCAGGACAGAGGAGGGATCGATGCGGCTCTCGCTTTCGCCGAGGCCGGCCTGCCAGTAGGGTTCATGTCCATGCCCACCCTGGGCTTGACGGGTCCTCCATATCAGGCTGGCTCGCTGGCGATGGGGTTGGCAGAGGTGTTGAGTGGCTGCGTATTGACACAAATCGCCTACCCGGGGACCCCTAACTTTATATCGATTATCCCTTCAGTATTCGATCCACGGACGGCCAACTACTTTATGGGGTCATCTTTTGCACAGATCATGAGTGCGGCCGCGGTCCAACTCGCCCATTCCAACGGACTGCCGCTCACGGCCTGCAAGTCGTTCGGTGGCAGCCAGTACAAGCTGAACAATTGGCAAGCCGGCATTGAGAACTTGTATGGCCATCTCCTGGCAGTCATGGCCGGGGCCGACATGGCATTTGGCCCCAGCGGCATGATAGAGGCTGTCAGCCTGCTGGACATGAGAAGAATCCTCTTTGACCGAGAGATCCTGCAGGCCATCGACATTGTCACCAACGGGATAAAAGTCAACGATGACACGCTGGCCTTTGACATGATTCGGGACGTAGGTCCCCGAGGGGACTTTGTGGCCCGCCGGCGTACGGCCAAAGAGGCTCGCAAGCTCTGGCCTCCCTCTATTCTGTTTGAAGAGACAAGGGTCGAAGGGGAGAAATACAGGGACGCGGTGGAGGTGGCTCACGAGGCTATTGACTGGATTCTGACGAATCATCGCCCGGCGCCATTGTCTGAGAAGGTCAGTCAGGAGCTGAGAAGGATAGTGGCGGCGGCGGACCAGGATGAGGATCTGAAGCGCGAGATCTTGGGGGAGTAGCGGGAAAGAGTGGTGGAGATCAAACGAGTCGCGGTCGTCGGCGCCGGCACGATGGGGCATGGCATCGCGCAGGTGTTTGCCTCGGCCGGCTTGCAGGTCGCGTTGACCGACAGCAATGCGCAAGTTCTTGGGCAAGCCATCCAGCGCATCCAGACGAACATCGAAACCCTCCGGGAGCACGACCCGGCCGGATCGGACGCGGCCGCGACGGTGTGTGGGCGCATCACCCCCCTTCCCGATCTGGAGACTGCGTCTTCGGGCGCCGATTTCATCGTCGAGGCCGTGGTTGAGAATCTCGAGATCAAGCACCAGGTGCTGGGCCAGTTGGAGGCTCACTGCCCTGCCCACGCGATCATCGCCAGCACCACGTCCAGCTATTGCGTCCGCGACCTGGCAGGCGCGCTGGGCCACCCGGAGCGCTTTCTGGTAACTCACTTTTGGAATCCACCCTATATCATTCCGGTCGTGGAGGTAATGCCTGGAGATCATACCTCTGCTGAGGCGGTTGGGACCACCGTCGCACTCCTCAAAGCGGCCGGCAAGTATCCCGCGCTGGTGAAAAGGGATGTCCCGGGTTTCGTCGGCAATCGCTTGCAGCATGCCTTGCGCCGCGAAGCGATCTCGATCGTGGCGCAAGGTATCGCCAGCCCGGAGGATGTTGACCTCATCGCCAGGCTGAGTTTCGGTCTGCGCTTGCCGGTGGTCGGCCCGCTGGAGACCGTCGACCTGGGCGGCCTGGATCTCACCCAGGCGATTCAGACCTACCTGCTGCCGGAGCTGGATCGCTCTACCGAACCCCTGCAACTGGTCCAGGACAAGATCGAACGGGGAGAGTTGGGGGCGAAAGCCGGCCAAGGTTTCTACGACTGGCCTCCGGGCAGGGCGGCGGCGGTGATCCGGCAGCGTGACGAGACCCTGCTGGAGATGATCAAAATGCTGAGAGCCCGCGGCTACCTGCGACCGCCACCTGATCAGTGAGGAGGCAAAAAGGGGAAAACGCAGTGAGCAAGACATTCAAAGGAAGAGCCATTCTGCCAGGCAGTCTGGAAGGGGAAGCCCTGGTGACTCACGTGGGATTCAATACCTATGCCAGCTTTTTCACCAGCATCCACAATCCGGTGGAGGCGGCTCAGTGCGCCGATAGCAGCAACCAGGAGCTTTACGGGAAGAACCTTACGGACAAGATCATCTGTCTTCCCCAGACGATCGGTTCCACCTCCAGTGGCGCAGTGTGGCAGAGAATAGCCCAAATGGGTGTCGCGCCGAAGGCTATGCTGTTTTCCCAGCAGATCGATTCCCTGGCGGCCGGCGGGCTGGTAGTGGCCGACGTGTGGGCCGGCAAACGCATCGTCACCGTGGATCAACTGGGAGACGAGTTCCTGGAATCCGTCCAGGACGGCGACCGGATTGTGGTCCGAGAAGACGGCACAGTCACGATCAAGTGAGTCAATGGAGACTATGAACCCCGCTATGCCAGAAGAGGTAGGTTTCTCGGCCAGCAGACTGAGCCGCATTGGTGCAGTGATGCAGGGCTATGTGGACCAGAATAAGCTTGCTGGCCTGGTTGCCCTGGTGGCGCGCCATGGAAAGGTGGTCTATCGAGAGCGCTTCGGAATGATGGATGTTCAAGCCGCCAAGCCGATGCAGTTCGACACGATCTTTCGCATCTACTCGATGACCAAGCCGATCACCAGCGTGGCGCTGATGATGCTCTACGAGGAAGGGCGATTCCAACTGCGTGATCCTGTCTCCAGGTTCATACCCGAGTTTGCAGGAGTCCAGGTCTACGCGGGCTCGAACCTGGCTGACCTGGAACGAGAGATTACGATCCTGGATCTCTTGACCCACACGGCGGGCCTGGGCTATGGTTTTGATACGGACTCTCCGGTGGAGTCGATGTATCGGGAAGCAGGCATGTTCCAGGGACCACTTTATGTGCTGGGGTTTCCGCTGCCGGAGATGATACAAATACTTACGCAGTTGCCACTCATATTCCAACCCGGCACCGCATGGCGCTACAGCGTGGCGACCGATGTGCTTGGCTATCTGATCGAACTCATATCTGACATGCCGCTGGATCTCTTCCTCGAGGAAAAGCTCTTCAAGCCACTGGGCATGAGTGACACCGCTTTTCACGTGCCGGCCGCAAAACTGGGGCGGTTTGCCGCCCTCTACGGGCCGTCGGAGACGGGCGGGGTAGAGCTGCTTGACAATCCCTCGACGAGCCCGTTCGCCAGGCCGGCGAGCGGCTTTTCGGGCGGGGTGGGGCTTGTCTCCACCGCGGCCGACTATATGAGCTTTGCCCAGATGCTGCTGGATGGCGGTGAATCGGGTGGCTTTTGTTTGCTGGGCCGCAAGACGGTGGAACTGATGACCGTCAACCACCTGTTGGATGAGTTGATCCCTATCCGGGTCGTGCCACACACTCTGTACGGAGGCGGATTTGGCCTCGGCTTCCGGGTGCTGGTGGATGTCGCCCAGGCCGGCCGTCTGGGGTCCGTGGGCGAGTATGGATGGGGCGGGTATGCGAGCACCAGCTTCTTTGTTGATCCACAGGAGAAATTGGTGGGCTTGCTGTTGACTCAGCTTGCGCCAGCGCGGTTTTATCCGATCCGGGATGAATTCAAGGTGCTGGTGTACCAGGCCCTGGTTGGCTGAGGGTTGGAACTGACCGTGCGGGGTTCGACGGACTCGCATTGGTATCGATTCAGGAAAAGGTCGGGCCGAGTTCGGCCGGCAGACTGTCCGATGGGTCGGCCAACAGGAACATGAGGAGGTGATGACAGCGAACCTGGATTTGAAGAGGCTTTGTCAGATCTGCCGTTTCCGTTTTCTAGATATGAGGAGGAGGATAATCATGCATGCCCGCCTGGGAAGAGTCTTTGCTCTGTTGGTCATCCTGGCCCTGCTTGTGCTAGGGTTGGTTAGCTGCGCTACGCCCGAGCCAGAGGTGGTGGAAAAGGTCGTGACGCAAATCGTGGTGGAGACGGTGGTCGAGACCGTCATTGTCGCGGGGACGCCCGAGGTAGTTGAAAAAGAGGTAACCCGGATCGTTGAGGTAGAGGTCGAGGTTGAGGTTGAGGAGGTGGTGACCGCCACCCCTGAGCCGGCCGAGCCCGTCACGCTGCGTCTCGGCACCACGTATTTGTGGGATGGAAACAACCTGGGTGTGGAAAACTCAGCCTGGGGAATCTACCGGCTGCTCTTTGACGCCATTGTAGAGTATGGGGAAGACGAGTCCTTCATCCCTGGTCTCGCTGAAAGCTGGTCGGTAGACGACAGCGGATTGGTCTGGACCTTCAAGATCCGAGAAGGGATCACTTTCCACGATGGCACCCCCTGTACGGCCGAGGAGATCGCCTGGAGCTTGACGTGGATGGAGGAGATCGGTTTCGATTCGATCGCCTATATGTGGACCGGCCTGTTCACCGATGTGACTGCCGTGGATGCGACCACACTGCAGATCACCACAGATAGCCCCCTGGGGAGCATGGAGTACGTTTTGTCCTATTCCTTTGTTGCGCCGCACAGCGTTTGGGGTGACATGGATGATCATGATACCATGGCTGCCTACACCGGCGAGGATGCACCCACGGGGACAGGACCGTACGTATTTGGCGAATGGATGCCTGATGAGTACCTGATCCTGGAGGCCAACAAGGATTATTGGTCCGGGGCTCCAAATATCGACCGGGTCATCTTCCAGCAATATGCCACGGAAGACGCGATGATTCAGGCTTACCTTGCCGGCGAGGTCGATGGTGTCACCGCAGTCCCCGCGACAGCGGTGGGGACCCTTTTGGAGTCTAGCGAGGTGGTAGTGACCTTCTGGGACTCCTTTGCCGTTGAGGAACTGACACTTAACTCCTATGCCGAGGGTACCCAACCGGAAAGCCTGGGCGATCCTGCAGTCCGCCTGGCTATGGAATATGCCGTCGATCGTGAGCAGGTCGGCGAAGTCGCTTACCTGGGCTATTTCGAACCGGCCACTACCTTTATCGCGCCGGTGATGGGTGACTGGCATAACAGCGAGATTGACTTTGTGTCGTTCGACATCGCTATGGCGAATCAGACCCTTGACGACGCCGGGTATCTTGACTCGGATGGCGACGGCGTCCGCGAGTATTCGGACGGCACCCCCCTGCATTACCGGTTTATGATGGGGGATGATGCCGTTAGCGCCCGTGTTGGCGAGGTCATTCAGGTTGGCCTGGCCCAGGCAGGCATCTCCACTGAGCTCCAGCCCGTAGACTATAGCACCCAGATGAACAAGGCTTTCTACGAGTACGATTTCGATCTGAACTACTGGTCCTGGGGCATGGACCCTGATCCGGATTTTGCTGGGGTCATTTTCTTGTGTGACCAGCTCTGGTGGTGGAACGACTCGGGCTACTGTGATGAAGAGTACGACGCGTTCTACGCTACATCTCGGTTGGCCGTCGACCACCAGGAACGGGTAGACGCTGTCTGGGGGATGCAGGAAAAGATCTACAATGATCGCCCCTGGATCCCTGTCCTGCACCCGACCATCATTCAGTCCTATCGGCCGGAGAGTGTTTCTGGATTCAATCCAGCCGCTCGCTACATCTTTGGAAAGTGGTCGCTCCTGCAAGCAGAAGGCAGGTAGCAGCCAACGACAAACCGGTCGGCCAGGATGATTCCGGCCGACCGGCTTTTTTGTTCTCACTGAGGCCATTATGCAGCGTGGCGATTATCTTTTCCGCAAGTTCAGTATCGCACTACTCACGCTAGCGATTGTAATCATCTTTAACTTTCTTCTTTTCCGTATTCTCCCCGGTGATCCCACAAGAGCTATTGTGAGCATGGGGAGAATGAAACCTGAAACCACAGAGAGGATGAAACAGCAGTTTGGCTTGGACAAACCGATCTGGATTGATGCTGAAAAGCTGCAAGATGGCGACCTCATCGGGGCGTTTGATAGTCAATTCACATCTTATGTGAGCAATCTGCTTCAGGGGAATCTCGGGGTCTCGTTCGTCAGTAAATTGGAGGTCGCCGAAATACTGAAGGACAAAGTCTGGAAAACGGTAGTGCTCTTGCTTACCGGCGAGATTGTTGCCATTTTCCTGGGTTCCACGCTGGGTGTGATTGCCTCCTGGAGGAGAGGGTCGAAGATTGACTTGGGAATTCTCATCTGGGGGCTGTTCACGTGGTCTATCCCCACGTTTTTCTTTGGAATTATCCTAGTGCTTTTGGCTCGTGGCACTCTGCCAACTGGCATGATGGTCACTGTGGGTCTGAAACCTGAGGACGGCCTGGTCTATTGGATGGATGTGGCAAGACATCTTGTCTTGCCCACGATCGCCCTGGGCATCGGATTCACGAGTTCATACATGATGGTCATGCGCAGCAGCATTGTCGAAGTTCTCAGCGAGGATTATATCCTTACTGCGAAGGCCAAGGGGTTGAACAATTTTCAAATCCTGCGTGACCATGCGCTCAAGAATGCCATGCTGCCCATGATCACGCTGCTTGCGTTGAGCCTGGCATACACCGTAGGGGGCGCCATTCAGGTCGAAACGGTGTTCTCCTGGCCCGGGCTGGGAAGGCTGATCTTTGACTCGGTGGGCAAGCAGGACTATCCTGTACTTCAAGGGGCATTCCTTCTTATAGCGGTCAGTGTGATCGGGGCGAATTTCCTGGCGGATCTGCTT
>SDBT01010880.1_pt1 | contig 14664 bp, 19 predicted proteins | sample 2277101 | NCBI WGS metagenome assembly SDBT01 (sample SAMN10404973, study PRJNA504765) | marine sediment metagenome | isolation source: marine sediment core GS10_PC15, 103 cmbsf | place: Arctic Ocean: Southern Knipovich Ridge | collected 2010
TTGGATGGAGGAACTTGAAATTCAAACAAAATTGGCGCATTTGGATTGCATAATAAAAGAAAATCACCTTCTACACCAGGTGTTGCTAAAACTTCTTGCATTGTTTCCACCGTTTTTCCACGAAATTCAATATTAATGCATTTCAATCGATTTCCTGGTCTTCCATCTGCTCCTGTTGGACCTATCGCCCCGGTTGGTCCTTGCGGACCAGTCGGACCTTGTGGCCCTTGATCGCCTGGATCACCTTTGCCAATCAAAACCCAAATTTGTTGTTCAGGATTCCAAAAATATAAATCATCCAAAATGTCATCAAAAAATATAGCAGGAAGAGTTGGATCATCTGGTAATATCCCGGGATTAGGATCCCCTGTTCCAAATAACATATTATTAGGTTCAAATTCAATTAAAGCACTGCCCGGCATGACCTGAGTGAAAATTCCTCCTTTACTCCAAAAACGAATTTTATCTCCACACTGAACAGTTACTGGACCACTCGTTGGATTCCCTCTCGGTGATGTACCAGTTTCTATATCAAATGTACATGTTTGTTTTTCTAAAACTGATATTCTTTGACAAAGACGATTCAATTGAATTTCTATATTGGATAACATCCGTATATATATTTATTTAATAAAAAAAATATATATAGTAACTTAGGTGCTTAATTGTTTAACCAATTTTATTTCTTTACGGTAGTAATCAAGTTTTCGGGTTTCCAGTATCATCGGCTTATTTTTAATTTCTGTTAATAATAGTTTTAAGGTCTCTTTAGTGAAGATATTACCTAATAATAGATTATAATGTCTATCTAAATGGCTATCAAATTCTGCTTTTGTATCATTGAGGTGTATCAATTCCACATGTTTCATTCCTATCTGTTTCTTAAATTGTTGAAAATAAGATTTTATTCCTGCAGGTGTGTGAATAGGGTAACCAGCAACAAAAATATGGCAAGTGTCGATACAAATTTTAACGCGGGATCGATATTTTGGACTAATCATTTTATAGATTTTAGCAAAATCTTCAATTAAAGTTCCAATTTTATTTTTTTGTCCAGCACTTGTTTCTAAAATAATTTTAATTTTTTTGGGAGTTCTTTCCAAAACATATTCGATTGATTTCTTCATATTTTCAAATGCTTCCTTTGTAAAATTTTTTAATAAATACCGGTCTTTAAAAATTACACCCATGTGTAATACACAACCAATAACATCCATTTTTGCTCCAAAATTCATATCATATATTAGATTGTCTAATCCCCATTGGTATTTTTTGATTAATGGATTACAGTAATTTAAGGTTAAACTTGCGTGAATATATTTTTTCATTCCTTTAGTTATCTCTTTTGCCTTTTTAAATTCTTCATTCGTAAAACGAGCTTTAGTGGTCAAAGTTGTAGAAATATTATCACCTACAAAAATTTGTATTGCATTTCCGCCAGCATTTTTGATATGTTTGATGAATTTTTCAAAATCAGAATATTGATATACACATTTATAATGGCCACCGATTATCATATATATATTTCAAATAAAATTATCTAATTTGTTTACAATTCATAAATGCTGAAGTTAAACTTAATTCTGTATCACTTTGATTAACTAAAGATAATTCCATTGAACTTGATTTGTGATATAATTTTAAAATAGTCGACCCAGATGCAGAATATAATGAAAAAATGTTTTCTCCAAATTTGAGACCTATATTTTTGTCAGTTGAAACACCCCACTGAATTTCATATACGTTTGTTGTTTTTTCATCATTAGATACCGGTATTTTGATTACATTGTTATTTAATACAATTTCTTGAGAAGATCTGTAGGAAAAGGTGTTTAATAATATTTTATTAGTTTTAATTTCTTCTTTATTGTTTTGATAGTATGTAGAAAAACACAACAAATTCGCTATACATGAATCACCTTTACCCCCCTGAGATCCTTGATCACCTTTGATCCCTTGTGGACCTTTATCACCTTTGAGATCCGGTTCACCTTTGGGACCCTGAATACCTTTTTCGCCTTGAGAATCGGGCGATTCAGATTTTTCTTTTTTCTTTTTTTCCAATTTCTGAGTTGTAGGGTTATACCGGAGACCCGCTGTTTTTTCCAAAACGGCGAGACGAGAAATGATCCTATTTAAAATTGGGTTCATGTTTGACATTTTTATAAATTCTATTTTATAAAATAAATATAATTTATACTCGCCAATAATCACACCATTGGGATTTTAAAATGGGATAAAAATTTTTTAATATTTTAGAAAATAAAAGGTTGTTCAATCTACCTAAATATTAGCCAAATATTTGATTAAACAAATATGTTGTGAATTTATTATTTTGTGAATTATATTTTCTTATTAATTTAATTTGTTTGTGATTATAAATTACATATTCTTCTCCATTTTCCCTAGGTATGATAACAGAATCATATCCAATAGGATCCATATGTAATAGTTTTCTATATGATAAACTACTATCACCATTAAATCCAGTTGTATATGTTCTTCCAAGAGAAACATCACATTCCAAAATAACTCCTTTATAAAGAGCTTTGTGTTCTGTATGAGATGGAGTAGTTGCAAAATAAATACCACCCCCGGCAAGTCCGTGTGATCCACGAAGCATTTTACCAGATTCTACGATTTCTTTAGCTGCTTCGGGACTAGTTTGATGATATAGGATTTTATTTTCTCCGTATTTTAATCTATATTTTTGATCTTCAATTTGTTTTTTGGATGGTGTTGGATAGGTGGGATCAGGTGAAACTTCCAGAGACCCAAATCCAAATGTTATCTGAGGATTGCCCATTATCTATAATTTTGTATATGTTTTTTGTTGTTTATATTATTTAGCTAATGATTAATACTTTGACAAAATTAGCTGAAAAAATTCATCAACAATTTTTAATTAACCCAAAGATGAAAGTTATTGAGGTTATAGATTTAGTTAAGAGTTATAATGGTACAGATTGGAAAAATTATCAAATTTTTGATTCAGAAAAATATAATCGTATTAAAGTACCTATTGAAGAAAATGAATTTTTCGATATTTATATTATCAATTGGTTGCCGAATCAAATAAGTAAGATACATGATCATGCGAATTTTGGTTGTATCCAAAAAGTATTAGAAGGAAACTTACATGAAAGACGATATGATACTGAAGATATGAAACCTATTATGACAAAAATTATTAAAAAAAATACAACACGATATATTGATAACCAAATTGCATATCATCGAGTAGGCAATTTAACAAATAAAAAAGTTTCGTCTTTACATATATACTCTCCGCCAAATTATCAATGTAACATTTTTACTGTTTGAATTTAATTAAAGTTCCGAATTTTTCACTTTTAATTATATTTTGTATAGCATTTGGAGGAGGTTGAGAAAATCTTTCAATATAATTATCAATTGACGTTTGATAGCGATAAATAATACCTTCTAAGTCTAAATCTTTAATAGGTTCATTAGAGAAAAATACTTCACGATATAAATTTGCAGCTAATTGGGTATATTTATCTCCAGCTTCGTCATAATCGTTTCTACGTTCACTTGCATTTAAAAGTGATATAATAGTTAGAAAAACGGTAATAAGAGCACTTAATAAAGTATTAACATTTTTTCCGCTAGAATTACTACCGCATGTATCATAGAAAACGTTAACAATAGTTGTACCACCCGCTAAAAGAATACTAGAAACGGCGCCAATCCAATAAACATATTTCCACTTATATGCTTTTTTGTAATAAAAGAAACTATGTCCATGTGAACTTCTTATCATTCTTTTAATTCTTTTGATTTGATTTTTTTGTTTGCGTGTTAATTCATCGAAATCAACTACTAATTTCTCAGAATCTAAATCATCGTCATTATCAGAACTTTTTTCAGATGATTTGAGTGGAAGATCTGTAACGACCACTTCTTCCAATTCTTGTTCTTCTTTTTTATTTCCACTAAACATATTGACATATGTTAGTTATCGGATTTTTAAATCATATTATTTCAAAAAACTCGATTTTAATTTTAATATCTAATCTTTTATTATGCAAATATTAATTAGCAATAAATATAGAATATTGATTGCTACGAATCCTAAATGTGGTTGTACATCTGTTAAAGATTGGTTTTTAAAAATACATGACATTACTTGTAAAGAAGATATACATCCATGGATTGGTAAACATATCAAAGAACTTGATATCGGATTTGATCCAGGTCAGATAGAAAAATATCGAGGATATTTGAAATTATTATTTATTCGCAATCCTTATGAAAAAATGGTTAGTGGATATATCCATCGTATTGTTAAAACTAATAAGAAAGAATATTATGGTTATGAATTATCAACTTTTGAAAACTTTATTAAATATTTTCACAAAGTTCAAAAATTTGATATTACCCATTTTTCTTTACAAACTAGCAGTCATTTTGATTATTTACCTAATGATTGGACTTGGGATTTCGTTATTGATATCAAATATCTCGATCGTGAAATTAATATAATTAATCAAAAAATAGGCAAAAATATTCCGATTCATGGAGATAGTAGTGTAAATACTACAACTTATCAAAATAATTTTTATAAAAAAAATTCATATTTCATTACTCGCGATGAATTTAGAAAAATAAAAGTATTTCCTGAAATCAAAACATTTTATGATCCCGAATTAAAAAAAATGGTTTATCAATTATGGAAGAAAGATTTTGATTATTTTGAAAAACTTGGTTATCATTTTGATATATAAAAATCGTAAAAATATTTTATTATCCATGTTTTAGGTATGTATTTCTTAGTAAGTGAAAAACATAAATTATTTGTAGCTTGGTCGCCCAAATGTGCTTGCAGTACCGTTAAAACATGGTTCCTCAAAGTTACTAATACTGAATTCTCTGGGGATGTTCATAATTTTATTAAACAATTTTATCCTCAAGGAAATCTAAATAATTATAAAAATTATACTAAAATATTATTTATTCGAAATCCTTATAAAAGATTAGTAAGCGGTTATTTACAAAGAGTTGTTGAATGGCCCAAATCTGAATATAATAAGGATGCATATTCAAACTTTGATAAATTTACTCATCATTGTATGAAAACATTGAGTTTTGATGGTCATCATTTTAATCCACAAACATCGGCTGAATTTTCTAAATTACCTTCTAATTGGACTTGGAATCATATGATTGATATCGAAAATTTTGATAATGAAATTCAAAAAATAAATCAAAAAATTGGAGTTCATATTTCTAAATTCCAAAGAATGCATCAACATCATTATCAAAACCAAGATAGTAAAGCCTATTTAATTTCAAGAAATCAACTTAGAAAATATACAGTTCATCCAAGTAGTCAAGATTTTTACAATGATGAAATAAAACAAAGAGTTTATCAAATTTATCAGAGAGATTTCGAATATTTCAAGAAGTTAGGGTATGATTACTAACATGAACGACACGGAAAATTTTGACAAGGAGGTCTAATCAAACATAAGCAACGTGTTCTTACAGGTTTTGATTTAGGACATGGATTGCATTTTGTTTGCTTGCACGGATTGCAGGGACTGCAAGAGCGACATGGACTACAACTATTCCCACGACATGGATTAGGTGTTTTTAAATTTTTTTTGGACATATTAATAAAATCTGATAAGAAAAAATTATATCAATTCGGAAACAATAATTTTTTTCAAATTCCGATTAGTACTCCAAAGGTTATTGCCATCCCAACTAATTCCTTGGCCAGGAAAAGTTGTTTCTAATATTTTTATTAATTGTAATTCATTTCCTTCAGTGGGAACACCTAAAACATAAATTTCTTTTTTATCATGACCAGTTAAATATAAATAACCTTGTGGGCCAAAAGCTCCGCCTGAAATACTAAAAGGTTTTAATCGTTCTAATACTGTATTCGGCAATTTCCATTCTTGAACTGATTTCCAATTTTGATCAAAGTTTATTAATCGTGTTTGATCTAAATTTTTTCTATAATGGGCATTAATACCCCACCAAGTGTTTTGATAATAATCAATCCAATTTAGTGAACCATTGATGGAAATATTTATTTTTCCAAAAGTTTTCATAGTGTTTGGATCTAAAATTATAATTTGGTTGGAAGTATTTTCAGTTAAAAATAATTTATTATTTTTGATAATTCCACCATTCAAGTGTTCAACATTACCAATCCATTGATCAATCTTTTTCCCTGTTAATTTATCATATTTACTGACTTGTTGGTTAGAAATAGGATAAACATATTGATAATCTACGGCGACGCCTTGATCCGCATGATCAACGGAATATCTATTAATTTCCTGTAATTCTAATAAATGGAGGGATTCATATTTTTTAGAAAACCATCGGATTAATAATAGAATAATAATTATAATGAGAAGCAGAAGGTACATATATATTTAGTTGGTAAAAAAAGAATTTTAGGAAATAGCGCAAAGATTTAATGGCTGACACTTTTATAAGTATTTTCTATAAATGCGAGCGAGAAGCGAGCTGAGCACGATTTGCATGCGAAATGAGGGGTTTACTCCGAATTATTTTATATTACTTTTATATAATGATGGAAATAATTTTGTTGATCATTATATTGATAGTCATTCTCTTTTTCTATTTTAATTATAATTTTAATACGGATTACGCTGAACAAAAGTTTCTTTATCCCGAAGCCGAAAAAAATTGGCAAATATCTCATCAAGGCATGTATGATGTTTTAGCCAAATATCCTTATATTACCTTTGATCATGCCTATTTTGCTCAGCCAAAAAATGTTTATTTCCCTCGATCATTAAAAGAATTACAATCCATTATTAAACAAAATCAAGGCAGAAAAATTAGAGTTTCCGGTGGCCATCATACCTTTAATGATAGCGCTATTTCCAATGATATTATTATTAGAACTTTTTATCTCAAAAAAATACTCAAACTTGATAAAAAAAATAAATTGATTACTGTAGAATCAGGAATTTTATTAGAAGAATTAAATATTTATTTAGAGAAAAATAATTTAGCCCTACATATTTTGCCTGCTATTCCATTCCAATCCATTGGTGGTTCTCTATCTACTGGAACACATGGGTCACGTTATAATAAAGGTTCTATGTCTTCCGCTATTAAAGCCATTACTTTAGTTTTAGCAAATGGTGAGATTAAAACTTTTACCACTAAAGATCCAGAATTCCCTGCTGTTAAAACAAGTTTAGGTACTTTGGGTGCTATTTATAGTGTTACGCTCGAATGTGAAGATCTTTTTTGGATAGAACACACATCCACAAAAATGCCTTGGAAAGAATATTTACAACGATTTCCTGAATTACGAAAAGAATATTTATTTGTACAAGCTTATTATTATCCATTTTCCAAGGATGTTAATAATACACGAGTCACCTTGAGAAAAAAAGTTTTACAAAAAACAAAAGATAGCAAAGTTTCTCATCGAGTTTTAACAAATAATTTGGAATATAGTTATTATACTGAAATGGAAATTGGTGTTTCAACATCTCAATTCTCCAATGCAGTACAGGATGTAGTTGATTTATATCGGAAATACAAAGAAGAATATGATTATTCCATGATTTATCCAATTTTAATACGTTTTACTGGAAATGATGAAAACAATTTGATTAGTATGGCTTCCGATCGACAAGAAACAACTTTTATTGATATATTTGATATTGGAAAAAAATCTACGGATCCTATTTTGAATCAATTCTTTAAAGAAGTTCAAGATACTTTAGTGGAGAAATATGGAGGAAGACCACATTTTGGAAAAAAGATATATTTGACTCACGAACAAATGAGACAGTTATATGGAGATAAATTAGATGAATTTATAAAAGTTAAAAATAAATTAGATCCGCAAGGGATGTTTAGCAATGATTATACCCAAAGATTATTAGGGTTTTAGAACTCCGAGTTTTTTATAGGCGACTTCCCAATTATCATAAGTATCCCAGATACTATAAAAGAGACAAATTTCCTTACCTTCTTTCTTGGAAAAATCGAAACGACCAATCAATTTCTGTTTCATTTTTTCTTTACCTTCCTCATCCTCCTTCCAATAATCATCAATTTTATCAGGATTTTCCAGCAAGTATTTTTTTACAGTATCGCTATTATTATTAAGGTAGTATTCTACATCTCTATCACATTCAAATACTATTTTTCCATTATCCATTGTACGATCACGTCGACTATAAAGCAACTTGAGATCGAGATAAAGTTCATCTTCAAATTCGAAAGTATGATATTTTGATTCATCTTCTCCAAAATTGTTAGTTATCTCTTCTTTGGTTAGTTTAATGGCTAAATGCAGATCTTCGTAGATACCCATTTTGCTTTGTTTTATATTATAATAAAAAAGACCCTTCATTTTTTTCATTTCAGTGGGTGCTGCAGCTAATTGCATTTTTGGTAAAAAAATTGAATATAAACTTTTATTCAATTTTTATTATATCAATATGGACATCCTCAAAACTTATGATTTTGACCAAATTGCGGATCTAATTTTAAACAGATCTATTCTCTACATCAAGCAGGTTCCTCATTTGATTCAAGAAATTGAATTTTATTTAAAAACTCAAGAACATCCAGATCCTTTTGTTCATGGTCATCCAGATCAAAAACAGTTTGGTTATTGGTATTTCCATAAAGTGGGTACCGTAGGTAACCCTAGCGCAGCCCATGGGGCATGCGTGGGTAATAGCTATAAGGGTGGTACCTACAAAGGCCTAGATTTAGCATTTGGCGATGAAAATACTTATGCAGGGATGTTGATCAGATCTATTTTTAGACCAGATAAATCTCGATTCTATGAAGGGCCTTCTGTTTGTGTCGATAGAATTCTGAAACTTAATAAAAGAACAGGCATCGATAGATTGATGAAAGATTTTGATGGATTTATTGGAGAAAAGGATGGAAGTCCATTGTATTTAAAAATTGGAAATGAAAATAGAGGAATGCAAATCCATCAGAGTTCTAGGGTTGGACTCACTTTGAGAAAAACAGATGACGTTGAAAATCGTTTGAAATACATTTTCAAACCATATCGATATTTCCTATTCCCAAGGAAGCATACTAAAGGTAAGATGAATATTTTTGCTGCTTTGTATGCTCGAGGGATGGATTATTATCAAATTCAACAATTGATGCCAACGTTAAAGAAAAAAACTTTTGAACAATATCAAAAAGATTATGAGGAAGGAAAAGGACGCCAACCAGAAGAATTTTTAGGAAATAAGTTAAGTTTGACCAAAGATTTTCTCGGGGTTTATGCCATACTAGAAAAGAGTTGAGTGAAATTGTATTGGTATATTTTTCCCACCTAATTTTTGTAATAAACCTTTCATTTGCCAAATTTCAGATTGTTGGTTTTTTATAATTTCATTTGCAAATTCTAACATATGTGGATTATTTGTGTGTAATAATAATCTTCTGGACATATCTATTGCTATTTGATGATGCGGTATCATATGCATTAAAAAATTAATATTATTTATTTTTTTAATCATTTTTCTACTAGTATGAAAAAAATGAGGTTCACATTTAACATTTTGATCCTCTGATAATTTTGGATAATAACATCCAACTTTATATTTTGGATTCCATCTATGTATATTGTTTCTGTCACAACTTATGTTTGGCAAACCAAATTTCAATATCATTTTCATTATCCAAATCTCGTATTGTTGGATATAACTTATATCTCGCGCAAAACTAATCATAGATGGTACATCGCTTACTTTTTTTAATTGTTCTGACATATCAACTGCAACTTGATGATGATCTATCATATGTCTTAAAAAATCTTTATCAGTTAAATAATCTGTACAAATATTACTCATATATGTGATCGTCTTATTAATAAGCAATATTATTTCTTATTCTTTCGTTGATCTAGCTTTCTTAACACTTTTTTTGACTTTATCTATTTGTTGATTTGTTAGTTGAGATAAATAATTATAATAACTTTGTACAGGAACAGGTAACTCTTCAAACTTGATAATATTTGGAATTTTTTTAATCGAAAACCCTATGATAACACCGCCAATAATTGGAATAATATCAGTCCATCTAAGAATCATACCTGACATTAGACCAGCAAAATATGAAAATGGGTGAATGGCATAGTTTTCCATTTAGTATTATATTATAATTGTTTTTTATATTTTTTCCTCAATTATAATATAATACTATGAATTATAAATTTGGGTTTCATAACATTGTTATCCTATTAATCATCCTCATCTTCATTTTAATTGGTTCTTATTATATTTTCGCCTATCTTGCGGAGACTACTCAGTTTTACAAACCAACGGCCCATGACCAATCACGACAATCTTTTTGACAAGTTTTCGGATCTGCATTACATTCTTGACAATCTTTACAATGTCTTACTTTTTCTTTTCTTCCAGGGAAATGTTTGTTACATTTTTTGCCATATTTTCCTGGATATGGTCTATCTGGCCGACAAAATCCGCATTGGGTTAAACTTCCTAATGCCGATCCTGATACTCTTTTGAATGAAAATGGTTCAATTGTACAATAACTTGAATATTCTTCTTCTGGAACTTTGCTAATCACTCCTTCCTCTTCATTCGATTTTATTAAATCATTTTCAGACCCCCATCCCCATTCCGAGTGAACAATTCCTTGATTCAAATCATCTTGCATATCGCCTCTAGTTGTCATTCGAGATTTAGTAGGACATCTTTTTGTCTTTTGCGATGTCATAAATATTTTTCCTGTCGCAATGACTAATTGTTGCGCAGGAGTAACCAATTGTTGTGCCGGCGTGACCAATTGTTGTGCCGGTGTCATTAATCGTTGTGCTGGTGTCACTAATTGTTGTGCCGGTGTCATTAATCGTTGTGCTGGAGTGACTAATGTTTGTGCTGGAGTGACCAATCGTTGTGTAGGAGTAACCAATTGTTGTGTAGGAGTAACCAATTGTTGTGTAGGAGTGACCAATTGTTGTGTAGGAGTAACCAATTGTTGTGCTGGAGTGACCAATTGTTGTGCTGGGATTGCTATTTGTTCAGCAGGAATTGATATTTGTTCAGTATTAACACAGAAGGTCGGATATTTGTCGCTGGCGGGTCTTAATGTCATACTTACGTGACCTTTTGGACCACATCTTGTGATGCTTTGATTTAGATTGGATTTACCTGCATTGAAATTAGAATATGTGGTATTGGAAGTATCGGTCCAGCCCCAATGAAGATTATGACTGGGACACTGCATATGACCATTTTTCAAATCTTCCGCTAAATCTTTTAACGTTGCGACTCTGGAACCTGTTGGACATTTCTTATTAAAAGATGTAGTGAATTCTTTGGTTTCGAATACTTTGGCTTGGTTATTAAAACCTTCATGGATTCTACTCTTAGGTAATCCGAACTGTTTAGGTTTCCATGTAGGACCCGGAGTAAAACGTCCAGTACTCCGATTGCCATAATCAGGAGCAACATTCCAATCAATTCTGAATTTATTTTTTGATCGACAAGCTTGTTTTCTTGCACCAGGAACAATTCTCTGTTGCGGAGCACTTCCATCGTAATAATATTTGCCTTGATTATCAGGAATATCATGCGGAACACTTAAAGGAATAGCTGATGTTTCTTCATCAGCTTCTTCATCTTCTTCCTCTTCGGGGCATTCGCATTCTTCACTAATAAAATTAACCCATTCTTTTTCTAATCGTTTACCTTCATTATAAATCGCGTCACCAACCTCTTCTAGTTCATTTATTGCCGGCTTTGCAAAAGTTTTTATATTTAATGTATCCAATTGATAAAATGTGTAAATAAAATATAATACTAATACTACTGTAACAATACCGATAAAGGTCATAAAACCTAAATAGCCGCTTAGAAAAGCAATTAAGGGAAATACTAAAAAGGCCATAACTGTGAAAAATACTAATAAAAGATGGATTTTCATGCTTTTCAATCGATAAGCTCTTTGGTTTTTCCTAATTAATGAACTTTTAGTCGCAACTTGTGATTCAATATCTTGGAGTTCATCTAATTGTTGATTAAGATTTTTATTTTGTAATTCGAGCAGAAAAGATTGTTTATTTAAAATATTATCAGTTCTTTTAATTCCAAGTATGTCATCAACTTTTTGATTAATTCTTTTTGCCTCTTTTTTTATTGGATCTGTGATATCATAAGTCTGTAGAGACATCCTATATATAATTAAGATATAAAAAAATCATTTAATCAAATTGACGATCAAATTGATTATTTCTCGCGGTAAAATGCGACAATAATATCTAATTTCATCTTCATAATTGGGTATTATTCTTACACCAATTTTTTCGGTGTAGGGAATTAGAAATCGATGTAAAAAACGTTCACAGCTGTCACAATAATATTCTTTTCCATATTTAATAATTTTATCGGGTAGCTTATCACAATAACATTTACAGCTAAAAGAACAACTGATACAACGAAAATCATTACAACTACTATGGGCGCAATGATGATAATCAGTGGGCCGATAAATTTTACGATCCCAACAATAATTAATATCGGTACAATAGTATATTTTAACGGTTTTGATATTTATTCTTTGGAAGCTATATTTCATTATTTTGGCAAATATGTAACATATTAATCTTTGTTGAGGATTAATTTTTTTAAAATCGTAATTGCCCTTTTTAATATTTTCAAATAAACATTGAGAAAAATCTTTATTTTTCCAAATAACTTCCAATTTTTCTTTTTCTTTTTTAGTTAAATATGGACAATAAATATCTTTTTGAGCTAACAATCTTACTAGAGAAAGAAATTCAGCAAAATTCAGTTTGGATAAAATAATATTATAATTGATAATCGTTTGGTCTCTAATTTCTTTTTTTTCGATTTGGATACTGTTCATTACTTATTTCTGACAAAAATTCTTTAAACTTATTTACCCCTCAACGAAAGAGCGTACAGCAAAACATCATCTTTTTCAATTTCATAAAAATCAACTGTTTTGGGATCATCTAATAGTTTAGACCCATGTACCAATTTTAACATATGTTCCGGAACTCCAGTTTTTTCATATATTTTCATTTTAATATCTTCTATGGTATCCCCTTTTTCACATTCGATGGTAATAATAGCACCATTAAGATTATATTGTCGGATAAAAATCTGCATTTCGTTTATAAATTTAATATCAAAATTTATTCATTTTTTATTAACTTCAAATACTAATTCTTTCCATGTTATCATATCACTAAACTCATCTGCTTCATATTCTTGAAATTTCTCTATTCCAGCTTCATTATTTACAATTTGTTGGTATCCATTTTCTTTAATACCTTTGAATTGATATTGGCAATTGTAAAATCCGCAAGTAGTAAAATCCGCTTTTTGATAACAACGAGGACAACACATTTCATCCATTTCCTTGAGAAGATCAAATGTTCCAAAACCTTTTTTCACCATATTAAATCCACCATATTTTTGTGAATTGCAATTCTGATTATTGCATCTGACTTTAAAATTAATTCCTTTACCAATTTTCCCATTAGGGATGAATAATCTATCATATGCAGAGGTACTAATTTCATGCTCATTTGGTTGCACAAATTGTTCTTGTTGTTTTCTTTTGACGAGATGCAAAGTTGATTCATTCTGAATATTGTAATCTTTCATTGTTTTCCAATTATCTAGAACTCGGCCCCAATAAATTAGACATTGTTGATTTACAGGTATTTCTTCTTGTTCAAAAATTTTTTCTTTTACTTGTTTGATAAAATTATCGACTTCAACTTCCAAAAGAATAGTTTTTCCATCAAGCGTTTTAACAAAGATATTCATGTTTTTATTGTTATAAATTTTTATTAATCAAATTTTTTAATCAGAATCATCATCAACAATATATTTCATAGGTCGATAAACTCGGAAAATGAGTTCTTCCCACTTGGTCACATCTTCTGGGCCATCTGCTGCAAATTCTCGATATTTATCTTTTCCAGTTTTCTTCTCTCCATTTTCTTTAATTCCTTCGAATTTATATTGACAATCGTAAAATCCGCATGTACGAATGACCGTCTGTGTCATGACTAACTTCGTAATCATTTAATTGGTCAAAATTAGAATAAAATTATCACTTGCATAGCAATCGGTGAACCATATAAATTTTGGTATTTTTTTGAATATCGTATTCCGATACAGTTCGTTCATCTTCAAGTTGCTCTCCTGCATAGGTGGTGAGGCGTTGTATATAGTCTGGACAATTACTTTCTTTCTCAAGTTTTTTTTTGACAGCATTAATCGTGTCTGTCAATTCGACATTCAATTCAAATAATTTACCTGTAAGTGTTTCGATGATGATTTTCATGTTTATTTGTTATAATGTTTATTAGCATTTTACCCATCACTTTTTCATAATAATTTTCTGTACACAGGTTCTCGATAATCAAAATTATTTTAGTAAATTAATTACCAATGCAATTTTTTTTTAATCTGAATCATCATCTACAATATATTTCATAGGTCTATAAACTCGGAAAATGAGTTCTTCCCACTTGGTCATATCTTCTGGCCCATCTGCTGCAAATTCTCGATATTTATCTTTTCCTGCTTCTCCATCGCCCTTTTTCTTAAATCCATCTTCCCTAATTCCTTCAAAATCATATTGGCAATCCAGGAATCC
>SDBT01010881.1_pt1 | contig 14664 bp, 8 predicted proteins | sample 2277101 | NCBI WGS metagenome assembly SDBT01 (sample SAMN10404973, study PRJNA504765) | marine sediment metagenome | isolation source: marine sediment core GS10_PC15, 103 cmbsf | place: Arctic Ocean: Southern Knipovich Ridge | collected 2010
TCAGGTAGCAGTCCCGACAGACTGCGTACCTATGCGGCTGAATAGTGTCGCCCGTAGCTGCATCCTTACGGGGAAGCAGGGCCTTGAACTCTGTGCTCTCTTCCTTGTTGCATATTGGGCAGGTTAAAGCCCCAAGCCTAGGTCCTTTAGGCGTCATGAGTTAGGCCTCCTTATTCCTCGAAGTGTGCCGTCGCTCTCGCTGCATCGGTTGCCGAACCGTGGATAGCGATGATCGCGATGCCGTCCTGTGCCACAGCCGGGACCGACCACTCGCCTCCTGGCGATGCGACCCACCGGAACGATGCTCGCGTGTTAAGCGGCATGTCCAGGAGCTCTGTCGCCGAGGTGAGCACCGGTTCGGTCGAGTAGTTCTCGCCAGACTCGAGGTTTGCGGCTGGCGCATCGAAGTCCAGGGGTGCCGGCACAACAGAGGATGATGTCCCACCACCGGTCATCCGTTGGGCGATCCACTGGGCCACGTTGTCAGCCGGGGTTCCTTCGACACCGATCACGAGATCGTAAACCTTCCCCCGGACTACAGGGGACGCCTCGTTGTCGATGCTAAGGACGGTGCGGCCTGGAGAAGGCGCCAAGTTACCGCTTCCTGTTGCCGAATATCTGTCTGCCATCTTGCCTTAACCTCCTTGGAGATCGAAGCTCATCAACATCATGAATCGTCTGCACCCTACCAGGGGCGGGATTTACATTGCAAGATCATGATTGCTACCATAAGGCCATGAATAATGGAAACGGCGATGAAGAGATTCCAGATTCAGAGGAAATGCTTCGCACGGGGAAGGCTCGCCAGCTCCTAGGGATATCCTACATCACCATCAACCGCTGGATACACTCGGGCCGGCTCCCGGCTGTCAGGACTCTAGGCGGTGAATATCGAATCAGGCGGGGCGACATCGAGACCATACTCCTGCACGGTCAGCTCACAGCGAAGCAGCGAAGGAGGAAGAAGCTACTCTAATGGCTAACGCAGTACAGGCTAACGCGAAACAGCTCCTGCCGAATCAGCACCTCCCTCTCCACATGCTCTACGGCGTATCAGACTGCTGTCTCTGCACCGCCCAGTTCCAACTCAACGCAGCTCAACTACGGATCGCTCAGCTCGAAGCAGAGCTCCTCACACTGAAATCCAAGCCCTCTCCTAGGTCCAACCTATTCAGACCCCTAACTCAGGCTAAGGAGCTCAGAAACCGACGAGAGAGGCGTAGAGAACCTTCTGAGGACTACGGGATAGTCCGTTACGACCCACCTTGCGGAGAACCACCAGACGATCCACCATCAGAATGATGAGCTCAAAAGACGATTGGCCCACGATAGCGAAGCCATTCACGGTTGACCCGGAGAGGCTGAAGAAGGCCTTTGAGGAGTTTGCCGAGGCGGTTCGGCAGGACATCATTCATGGCCGTGGACGGTTGCCGCCGCCACCACCTGATCACCTAATCTATTAAGGGAAGTTCGGAAGCTCGTCCTCATCGAGGATGAACTCCCTCAGGTACTCGCCGGTCCCAAAGTCGCTGCCTAGGATGAGTAGGGAGTCTCCCGAAACGACGGCTGTACCCGTACCGGTCTGAGTTCCATCGAGAGCAAAAGATTCGAACAGGTACCAATCGTCCCCGTCCTCATCAGTGTAATCATATGCCATATCGACGAAGTGGTCCGCGAAGTCCCAGGACCCTTCGATGTCGAAGTTTCCACTGAAGACCTCCTCCTCTGTAGGATCATCTCCCGGGCCGATCGGAACCGAGACGGTGTTGGTAGCTATGAGCGTGGTCATCAGGGTAACAAGAACTACACCGAGGCCGGCCAGGGCTGTCATAAGCCCTATGGTGGATTGCAGGAACTTCATCATTAGACGTCGACTTCATAGCCCCAGATCGTACAACCAAGACTGTTGGCAGCCAACTTGGCGCCAGCCGGGAAGATCATCGGCATCCTGATTCGGTTCTCAGCGATACCTCGATCGTCAACGTCGGTGGCACCGGTGTCGTAGACCATGGAAATGTCTGTGAACATCTTAGGATAGGGTGTACCTCCACCATCATCCTCAACTCCAAAGTCCACTGTGTCTAGGGCAGCGACACCAAGCAGCACAAAGATCTTGTCTGCCGGAACAACATAGTCGTTCGATCCTTCAATCACAGCGCCTAATAGAATTGGGACGATGCCCCCAGTTCGGGGGATCTCAAATCCTAGAAAATTCCAAGTGAAACCGCCAGTCGATATGTTGCTGCCAACCTCCCAGCCAGCGTCGGCTAGGATCGGGTTCGCCAATTTCCAGGCGATGTCTGACTTGGATGTTGCGGTGACAGCGATACTTACAGCGCCTCCCCCCGGATTGATGTTGAAGGCCTGATTTATTGCGGCTAGTTTCGGACCGTATAGTCCAGTAATGAACAGGATCCGACCAGATGTGACTGTGTAGGTGTCGCCCTGCTGGACTTCCTTGGAGATGTCCTCCAACACATCAGCAAAGCCAAACGGATAGGCGAGGGTACCACCGCCCAGCTGAGGGTGTCCCTTGGAGTCGATCTTGAACCGCTCGGTGCCTTCCTCTCGACCGATGTAGGCGGGGGTGCCGATAGGGACATCGATGAGGGACTGCTGGCCGCTGTTGTTCACCGCCGGCGCCTGAGGCTGTCCTGTGGTGGCCGCGGCGTTATCTTGGAAGGTGGTTGTCACGTTGTCCCGGATGATTCCTACCAGCAGGAAGTTGCCACCACCAACAGACCTGTAGATTCGGCGAGCATTCACCGCGTCACTAGCCGCCGGGAGGATAGAGTCCAGGTCGACCTTCTTGGCGCTACCAGAAACACCGATGCCGAGTGAGACTATGGATGGAAGGCTCTCAGCTAGAATCGCGTCGGTGATCGGATTTCGAGTAACGAAGGTGTACTTGTAGGTGTACGTGGCGATAGGAATGGCGCCAGCTGCACCCTGAGAGCCTGCCGGACGTGTGCCGGCATCGGGGATCCTCATTCTCCCCTCAAGAGCTAGGGCAGGAAAGGCCGGATGATCGGCAACGATACCATCGCCTTGTTTTGGAATTGCGCCTTCAAGAGTGCTCATTATTCAACCCCCGAGAATGGCTCGATAACCCAACTCACTATAAGCGTCTGTCGGCCCTTCGAAACCGGCGGGTAGAACTCCGCTCGTGCCAACATCGTACCAGAGTCTTGGAAGATCCTAATTCTGTCGAGAGAGCAGACGAAGTCCTCCTGCGCTCCTGTAAAGGTGATCTCGATGCCCTCGAATATGTCGAAGGTGGGGGAGTTGGTAGGAGTAGCATCGATGAACGGCAGGTCCAGGAAGTTCATTCCGGGTGAGAGATCGGCTGCCACAATCGTCCACGTATAGTCACCACTAGAGCCGCCAGCCTTCCTGTTGTTGAGCTCAATCTTGATGTTAGTGATGTCGGTAAGACGGTCGATAGAGAAGAAGAGCTGAAGCCTAGCCTTCTCACTATCAAAACCAAGGAGGTTCAGATTTACCTTTTCACAACTGAATAGCGATGAGTCTCCTCCGTCCGGGACCACCGCACGAAGGATGCCAAAGCCCTCGACCTGGCCGGAGGGGTCGGAGATAAGGGTGTTGGTTCCTCCTGTCTTCCACCGGCCACTACCAGTACCGATCACATCACAAGATGTCCGAGATAGGTCACCGAAGTTGACCTTTTGTTCCACATCGAACAGCGCAACCTCTTTCCACTCGGTAGCAACATTCTGAATCCTGAAGGCGGTCAGCAACACAGCTCTAGCCGTAATCGGATCTACAAACCGTCCGGAGATGATCGACCTGTGCATCTCAGCGACGAGCTGCTTCCTGGTCCAGGGATCATCTATGAGAGGACCGTAGCTACGGCCTATGGCACAGTGAGTGGGCGCATCGGCAGTACGCTGTCCGAACGCCTGCAACATGCGGGTCTCCATGTCCTCTGTCAGAACGTTCTGAGACGCGCTCAGAAGCTCACCAGCCTCCGTGAAGACATAGACCTTACCCATCGGTACTCCTCTTCACATCGAGCCTGATAGCGTACTTCTGGGCCGTCGTTATAGTCTTGATGTGATCGGTAAGTGATGCGACGGCCAGGATTTCCTCCTCGTTCCGATAGACACGCATATGATCGATTGTGATCTCTACAGGAGGGGCAGGCAAGTGTGCGAATGTGAGTCGAATCTGGCTGATTATTCCCGGCCCGGTTACGCCGGCAGGTTTAGATGTGGCGCCGCCAAACGTGAAAGGTGTGTTGATCCAGATATTGAGCCCGATGAACTTACCTGAAAACACCCAGACACCATTCTCGTCAGTGAGTTCGATGGTGTTATCTCGTATATCGGGGATGGTGGAATTATCGGCCTTGAGCCAGATCGTGATGAAATCATCCAGATTGCACCTGGTTAGGTCGATGCTCAGACCGCTCTTTGTGAGTGTGTGAGGACCAGCACCGCCAGGGATGTCCGACCACTGGAGCGCAGCATTCTTCTCTCGATGATCGCTGGTCTCGAGCGAAAGGGTGCCAGTGCTCACCGACCAGCCTGTGAGGCTCTCGAAGCTCTCAATCTGTCGAACCTCGTCCCCGGCGAATAGTGCAACCTCATCGACAGGAAATATAGCATCGCTTGAACCTACCCCAGGCGGGAAAGCCCCCCACACATCCATACGTCTAGCCAGCAGGTCGAGCGTGCTTCCGGAGATAGGAACGCGAGCAACCTCTCCTTGAAGCCTACGCTTCGTCTCCGGATTGGTAACCGTACCGACACCGATGGCCATGAACCTCGCTGCTTGAAGAGGCTCCTTGCCGGCTATTACCCAGGACGAGATGGCCCTCTTTCCCCCCTTATAGATGAATCCCAAACCGGTTTCGGTTGTGACGACGGTGAGTTTTGGAGCCTTGTCGCGATCGCTGAACTGACCTGAGCGGATACTGACAGTTTGGGTCTCATCGGGTTCGCCTCGGAGGAGGATTGAAAGTATTCCCCCTCTGTTGTCTAGCGCATCCTGCACCATAGCTTCGAAGGTCGTACCGCTGATCGTGATGTCTCCTGATGTCGAAACGGTGAATGTCGGTGCAAGCGGTTCAGAGATTGCCACGTCGCCGCCGGGAGTGGTCCAGTCAGACCCCTCCATGAACCTATCCCAGGTGACAGACGGCTGATCCCAACCGCGGCGATTGAGACGTTGACAGACAGCGTTGCTCATCATGCTACCAGGAGCCGTCCCTACAACCAGTTCGAGCTGGGTACCCGAGCCGACCACAGCTCCTGCCGGAATGGCTCGAAGAGGCAACTCCAGAACCGCATGAGTCGCTAGGGAACCAATCTCGGCGCCGAACTTCATCTCATCCTTGAAGCCGTGACGGACAGCGCTATCATCCTGCTCAAGGTAGGAGTCGAGCGCCAGTGGACCGTTTGGCTGAATTATGTACGTCGGCATCTACGCTATGCTCCAAATCTTGAAGTCAAGAAGCCTACCGACTCCGAGCCCAAAGATACCATGATCTTCGATGGTTTCCTGGAAGTTGTCGATAGCCGTCCCTGCAAGGACACCATCAACCCAGAGCCGCCAGGTATCTCCGATCGCCTCAATCATGAGGTTGTGTTCCTTTTGTGGATTTATGGTTGTCGTGATGATGTCTCCCGAACTTCCATCTACCTTCTGAAGCCTGATGTTCGGACCAGAAGGCTCCAGAACCACACGCCAGTAGTGAGTATTGTCGACCCACCGGATAACGATCCCGGTCCTGTCCGCACGCCTGAGGTTGTTGAGTGAGATTCTAACATCGGGAGTGCCAGCATCGACGGTAGCGATCCCGGTCGTGCCTCCATCCCACACACAGACACCAGAAGTCAGTACCGTGAAGCCTCCTTGCCTCTCAGTCCAGACATGGCTCGTATCGGCTAGATGATTGGCGATGTCCTCGTCAGCGTTGGCCGGCGGTCGGAACCTATCTAGCACAACGAGATTGAGCGCCTTCTGTGTCAGGCTGCCATCTAGAAGATAGATGTACTCCTCCGGGCCACCCCAGAACGTGTGGCCGCGTACCGTCTCCTCAAAGTCGAACACCTGGGTAGCGATCTCAGACGCCCTGAACTCGCCGAACTTAGCAGTGTTCCCATTACTGATGAAGAGGCCGCAGTCCGATTCATCGTTCTGATTTGTGCTGACAATGGAACCTTCGAGACTGCCGTTGATGAAGAGTTGGAGAGTAGGTCCGAGGGCAACCACCGTAATCGAGTCGCCGTCTGCTGGAGCAACAGGGGGGACAACAGTCAGGTCTGCTTGAGGAGTGCCGCCGATAATCTCCTCTAGCCGGAACTGGGTTGCGCTGAGCCGGTAGGCACGCCAGTAGTTGCTCGTATCCTGGAAACGGAAGATGAGTCCCGCGAAGCCTGTCGAGATGTCATGCTCTTGGTACACACAGGACACTATCATGTTAGAGATGGCCCTACCGCTAACCGTGTAGAGAGCAAGACCAGCACCAGTCTCAAGGACATAATCCTCGGTCTTCAGGGTCATCGCATTCGCCTGAGCAGTCCAGGTTTCACCGGAGTCCGCGGTATGGGCCGAGAGGTTCACATCAGCATTGCTATCGTTCTCAAAGTGATCGATCATGACAGCTTCAGTCCGGTAGAACCCGTAGATCGGCTCAGCCAGAAAAGGAGTATTGAGCGACGTGATTGAGATAGGAATCTCGGTGTTGACCCCGACGCTCTGCACCGGCTTAGTCGCAGGGTTGCGGCGCTGCCGTTGAGTACGCTCGAAGATGTTAGCCAAGACGGCTTCAAGGTCAGTGGTCAAATTGCACCTCTCTGCGGCACGCTCGAAAAGGTTACTGTATCCATCTCTCTGATGTACAACTCGAGGCCGGTAGGCGGCTCCCTTGTTGGAGAATAGGTCTTCGAGACGCTCTGAACATGAACCACGACATCCGTCAGCCGCCCCTCTCTCCACAAGGCTCGTGAGCTGAACAGGTTCCTCTTAGCCGAAGAAAGGATTACCGACATTCCTGGTAGCCAACCGTTGACGGCATCGTGAACAGTCGTGAAGCTGCCTCGGATCTCGGGCCATGCCAGCCGATCTAGGGTCAGAGCGCCGAGGAACGCGAGAGGATCGAGGTTCCTCACTCGGAGCTGCGGTGCAGAGATAATGTGCTCATGGACCCCATCCGAGATAAAGCCGGTGACGCTCTCCCTGTTCCTCATCATTCGAATCGAGTCTGGGTCCTCCATGACGACAACGAGACCACCGTCCCCGCCGGCCTCCTCAGGGAAGTAGTCGATGTCGATGATGTCCCCCTCCTCAGGAAGGTCGGACAGCGGGAAGCGAAGTCCCTGGTTCAGAATGCAGAGGAAGCAGAGACTCTCCCCTCCAACAATTTCCCCATCCTGTGTGGTCAGCGTGTCCGGCAGCAGATCGATCTTCGTAGCGTTGAGGAACACCTCGGCATCCTCCTCGTCGAAAGGAGGGCTGAACAGTTTGAAGAAGGACTGATTCTGGTCGGCTACGAAAGTGTCCCGTCGGCTCTCTGCGGACCTGCTCGTAGCGTCCTTGATGTAGACACGGTTCCGCAGCTGCGACACGTCTTCGGTGATCAACACATCGCCAATTCTATCCTCCGTGTCCAGATCGATAGTGACGAGAGGACCGGCGAAGACTTCCCCCTCGCTAAAGTGAATCTCCCGGTCGAAGTCCACAAACCAGATGAACCCAATCGCCGAAGCATACTTGCTGAAGACGCTGGTGATCGGCACATGGTCGAAATCATCTTCCGGCACGACGAAGCCGTCACGTACAAACCGGTCCCCAAAGCCAGGCAAATACTTTCGAATCAGGAACCGCACGAGGGAGCCGGCAGTACCCGATCCCATCTCCTCGATCACCAGCTTGTCCATTATCCGCGTATAGCTATTGACCTTGCAGGGGATGACATAGTTCTCCCGAGACATGTGAACGGCCTGATCAACAACAGACAGAACACCTTCGAACTGCTTCTCGAGGCTCTCCTGGGCATTCGCTATTGAGAAGGAGACGATCTCACCGCCCCGAGGCATCCCCGGAACACCATCCAGATCCGAGGCGCTGATCACCAAATTGAAGGACATCGAGTCCTCGCTGGCGGCGATACCGTTCTGAACCTGGACAGTCAGAATATCGACGAAGTTGGTGAAGTCGATGCCGTCGATGGTGAAAACAGGTACTGGACGTGCCACAGAATCCTCTCAGTGCGCTCAGGGCCGAAATCTGAGCCCGTAGTGAGCCTACCCGATGTCGAACACCACACGCCGTCCCAGGTTGGTGCCAGTGTGCTTAGAGACCTCTCTAGCCAATTGCTCTATGGAGGCATCGTTGGCGATCACGGAACCCTGAAGATTGAAAATCATAACGCTTCCTTGGTTAGCGGCGACGATGCCTCTACTAGGACCGGTGAGGCCTAGACCAAGGTTGCCTGTGGGGATGATGCTGTCCAATGCCTCCTGCACACCTTTAGCCCCTCGACGTATCCCAAGCTCAATTCCTTCAGCAATGCTTTCACCAACAGGAGCAAACAGCATTGCCGGCGATCCACCTTCAACAGCATCCTCTAGGCCCTGACGGAGGAGCCGTGCTACCGCTGCCAGACCTGTAGCTGCTCCACCGCGGTTCAGGTAGTCCTTGGCGCCCTGGATGACTCCATCGATCAGGTCGTCACCGATACCCCAACCGGCTTCCTTAACCTTGAGTCTGAACCTGTCACGAATTCCTATCTTCGTCTGATTCATAAGGGACACAGGACCACCTGCGCGGATGAAATCACGGGCTCCCTTGAAGATACCGCTGATGAGTGCAGGACCGACACTCATACCCTGAGTGTTGAGACCGGTCTCGAGGTTGTCGAGAAGGTTCTGCCAGTTCCGTGGAATCGAACCACCCGGCGCCGCAATGGCCGCAGTCGCCGCCAGGATGGCAGCACCTTCTTGAACAGCTGTCTGAAGGCCCTCAAAGGCACCCTTCACAATATCCCCTTGCTTGTCGAGAGTCACAATCGCCTGAGCCGCTTGCTCGATGTCTCTGAACACGTCCTGAGCCGAAGTGAGGAATTTCCGAGCGTCCGGAATAAGACCCTGCGTAACCTTATCATTCTGGAGGTTCGCAAAGACCTCAATCGCCTTCGTGATGTGGCCTTCGAACTTGTCGAAATTCTCCTGGAGGTCTACACCGAGATCCTTGATCCTCTCGACGACATCAGCAGCTCCACCGATAGCACTGAATATCTCATCGGCTGCGCTGGCGAACGCCTCCGCGTCCGAGATGGAGCCTGTAATGCCGGCAGCTGCGTCGGCGAACTTCTGGACAATGCCGTCCGATCCTGTGATGAAGTCCACATAGGCATTGACCTGGGTCTGGATGTTGGATGTTAGAGGAGTCAGGTCAGTGAAAGACGTCGACGCTTCCCCGATAAGGCTGAGCATGGAGCTGGCCTTCTCCGCGAATTCGCCGGCCTTCTCGTCAATCGGCGCAGCCCCTTCTAGCTGTGTAGCCATCTCTTCCATGGCGATGATGATGTTGCTGATGTTCTCCCTGAGGGCCACGATCGGCTTCTCTGCATCCTCACCACCGGTTGCAAAGGCACTGAAGTCAGGAATACTGGCAGTGGTTATGGTTCCAAGAGACATAACAGCTTCATTGATGAAACCGAGCACGACACTGGCCTTCTCAGCCAGCTTGGCAGCAGCATCCTGATCAAGGTCCGCTTCAGCATCCGCCATAGCCCCAACGAGACGAGTCACAAAGTCAGTCAAAGGCTCCAGGTTAATATCGATCAGCCTGTCAAAGGAGCCCGGGCTGATGTCCAGAGCAGACTGAATTGCTGTCAGAATGTCGGTGACGGCTGTAGCGATAGCACTGGCCTTCTCGGCAACATTCTCGTCAACGCCCTGCTGGATACTCTCGACAAGCGCCTTGCCGATAGCGATGTAATCCTTCGCCGGACTGAAGAGACCGAAGCCACTCTTGAAGCCTTCCAAGATCTTGCCGCCAATACTCGAGAAGAAGCTAGTAGCCCCGTCTACCGCGTCGAAGAAGCCCCCCGTGATTGAGTCCCATAGCTGACGTCCCACACCCGCAAGGTCGCTGTCGATTCCGAATACGGCATCTATGATCTTGGAGAGAAGGATTGCACCGAACCCGATGAGGCCCAGAGCGATGACAACGGGCGAGAAGGCAGCAAGGAGCATACCGAGGAGAATATCCTTCCACCTGCTCTGGATGAAGTTCTTCACCGATTCGAAGGCAGAAACGAAGAAGCCTGCAATCTGTTCCCGGAAAGCAAATATGATCTGTGCCGCGACGGCTGCGATGAAGAGCGGGAATAGCGGAAGCAGAATCGATGTGATCAGAATTCTAATCCAGTTCTCCTTGACGAAGTTCTTGATGGCCTCGAACCCGGCCACGAAGAAGCCACCAATCTTCTTGAACCCTCGGAAGATCCCCTCGTTGAACTTGTCGAGCAGGGCGATGATCAGTGCGCCGACGAAGAAGGCGACGAGACCGATACCGATAGCCAACAGGATAGGCCCACCAAAGAGGATAATGAGGGCCGCGGCGATCAGTGCAACCCCGATGGACACGAGGGTTAGGGCGAACAGCTTGAGAGCATCCTTCCATGCCCCGGTGAAGGCCCCCACGATCATATCCTTGATGAAGTTCTGGAGGTTGATGTCGAACAAGCCGGCAACGATCCCGGTAATGGCGAGGAGGATCGCAACAGGCCCTGTGAAGGCGATTCCGATAGCGGCTCCGAGGAAGCCCTGCTCAACTGCACCTGTGAGCAGTTCCTTCAGAGCTTCCGATATGGGCAGTTGCTGGATGAGGAACAGAGAGATCAACTCAGAGGCGATGAGCCCAACGATGACAAACAGGCCTCCGAGGAGACCCTTGACGCCAACAGTGGCAGCCTTCTGAGCTCCAAGACCGAACATCTTCCCGATGCCATTAGAGATTGCCTCCACAGCCTGGTTCCGTGCCGGTCCAGAGAAAATTATCTTTGCGAGCTTAATCGGAAACTCAATGAACAGTCTGCGGCTGTTACGGATTAGGAAGGATGGTAGGGCAGCAATGCTCCGGAGTACCGCCTCCCCAAACCGTTTGAAGACGGCATCGAGGTCAACACTAAGCGCTCGAACAAGTCCCTTCTGAACCGCAAACCGTATCCCTCTATCGACAAAGCGAGCCACGCCTTCCAACCCGCCCAGAGCCCCCTTCACGATGAATTGAATTTTCGGTAGGACGATCTTCTCCAGCCTCAGTGTCTTAAAGAAGGTACTCAACGAGAGTTGAATGCTTCTGCCGATGTCTATTAGGCCCACAGCGAGCTTCGGAGTACCAATTCGAATCCGCTCAACCTGTACCGCGAGCTCCGGTACCGTAATCCTCAGCTCGGGTGCAGCACGAGCCAGCTTGGAAATACCAAGACGTAACTCGGCGACAAAGGTTCGCACATCCAGAACGATACTGCTGATAAGCACCCTAACCTGCGTAACCTTGAGTTCGAATCTGAATCCCTGGAGTGAGTCCCGGACGGCATTCATGATTCGCTGGCCGAGGTTCTGACCTTCAAGCCGGAAGGTGAGTTCAGGAATATTGACCCGAAGCGCTGTGATTCGCGCAAAGGCTCTAGTGAAGGAAACGAACGCCCTAGCAACATCATCTGCGATTTCTCGCCCAAATTTCGTTATAGGAACAGTGATGCCTGAGAGGCCGCGGCTGATGCGTTGTGTGATAGCCTCTAGCGCCTCAGAGAACCCGAGGACCTTCGGGCTCCTGGCAAAGTCGTCGATCGCTCCTAGCCGAACCTCAAGGGCATCTAGAGCTGTAGTCAGGTTTGCTCGGCCTGTAGAGATTCGAGTCGCCATCCTGGAGAGGCTCTCACCGATGCTGGCGCCGATGTTTGAGAAGACCCTGCCAATATCATCAACCAATGTCAGGATGGTCGTCTCGATCCGTTGAGAACCGCGGTGGAACCCGTCCGCAATATCAAGCCCAACCCGCTCAAATGCGACCGCGAGCCGACTGGCTAGAGGCTCGAGAGCTCGAATCAGGCGACGGAATGCACCATCGACGGCAATCTTCGCAGCTGCAAGCCCATCGTCTATCCGCTGAAGGAAGGTCCGCGAGTCGATCGTGATCGGCGGGAGCTTAACCGCTAGAGCAGGGATCTCGATCTTGGGGAGGTTCCTAGAGGCGAAGTTGGACGAGAAGAGTCGGAACGCTCTCCGAACCAGCTTCCGTGATTCCTTTCCGAACCGAACGAACGGATCAACCAGCTTAGCCAAGCCTCTGTCGAAATCCCTACCAGCAGCAATAGCATTGACGATAAAGCGATCCTTGACTTTAGTTAGTTGAAACAGGATCACATCGAAGTCGGTTATCGTCCTGCGGAGCGCGGGGAACCTCTCCCTGAAGACCTTGAAGGCGTCTATAAACTCCTTTACAGAATCCCTGAACCCCTTCGGAAGGAGGTTCGGGAGGCTCTTGACGCGACGGAAAAGGTCTCCGAACTGCCTCTCGATTGCCCTTATGACACGTCCTCTCACCTCGACGAAGGCGGCCCGGATCCCTTCGATAAGCCGCTTGCCGAAGGATCTTGAATCGATCGTCACCGTATCGGGTAGAACAGCCAGCTTCGGAATCTTGATACCACGAAGTCGGAATGCCCTGGTGAACTCTTTGCCCACATCATCGGCAAACGAACGGATCCTGACTACGAACTTGTCCAAGCCGGCGGCAGCCCGGCGAAGAGGCCTGGTGACGGTGGCCTCAATACTGCCAAACGCTTGAGACAGCCGAGGACGGACAAGCCGTGCCGCAACACCTATCCTCCCTATCCTGGTGAAGAAGCCATCAAGTATTCGGAATGCGCGAGTCGGCGCTCCCCGCCTACTGAAGAAGAGTTCCGATGCGAACCGAGATAGCGCCGGCAACACCCCACGGGCCGCCCGGGTCAACATGGTGAGTCCTAGCCCAATCCGGGTAAGAGCTCTAGCGAAAGCACCCGATGCGAGAACCATGCTTGCGAATATTGCAGCCAGTTTCGACAGTGCCGCAATCAAGGCAGTCTTCAGGAGCGTAGCAATATCGAGAATGTCTTCCTTGAATGCCCGTAGCCTGTCCAAGAAGGCCTTGAGGAATCCAATCAATATGCGGATCGCATCGACCAAGGCCTTGAAGAAAGGCAAGAGGAACTTGAGTGCCGCACCGATCTGGCGGATCAGCAGAACCAGCCGTGTGATGGCGATGATGAGGAGTGTAGTCGCCCGAACGGTAATCAGGATTGAGTTGGTGAAGAGTGTCCTTATCCTATCTCCAGCCTCTCCACTCGTGAAGCCAATGGCCTCGAGTAGCTGCCTACCGGCAGAAAGGAGTTGATTCCACTGCTTCAGGAATCCTTCAGACTTAACCAGCTGCCCAGCAAGCCGGCCCAGCGAATCGGCAAAGTCGGCCAGACGGTTCAGCAGCGGTACCAGAATGTCCTCGATGATCGGTTCGCCTAGAGTTTGGAACAAGAGCTTGAAGGCGTTGCTGAATCGAGTAAGCGCTCCCCCGAGGGTCTGGGTGAGCCGCTCAGCAGCTCCTTCAACCTGGCCCAGAACGATCTCACTGATTTTGAGGACTCGAGCCTCTCTGCCCAAGGTGTCAACGAACTTCGCGGTCGCCTCGTCGACCTGGATGTTTGCCTGGCGTAGCGCGAGAAGATTCCCACGCTCGAATCCAATTGCCTGATCGAGGATCTGTATCGCTCGGGTGGGACTGCCTGCCGCGGCTGCAAGGTCGGTAAAGGCCGGTATGAACGCCTCGATGGCCGGGATACCAGAGGAGACCATCTTCTCCACGGCTCCTCTTGTTTCGTCTAGGTCCAGACCAAACCGCACTGCAAGCCTGTCAGCAACGAGGAGAGCGCCAGCAGCGGCCTCCATGTTCCCGAACAGGGTAGTGAGCCGGAAGAGGCTTTCCCCGGCGCTGGTGGCGGCGCTAATGGCAGCAGCAATGCTCTTGGTGAACAGTCCGATAGCGATTGCAGCTGAGAAGGCCGCAGCAGCGACAGGCACCATGGCGAACTTGAGGAAGATCAGGGAGAACGCGACACCGATGACCGACCCCTGGAGGAGGGACATCGCCGAAAGGAAACCAGCACCGGCAGCCGAGATCACATTCAAGCTGAGGTTGGCTGCATCGGTTCGGTTCTCGAAGCCGCGCATCCAGTTCGCGCCCTCCTTCAGAGCCGGCACTTGGCGGCGTATCGATGCTGTTGCCCTAGTGGTCGAACTGGCCATCCTATCTTGAGCCTGTTTCGCTGCCCCGGCTGCGCCTGCGAACTGAACATTAGCTCTCTGAATCCTGCGGAACTGTCGTTCCAGCTGAGAGATGGTGACACCAAGAGTCTTCGCCGCCTGTGCATCGATATTAAATGTCGCCTGAAGATCTGACGAACGGGCAATCTGCCTCGAAGTGGCTCCAAGCGACTTGAGCTGTAGGTCGAGCTGCGCGAAGGTGTTCTGGGTTCCGCCAATCGCACCAAGCTGAAGAATCTTGGCCCTGACCTTATCAATCTCCACAGAGAAGAACTTCATTCCCTCCTTGGTGCCTGCGAGTGCAGTTCTAATAAGTTCCGTCGCT
>SDBT01010882.1_pt1 | contig 14663 bp, 14 predicted proteins | sample 2277101 | NCBI WGS metagenome assembly SDBT01 (sample SAMN10404973, study PRJNA504765) | marine sediment metagenome | isolation source: marine sediment core GS10_PC15, 103 cmbsf | place: Arctic Ocean: Southern Knipovich Ridge | collected 2010
TTGACTGGGGACAGTGAATACGCGGATATCTTCATGCTCTATAGCTAAGCCGTGGATGCCGCCCGCGGTGCTAGCGTCAACAATTGCGCAAAACAGGCTGAGATATTCATTGCTGCCGCCGGGGCTGCTCCAGCAGTTATGTATATGAATCAACTGTTTGGCCTTAAGTCCGGCCTCTTCTTGCATCTCGCGATGAACCATGGCTTCTGCGGATTCCTCACCTTCACGTATACCTGCGACTAACTCGATTAGCCAAGGGCTGTCTTGAGCCAGTGCGCCGATACGAAATTGTTCAATGAGCACAACCTCGTCCCGTACAGGGTCATAAGGGAGTGCGGCAGCTACTGGCGCACGATCAAATACTTCGCGCGATAGGGTATCACTCCAGCCGCCGCCAAAGAGCTTATGGCGTAGCTCATAGCGGCGAATGGTGAAAAAACCTTTATAGGCGGTATCTTGGTGTAAAATTTTAATGTCTTGGTGGTCCATAGGTAAAATTATACAAGAAAATCGCTCGACAAGCTGGTAGAATCTCGAGGTTTAGGGTAAACCTTAAGCGAGGAATTCGTGTCGGTGGAAATCAGTCAAGCACAATCAAATATGATGTCGCAGCAATTACGTGCTTGGGGAGTGCTAGATCAAGACGTACTAGACCTCTTTGCCCGCATCCCGCGTGAAGAATTTACCCCGCCGGACTATCGGGATGTGGCTTATGCCGACACCAATATTCCGTTGGGTCACGGGCAAACCATGATGGGGCCAAAAGAAAGTGCGCGTATGCTACAAGCGCTGACTTTGCAATCATCTGATAAAGTCTTGCAAGTTGGGGTGGGCAGTGGCTTTGTGACGGCACTTTTAGCCAGCAAGACACATCATGTGACGGTATTAGATCCATTAAGCGACTTAATGGTGCATGCCAAGCAATGTTTGGTCGACCATAACTTCCAGAATGTCAGTTTGATTACTGATGATGGTAGCCGAGGCTGGGACAGTCAGGCGCCTTATGATGTCATCGTCATCACCGGCTCTTTGCCTAGTTTGCCAGCGGCATTTCGTGAAAGTTTGACATTGGGTGGTCGCTTATTTGTCACCTTGGGTACAAAACCTTTGATGGAAGCGACACTTATTGTGCGCGAGACTGAAGACTCTTGGAAACAAGAAAAACTATTTGAAACATCTCGGCCACGTGTGGCTGATGTGCAAGAACCACGTCATTTTGAGTTTTAAGAAAAAGGATAAAATCAATGAAATTTAATCCAATTAAGCTGATTGTTGCTAGTAGCTTATTGTTATTTTCAAGCCAATTATTTGCCGCAAATTTGATGCAGGTTTTTAATCAGGCGTTAAACAGCGATCCAAGCTATAAACAGGCTGAAGCCACTTGGATGGCAGCGCGTCAAAATGTGCCGATTAGCGAATCACAATTATTGCCTTTGTTGGATTTAAATTCAGGCATTCACCGCCAGCGAACTCGTAACACAACAGAGTTAACGGCAGGTGGTGAGCTGAATGGAACTTTCTATAATACCTTGCGTACCTATACGATCAATATCAACCAGCCCATTTTTAATTTGTCTGACTGGATTGCTGTGAGTGACGCTAAAGCCCAAGTGAAAGCGGCAGAAGCACAATACGCAACGGCTTACCAAGACTTGGTATTACGCGTAGCGCAAGCCTATTTTAATGCGCTCGAAGCACGTGATGTGCTGCGTTGGACTGAGGCGGAAAAACGCGCTATTGGTCGTCAATTAGAGCAAACTCGTGAACGTTATAAAGTGGGCTTAATAGCGATTACCGATGTTTATGAAGCCAGAGCCAGTTATGACACCACGGTTGCACAGGTCATTGCCGCTAAAAATGTGCTCGCCAATAGTCTTGAAGATTTACGTGCCATTACCGGTAAGTTCTATCCAAAATTAGCGGGCTTGAAAACCAAAATGCCATTGGTGTTGCCGCAACCTGCCAATATCGAACGTTGGGTGATGATAGCCGAGCGTCAAAATTATGCGTTAGAAGCTGCGCATTATACGGCCATAGCTGGACAGCATAATATTGGTGTGCAATCTGCCGAACGTTTACCAACGGTTGAAGCCAATGGGGGTTATGCGATTACGGATAATTCGGATCGTGGTGGAACAGGGGTATCGCGACAAAAAACGGCGGCCATTGGTTTGCAGTTTGATTTTCCTGTCTATCAAGGTGGCTTAGTCACCGCCAGAACACGCCAAGCCGCTTATGAATATGCAGAAGACACAGCCGCTTATGAAAAAGCTTATCGTGATGCGATCAATCAAACACGGCAATCTTATAATAGTGTGGTATCGGGCATTAGTCAGATTAAAGCAGATCGGCAAACCATTATTTCTAATCAAAGTGCGTTAGAGGCTACTGAAGCGGCCTATCGTGTGGGTACACGTACTATCGTTGATGTATTGGATGCGCAGTCGGATTTATATAATTCGCAAAAAGAATTAGCAGAAGATCAATACGCCTACATTATTAACACGCTGAATTTAAAATTTGCTGCGGGGACATTAAGCGAAAATGATTTATCTATCATTAATTCCTGGTTGGGTCGCAAAGTTAATCTGGTTGTAAAGCAGGGTAATGAATATGATGTTTCACGCAAGTCTGCAAAAACGTTAAATAAAGTGACACCGCCACAGTTGATTAATTCACCTGACCCAGCGCTGGAAAGTAAAGAAAAGCCGAAAGCTGAACCGACACTTAGCCAAACCAACAAAGTTGCACCTTACGCCATTCAGTTATTATCAAGTGTTAATAAAGCTGAAGTTGCAGCGTTTGTAAAACACAATAAGCTACAAGGAAAGGTTGAAACCAAAATAGTTAAGCGCAAAGGTGTGACTTGGTACGAAGTTTATTATGGCCAATATAATTCATTTAAACATGCGCGTGCTGAAATGAAAACCTTGCCTAAGGCGTTGCAACGCTACCATCCTTGGGTGCGACGGGCGTCATCGACTGCATAGTGGCTTTTATCCACTGTATGTGTTTATGCAAGGCGCCTTGATTTTGGGCAATGACTTGTAAGCCTTTTCGGCCACTTTCTTTCGCCAGTGTTTTGTTCTGCAGAAGGTCGATCATCACAGTTGCTAATTCATTTTCACTCTGAACCACTTGCATGGCACCTGCTTTTTGTAGCATCTGACTTATTTCAGCAAAATTAAATAATGCGCTGCCAGAGACGATCGGTAAGCCTAATGCTGCAGGCTCTAGTATATTATGCCCGCCGGTTTGCACTAAGCTTCCACCAACAAACGCTACATCACACATGGCATAAAATAAAAATAATTCACCCATGCTATCACCAAGAAATATATCAATATCAGCATGGCAGGGCTGGCCTTTACTGCGGCGTAAAACGTTATAACTATATCGTTCACATAATTCAGCAACTTCAGTAAAGCGTTCAGGGTGGCGTGGGACTAAAATCAATAATGCATTGGGAAGCGCTGCGCGGATTTGTGCAAATGCTTTTAATACTTTTTCTTCTTCGCCTGGATGGGTACTTGCGGCAACCCAAACAGGCCGGTCAATATCCCAGCTGTGACGTAAACTGCGTCCTTCATGGGTCAACGTTTTTGGTGGTTCGATATCAAATTTAATGCTACCAGTGACCATCAGGTTCTCTTTGGGTAATCCTAACGATAGAAAACGTTTGCCGTCATCATCTGATTGTGCGGCAACTAAGCTTAACTTGGTGACGATAGGTTTTGTGATGGCTTTAATACGACGATAGCCACGAGCTGATCTTTCCGAGAGTCTGGCATTGGCGAGCAATACGGGAATGTTTCTTCGGTTGGCATAGTGGATGAGGTTGGGCCACAGCTCAGTTTCCATGATAATGCCAAGATGAGGGCGAGTTCGTTGCAAAAACCGATTAACAGCGCCCGGTATGTCGTAGGGGACGTAGACATTATAAACGCTATCACCAAATGTTTTTTTGATTTGCGCAGATCCAGTCGGGGTCATGTTGGTCACAACAATGGGGATGTTTGGATAGTTTTGCTGCAGTTGTTTAATCAAGGGTGTGGCAGCAATGGATTCGCCCACGGATACGGCGTGTACCCAGATGCTTCGTTGGTCTGTTGGGAAACTAAAATAGCCAAAGCGCTCGCTTAAGCGATGGATATACGCAGGCGCTTTTCGGCTACGCCACCAAAGACGCAGCAGGATACCGGGCATTGCGATATAGAAAATAAGTGAATACAGGTAGCGCATAATTGGTCTCGAGTAATAATTTCGTATAATATAACAGTTGTTTATAACTGATGGAATGGAATGATGAAGGATTTTCTAACTTTTCGCCGCATGCTGACGCCGATTTTCATCCAGGTTGTTTTCTGGATCGGGGTGTTGATGTGCCTTGTTTCTGCCGTAATAAACTTTAGCAATGGGCAGATTGTGTCGGGATTTCAAGCACTCATTCTTGGGCCAATTTTGGTGCGAGTCGGGTGTGAGCTGCTGATGTTGTTTTTCCGTATGAATGAGACGCTCACTGATATTAGTCGGAGCCTTGGGGATAAATAGTTTTTTTGCGCCTGCGGTTAGCGATTGTGCGACTTGTGCCGTTCTATAAGAGTTTGTTAATCGCTCCAATTACCCAGTCCAATTCTCCAGTATTCTTATATTCGCTGGTGTTGATATCGATTGTTCGTTTCTGCTCAGTCGTGTTTAGCGGGGTTAGGTGTTTTAATTGGTTCTCGAGAACAGATAAAGTTGCTTCAGACGGATCTTTGTTTTGCGCTTGGCGCTCGACAATCCATTGTTTTAATTCCCCTTCGGGTGCATGCGTATGCAAAATAACAAATGGCACATTTAATTTAGTTGCCAGTGCTGCAAATTGTTGGCGGAATTCTGTGCCTGAAAATGTGGCGTCGGCAATCACAGGATAGCCTGCTTGGATTGCGTTATCAGCAAGCTCAGCAACACGGTCGTAAGTGCGGTGATGGGCTTTGTCGCTATATATTTTTTCCTTAAGCTCGGGTGAGGTTTGTTCGTCAAAAGCAAAGCCATAAATTCGTTTTCGTTCAATGTCAGAGCGCAACTGGATAGCGTTCATTTGTTTTGAAATCAAATGGCTGACGGTCGACTTTCCGGAGCAGGATACCCCAAAAGTGATCATTAGCCAGGGGCTGCGTTTTTTTGTGTAGTTTAAAGCAAGCTGAATACAGGATTGGTAGCGTTTTTTTAGGCGCTCAATTTCAATCGCTGTTAAGTTAGGTTGTTGTAAGTGGAACAGCGTAATTTTCGCACGTACCACCGCGCGATATGATTGGTAAAAGGTCAGCACATTAAGACCATGATAATCACCAGTGCGTTGCAAATAACGATTAACAATGGCATTGGATAATTCTGGGTAACCATGGTTTTCTAAATCCATAGCAATAAATCCCAGCTCGGCCATCACGTCTATCCAGCGAAAATACTCATTAAACTCAATGCAGTCAAAAATAACAGGTTGATTATCAATCGATACAATATTGCCTAAATGAATATCGCCATGACATTCGCGCACGCAACCGTTTTTTTTGCGCCAAGCAAAGATATCATGGAGTCGGTTATATTCATTTTTTGCCCAAGCTTCGATTTGATTAATATTGTCAATATCCGATTGTTCGGTGAGCAATGGTAGTATCTGGTCAAAATTTTGTTGTACCGGCGCTTGAACATTTTCCGGTGTCGCATAAGGAAGTGCCTCGTGGCTGGTTGCGCTTTGCAGATGAAATTTCGCCATATCGTCGGCGATAGTGATTACCATTTTTTCAGTAATACCCGTTTCTTTGGCAAGATTATTTAAAAGGCCAGCTTGATTAAACTCGGTCATTTTTACAGCATAATCAATGATTGGACCATCGCCATTGATACAGGGTTTATCCGGCGTGCCAGTTATTGCAACCACACCAAGATAAATTTGTGGCGCTAAAAATTGGTTTAAGCGAATTTCTTCTTGGCAATAATGGTAGCGTTTTTCCAGTGAAGTATAATCAACAAATTCAAAGTCCACAGGCCTCTTGATTTTATAAGCAAAAGGACCGGTTAAAATCACCCATGACAAATGTGTCTCGATCAGTTGAAATCGAGTAATTGGATGGTCAAAGCATTCGGGTTTTTGTAGCGCGGCAATTAAATTATCATCAGCCATTGAAAAAATCCTCTGCAGCTTGCCAGGTTTTGTTAAATTCATTATCACCGTGTGCACTGGAAATAAAGCCTGCCTCAAATGCAGAGGGTGCAAAATGGATGGAGTGGTTTAGCATATGATGGAAAAATTGATTAAATCGATCTTTATCGCAATTCATCACTTGTTGGTAGCGAGTGATGGGTTGTTCGCTAGTAAAAAACAAGCCAAACATACCGCACACTTGATTTGCTTGTAGTGAGAAGTTGGCAGCTTGCGCGCGTTGTAATAAGCCGTCTGTGAATATTTTAGTTTGCGCATTGAGTTGCTTGTGAAAATCAGGCTGACTGATTTCATGAAGATTGGCCAAGCCGGCAGCCATTGCCACTGGATTACCGGATAGGGTGCCCGCTTGATACACCGCTCCGACAGGTGAAAGTTGGTCCATAATGTCAGCACGTCCACCGAAAGCGCCAACCGGCATACCGCCACCGATGATTTTACCCAGTGTCGTCAGATCCGGTTTAATATTATAGAGAGCTTGTGCACCGCCTAAGGCGACACGAAACCCGGTCATGACTTCATCAAAAATTAATAAGCTTTGATATTGATCACATAAGTCACGTAGGCCTTGCAAAAATCCTGGCACTGGTGGAATGCAGTTCATATTGCCAGCAATGGGTTCGATGATTATACAGGCGATATCTTGGCCATGCTTTTCGAATAACTGCGCTACAGAATCGAGATCATTGAATTGTGCAATCAGTGTATGTTTAGTGAAATCAGCGGGCACGCCAGGTGAGCTTGGTGAGCCAAACGTCAGAGCACCCGATCCAGCTTTGACCAGTAGTGAATCAGCATGACCGTGATAGCATCCTTCAAATTTAATGATTTTGTCTCGGCCAGTTGCACCGCGTGCTAAGCGGATTGCGCTCATGGTCGCTTCTGTGCCGGAGCTCACCATGCGTATTTTTTCAATGGTCGGCATTATTGTGATGATTTTTTCAGCCAGTGTCACTTCTAGCTCAGTGGGTGCGCCAAAACTTAAACCTTTGCCGATTGCCTGTTGCACGGCCTTGATGATGGCTGGGTGATTGTGGCCTAAAATCATCGGTCCCCATGAGCCAATATAATCGATATAGGCATCATCATCGGCACTATAAACATAAGCACCCTGCGCATGATCAATAAATACAGGCGAGCCGCCGACAGCGCCAAACGCACGTACGGGTGAGTTAACGCCACCGGGTATGACCTTGCAGGCTTGTTCGAATAATTGTGCAGATTTTGTTGAGGTTGTGATCATGATGTATTCCTATAAAGCCTATTTAGGCTAAGCAATTTAATGGATTGGCGCGTGATTGTAAATGCGTTAGACTGACTATCGCTTATCAACTTATCAAGGAGATCAACAATGAGTGTTAACCCTATCCCGGCTGATTACCATACTGTAACACCTTATTTAGTCGCCGAAGACGCAAACAAATTATTGGATTTCATACAAACTGCATTTGGTGCAACCAGTGTAAAATGTCTTCGTGATGAGCAAGGGCAGGTAATGCATGCTGAAGTAAAAATCGGCAGTTCAATGGTCATGTTGGGCGGCAAAAAAGACGCGCCAGCTGGCAACGCTATGCTGTATTTATATGTCGATGACACCGATGCGGTTTATCAACAAGCTATTGCGGCTGGTGGTGTTTCAATATTAGCGCCTGAAAATAAATTTTACGGTGATCGTAATGCAGCGGTCGCAGACCCATTTGGTAATCAATGGTGGATCGCTACACATGTTGAAGATGTGTCGGATGAAGAAGTAAAAAAGCGCGCCAAAGCCTATCATGCTAACGCATAATTTGTGACCTTATGAAAAAATACATGTGTTTATTATGCGGCTTTATCTACGATGAAGCCGCCGGTTGGCCTGAAGACGGCATTGCACCGGGTACGGCGTGGGATGATGTGCCAGAAGATTGGATGTGCCCAGAGTGTGGCGCAACTAAAGCTGATTTTGAGATGGTCGTCGTTGGATAACAAGCGCGGGGGGCAAGTCTTGGTGCGATTATACAGGCAATCCAAGTAGTAATCGCATTAGAAATACAAAACCACCGAGACTGATAATTGAGCCAGCGTACAGCAGCACAAACCAGCCGAGACGTTTTTTTAAGCTGCTTTTGGGCTTAGTAATGGATGACATCTTTCACCTTCCCACGGAATATATAATAAGAGTATCCGGTATAAATTAATAAGACTGGTAGCATGATAATTGCGCCGACCAAAATAAATGATAAGGTGTTGTTTGGTGCGGCCGCTTGCGCGATAGTGTATTTATAAGGCACGATATACGGGTATAAGCTGATAATAAAACCGGCATATAAGCATAAAAACAAAACGATGCTACACCAGTAAGGAATATGTTCTTCTTTTTTATATAAAGTCCACACCAGTGCAAGATAAGTAATGCTAGCAATGTAGGGTAATATGGCGAGATATAACCAGTTATGATTGAGAAACCAGCGCTGAAAGAGCCGGTCATTTAAAAAGGGTGTCCATAGACTCACGATAAACATAGTGATAGCGACGAGTATTGCAAAAATTATCGCTAGCTTATACATTTTTGCTTGAATTTCACCCTCTGTTTTTAATATTAAGCGGGTGGAGCCAAGCAAACAATAACCGCAGACTAAGCTGATGGCGGTGAAAAGTGTGAACGGGGTGATGAAAGCGCGGTCTGAAACAATATAAGGGTGAAGAGTAAATGAAAACCCTTCGACAAAATTACCTAAAATTAAGCCTTGAATAAATGCGACAGTTAATGAGGCAAGTGTAAACACCTTATCCCAAGTGGCGCGTCCGCTTTTAGATTTTAAGCGAAATTCGAAAACAACGCCGCGAAACAGTAGTGCAACCACCATGATTAATAACGGCAAATACAAAACAGGCAGTAATGCACTGAATGCTAGGGGAAACGCACCATACAGTGAGGCCATGCCTAATACTAGCCAGGTTTGATTGCCATCCCAGGTTGGTAGAATAACACTGTTAGCAATATTGCGTTCGTGTTCTGTCATAAATGGCATTAACATCCCAGTGCCAAGTGTAAAGCCATCTAAAATCACATACATGACGATGCAAAAACCAATGATTAAAATCCAAATGAGTGGGAGTATGTCTGGCATTAGGTTTTCTCCGAATCAGTTAAAGTATCTTTCATGTAGGAGAACGGTATTTGTTCATTTGGAATTTTTGCAACGGGGCCAAGCTTAATGATCTTACCCAAATACCTAAAATAAAATACGCCAAAAATAATGCCATAAACAATGACGAGGAGTGCTAGCGATATTATCACATGGTAAAGTGGCACAGGGCTTGCCGCTTGCGATGTGCGTAATAAATTATAGACCACCCAGGGTTGGCGCCCAGTTTCAGCTGTAAACCAACCGGTGATAATAGCGATAAAACCAATGGGTGCGATAACTGTGCTGAATTTTAAAAACCATCGGGTGGTATAGAGTCGTTTTTTAATCAGTAGGTAAAGCCCGGCAGCACCAAATAGAAGCATGATGAGACCGATGCCAACCATAATTCTGAAGCTATAAAAAACAATAGCGACTACTGGTTGGTCGCGAGGTGCGACAGATTTTAAGCCGATCAGTTTACCATCCCATTTGTGCGTATTGATTAACGCGGCCATATGTGGAATCTTTAATGCCAAATAATTTTTTTGCTTTGCTTGATCGGGTATGGCAAAAACTAAAAATGGTGCGCCACGTTGGGTATTCCAGATACCTTCCATTGCTGCTGTTTTAATCGGTTGATATGTGTACACTTCACGGCCGACCGCATCACCGACAAAAAGCTGTATGGGAATTAAAATGATGATGGCGACAACCGCAAATGATAAGCATTTTTTGGAAAAGGCTTCGTGTCGTGCGTTTAATAAATAATAGCTTGCTACACCAGCGATGACGAATGAGGTGGTTAAATAGGTCGCAAGCATCATGTGTATATAGCGCGGCATAACGGAGGGGTTAAAAATCACATGCCACCAACTTTGCACGATGAAAATACCATTTTCTAATTTTGCGCCTGAGGGGGTTTGCATCCAAGAGTTTGCGGATAGAATCCAAAATGCTGATAAAGTCACACCAAACACGACTAATAGGGTTGAAGTATAATGTAATTTCGGCCCTACTCTGTCCCAGCCAAAAATCATCACGCCTAGAAAGCCGGCCTCAATAAAAAATGCGGTCATGACTTCATAGGTAAAGAGGGCGCCTAATACGGGCCCTACGGCATGGGTAAAGCCAGCCCAGTTGGTGCCAAGCTGAAATTCCATCACAATACCAGATACCACGCCCATGCCAAATGTTAGGGCAAAGATCTTGATCCAGAATTTGCATATTCTTAAATATAAAGGATTTTTTGTTTTAAGCCAGGCGCCTTCCATTATGCCTAAAAAAGTGGCTAAGCCGATACTGAAAGTCGGAAATAGGATATGAAAAGTGATGGTAAACGCGAATTGAATGCGCGATAAAAACTCAGTATCGATAGTCATTATTATTATAAGCCTTAAGGTTTGACAATCACGAGAATCACGATGGCGATTAATACTACCACTGGAAACTCATTAAACCAACGATAGAATTTATGACTATGTTTGTTGCGATCATGCAGAAAATCTTTGCGATATTTGCCGCACATCAAGTGAAAAATCCATAAAACGACTACCAGGGCCAATTTTGCATGCATCCAGCCTTGCTGCATATAAAAACTGGCATTATACGATAACAGCATGATGCCAAATAAAGTGGCCAGTACAGCGCTGGGATAGGTGATGCCATAATAGAGTTTGCGTTCCATGATTTTGAAGCGGTCTTGGCTGGCTTTGTCATCACTCATTGCGTGATAAACAAATAAGCGTGGTAAATAAAATAGACCACTAAACCAGGTGATAACAAAAATTAGATGAAACGCTTTGATCCAGAGCATCAAACTTATCCTTATGATAGGCGGGTTGAACACGCTATTATGACCACTTCAATTGACAATTACGAGCAATTCGTTAATAATCAATGATTAATATAGTATCGGTGGAGTGTGGGTATGGGTATGGCTAGTCAGGTAGCAGATAAAGTGATTTTCAAACAAGCAGCCGTGGACAAAGTCTATGAGCTGATTAAAGATGAAGGTAATTATGCGCTGAATCTACGCGTATTTATCTCCGGCGGCGGATGTTCTGGTTTTCAGTATGGCTTTACCTTTGATGAAAAAATCAATCCTGACGATACCGTTGTTGAGAAGGTTCCATCCCAGGTTGAAAATGATGAAACCATCAAGCTGTTGGTCGATGTCTTAAGTGTTCAATATTTAACTGGCGCAGAAGTGGATTACCGTGAAGATATCAATGGTGCGCAATTTATCATCCGTAACCCCAATGCCAAAACTACTTGTGGCTGCGGCTCATCATTTTCTGTGTAAGTTATGGCGCTGCAATATCCATGTCCTTGTGGCTCTGCAAAACGGTTTGAGATCTGCTGCGAACCGTTTATTTCCGGCAAAAAATTTCCACGTACTGCAAAAGCATTGATGCGCTCGCGTTATACAGCTTATACGCTGGTCAATATTGATTATATTGAGCAAACTGCGCGCGGAAAAGCAGCTGAAAAATTTAACCCACTCAGTGCAAGACAATGGGCTGAGCAAAATAGTTGGCTTGGCTTGCAAGTTATTCAAACTAAAAAAGGCAAAGCGACTGACGGTAGTGGTTGGGTTGAATTTATTGCGCACTATAAAGATGCAAGTGGTGAGCATGAACTGCACGAGCTTAGTAAATTCCAAAAAATTGATGGACGTTGGTATTACGTTTAGAGACTAAGTGTCAATACCGTAGTTATTACCGTATTGTGTTAATTGTTTCAATCTGATTTGATTGGTGGTTGCAAGTAAAGGAGGTTTGCTATGCAACTTGCCAATGTTTCTCAGTTCCATTTATCTATGTCAAGTCTTGGTGATGCGGTTTTAGCCTTGCAGTCATTGCAATGTGATGATTTTGCAATTTCATCGCATTATCATATTCACCTAAAATTTAATGCATCACAACAGCTAGACTTAAATAGTTTATTAATTCAACAAGCGACACTAACAATAAATGATGCAAGCTATTATCGTGGTGTCATTGAACAAGTGCGGTATCTTGGGCGCAGTGCTGAAGAGCAATCATTTAATTATGAAGCTGTTTTGGCATCACCGCTTGAGGTGTTGGTGGTGCGTAAAGGCGCGTGCGTCTATGTGAATAAAACAGTAAAAGATGTCGTGATGCAGGTGTTAAAAGAAGCCAGGTTTGCTGTAGATAAAGTGAATTGGCAAGGAAAAAACTTATCGCCATTGCCATTAATAGTTCAGTTAAATACTGAAAATGATTTGCAGTTTGTTGAGCGGTTGTTGCAATTTTCGGGGCTATTGTATGTTTTTATCCAAAATAATCAAGAGACGAAATTATGGGTAGGTGATGCTGTGCAAACACCGCCGACAGCAGCTGCGGTGAATTTATCCTATGTTCCACAAAGCGGGCAGCGGCGAGAGCGCAACACGATTATTAATTTCATCCCCAGATTTAAAGCGGTAAGCGATCATGTCCAATTAAAAAGTTACGATGAGCAAACGCCAGAAATAAAACTTAATGCTGTAGGCAAAAATCAAAGCAATATAGCCGGCAAGGGGGTTGTGAAGATCTATGATGCGAGTTTTAAAAAACCAAGTCAGGGCGAGCAGCAAGTTCGGTATGCACAGTATGCGCTTGATTGGCAGCGTGAGCAGTTTGTTGCGACAACACAAGATGCTAGTTTGCAATTGGGGCAAATTTTTCATTTGCAGAATTATGAGGAGTCGGCGTTAAATCAAGCTTATCGAATTATTGCTATGCGTTTGCAAGGTGACCAAACTCGTCAGCAAGATCGATTAACCTTCAATATAGAGCTAACTGCAATTAAAGCGACCGTTCCTTATTTGCTGCCAGGCAAAGTGATTCAGCAGACGAATACGACAATTCCCGCTATGGTTGAAAGTTCTGGTGGTAAATATGCTCACTTAGATGCGCAAGGTTGTTACCATGTGCGTATGGCATTTGATCGGTCTGATAATCCTGTCACCCAAGCGAGCCTGCCAGTGCGTGCGCTGCAGCCTACCACTGGCAAGCATTTCCCTTTGCTTGCGGGCGTGCAAGTAAGTATTGGCTTTATTAATAATAATCTGCAGCGACCGATCATCACCGGTGTTCAGCCTAGTTCTGTAAACACTTCACCCGTGACGATGATGAATCGTACTCAGCATGTTGTTAAAACTCCGGCGGGCAATCACTTATTGATAGAAGATCAGTATGCTGCACATCATATAAATTTGGCGACAGAAGGTCAGCAAAATTATTTGCGTCTAGATGCGCAGCAAAAGTGTCCGTTAATTAGTTTGCAAAGTGAGCAAGGTTTGTTGGCAGCCTATAATCACAAACAAAAAACACTGACGCTAGGCCGGCAAAAAAATATCCAAACGGGCAGTCAATATCAATTAAAAGTGAATCAGAGCATAAAAAAACTCAGTGTAAAAAAACACATTAAACAGCAATCAGGAAAAAGTATTTTACATAAAAGTCATGCCAGTCTGCTATTGCAAAGTCAGACGGGTGGTGTTGAGTACATCAGCGCAAATAATCTGCAGATTAAAGCACAACAAAATCTATCTATCACAGTGAAGCAAAAAGATAGCGTTTGGTCGGTTAACAAAGGTGCGGCAAGTTTAGTGTCGCATAATGATTTGCTTATAAAAGGCCACGCAGGTGGTGATATGACTGTCGGCACGCCAAGCGCAAATTTTGTGGTCAATGCAGGTGGAAGTGTTGTTGTTAAGGCCAAGCAAATCAAAATTAACGCACCAAAAGTCAGTATATATGGTGTGACTGCGGTGAATGGTTAATGATAATATCTATGGTATAAGAGAACATATCGGAGGAGTTATTTTGTTAGCAATATTACAAAGAACGAAGCAGTCTCGCGTTGAGGTGGCGAGCGAAATTATCGGCGCAATTGACCATGGCTTATTGGTTTTTCTGGGTGTTGAAAAAGGTGATGGTGAAAAGCAAGTCACAAGAATGGTTGAGCGCGTCTTAGGCTATCGCATTTTCTCTGATGCTAATGATCAAATGAATCTGAATGTGCAGGATGTTGAAGGTGGTGTATTGGTTGTGCCGCAATTCACCTTGGCTGCTGACACCAACAAAGGTATGCGCCCGAGCTTTACGCCAGCAGCTTTGCCTGGAATTGCTGAAAAATTTTATGATGATTTTGTGATGCAAGCAAAACAACATTATACAAATATTGAAACAGGCCGTTTTGGCGCTGATATGCAAGTGCATTTATGTAATGATGGGCCGGTGACTATTATATTGCGTGCTTAAGGGCGCCTCACCCCTAGCAATAGTATGTCGTTAGTTTCTGTCTTGGCTATTATTTACAAAAAACGGATTGTTTAA
>SDBT01010884.1_pt1 | contig 14663 bp, 28 predicted proteins | sample 2277101 | NCBI WGS metagenome assembly SDBT01 (sample SAMN10404973, study PRJNA504765) | marine sediment metagenome | isolation source: marine sediment core GS10_PC15, 103 cmbsf | place: Arctic Ocean: Southern Knipovich Ridge | collected 2010
ATTTATTTCAAGTAATGCCTCACTTATTAATTCAAAATTTTCAATCAATAGAATTAATTCCTTTATCTTTAACATTTTCACTCCTTGTTTATAGTTTTGAGTAAGTATCGTTTTCATCTACTGTTATTTTAAAAATAAAAAACTGAAAAGTCAAACTTTAAATGGTTCTATGCTACAGATAACCCGAAGGGCAATTTTACCTGATATGTTAGGAAATTGGGCGGAGCTTCCCCCCTACCTACCTTTTTTTGATAGATAGAGGGTTCATACATTTTCCCCGATAGAGGTTGAGGTATCTGGTATGGATGCTCAATTTGTTGCATTGGACCAAAGTCCAGCGCGGCGCGTCAGGTTATTAAACCGCTTCAATTGGCCCTATTCCGTTGGTTTTGCTTTTCTACGTGGGGACCGTTTTAAGCCCCGGCACGATTACAATACGCTGTGACCAGGACTAGAGGTCTGGTATCATTATCCTGGATTTTAGCCGCCCCTGTGGTGTGCGGGGGTGACTTAAGGGGATTGCGCAAAGGGTACCGGTTTTAGGTAACTGGCTCCTTTCCACCCTTCCCGGGTCTATTCGTCCCGGGTTCCGCTTGCGTAATCCCGAAAAAGTAGGTATACTTTTTGCATACAGGAATTATTCAAACTTTGAAAAACTTTGGTAGGTTTAGACTTTTTTTAGAATTTCCTGAATTTCTTCAATCGAACGGCGGCCGTAGGTATCGGCTGTCGTTTGTATTGAGGAGTGACCCAACAAATCCTGTATTACCTCCAATGGTACATTATTGATTTTTAGATAGTGTGCGTAAGAGTGCCGCAAAATGTGCGGGTTGATATATTTTTTTGTAGGGTCAGGATTTGTCACCCCTGCAAGCCGGCCGGCTTTTGCAACTATTCGGTTGACATTGTTCAAATTTAATACACCGGTTGCAGAATTTCGCGAGGGGAAAAGGGGTCCATTTGTATCCCGTTCAATTAACGTAAATTGTTCAGAATAATTATTTAAAATGGAACTTGAAAATTTATCAAATGGTACTATTCTCCGCTTTAAACCCTTCCCCTCAAACGATAGCCGCTTATGTACCCAATCAATATCATAATGCTGTAGGGTAACGGCTTCAGCGCGCCGCAATCCATTCAATCCCATCAAACAAATTAACGCCCGATCCCTGGATGTACCTAAACTTATCATTTGAATTATTTGTTCCCTGGATAGGGAAAATTGCGCGGCTGTGTTTTGGCTTTTCATTGTAACACCTGGTATTAAATGCGATATTGATATAGAAATATCGCTAAACAGATACAAGCAGAGAATAAAACGGCCAAATAGGCCAAAAAAGGAGACGGCTGGTCCCCACTTTGCGAGATAATAAACAATCTGTTCCATTATTTGGGTATTTGGGTAAAATCCATCATTGTTTGGTCTAAAATTACTTGAATATTCTGATCATCTTTTTTCAAAATTACAACTCCATCCGGCGTGGGGAATCTTTCGAAAAATGTTTTTGCCAAATAACAAATTGCCATATTGAAATCTTCCTCACTAGCCGTTTTGGTATCAATTTTAAAAGTTGTTTCGTTAATAATATCCATCATTTCCCCCTGTAATGCCTCTCATAAGCGATTGCATAGACAACCAGGCCAACCAGGGCTAAAAGTATTATCCCGGTCCATATTATATGAATAATTGTTAACTGCAAAATTATTCTTCTTCTTCAGATTCCCGGTCATCTTTTGAATTGAATGTAAAGGTTTTTTGGCTGGTAGTAATTGAGCACTCTACATTGTCACCCTGCCAATCAATTTTCAATTGCTGAACTTCACCAGGTATGTCCTCTTCTTCACAGGTTTCTACAACCTCATCATAAATTGCTTTTAACCATTCATCCATAATATGTTACTCCTTTTTTGATTTTGATTTGGGTTTCTCTGCTGCAAATGTAAAAGTTTCGTGGTGGTTTGGTTTGCGTGGTACCTGGACCTTCAAAATTACTTTATCACCGTCTTTGGTGGTAAATACATCAAGGCTGATATAAGCAACCGGTTCGCCGGCGCGCTCACTGGCAAATTTTTTTAATTCTTTTAAAATCTTTTCCATATTAACCTCGATTAATTAAGCTCGTTTCAATTTCCTTTTCCTGGTTACTGTTCTTTTTCTGTACCGGCGGCGTGGTGCAGGTCTTTTCATGTTGGACCAAACAAACCACCCACCCAGCATGGCAACTCCAATCCATCCACGGTTGAGCATTTTAAAATGCCACGTACCGTCTGCATCCCGATATATATCAGCGATTTTATATCTATATAAGCTCTTAAAAAATTGACCTGCATCTGAACTGGCGGGAATTTCTGCCGTTTGCACTACTGGTTCCGGTGCCGGCGCCGCGAAAACGGATGCGGCCTCTTCAGGGGAAAAGATTACTGAACTGGTCCTTACAACATCAGGGTCAAGTCCCGCCTCGGCCGGGAGTACCCCCTCTGATACATCTCCACCAGGCAGGTCAATTGCCTCGGGTATGATTCCGAAACTGTCATATATAGCCTGTTTGAATTGTTCAGTGTAACCCTCAAACTCTTCTGCATTCACGCGGAGCAGGGCAACTATCTCCTCCGGGGTGTAATCAATTAATAATTTTTCAAGTAATGTTTTCAGGGCCGCGGGGCTTTCATCTTTTGGCGGCACTCCCATTGAGTTCTTAAATGGTAATCTCATTTTTTACTCCCGGCTATAAATCCAAATAAAAGAAACGCCCCCACAACACCGAATAAAATATAATTGGCCTTTATACCTACATCGGCCGCAGCAAAAGAATCCGCTCCCGGTATGCCTGCTTCCTGGGTTAATGGTTCATTGGTAAGTGGGTCAACTCTAGTAACATTGGAATCATACACCTCCAAATATTCTGATTTACCCATGTGATAAGTTCCGGACCTTAAATTAATATTCATCTTTTTAACAATGCCCCCATTACTCCGCCGGCAACCAGGAAAGCAGCCGCCCACGGCCAATATTTTTTATATATCACCGGTAAGAATATTTCGCTTGAATTTTTAATGCGGACCTCTCCCGGTTCAGATTCTAATAAACCTAAGAATTCATTTTGACCATGTAATATCTGGTTGGGTGAAAGTGTTATTTCAGTAAATTCCGCTCCACGATTTATAGAAGGGTATTCACCCGTCATGCCATAGATAAACATACTCATACCCTGGGCTTTGGTTTCCCGGGCAAAGGTTGTACCTGCTAATTTATTCATGCATCATACCGCGCCGGTTCGGTTGACCCCGGCGTAAAGGAATTTCCTGTACCGGCGCGGCGTTCTGCCAAATAATTTTTTGCATTGTATCCAATAGTTAAAACTCCCGATAAAATTAAACCAGCGCGGAAAAAATTAGGTAATGTACTTTTCTTGGACCCGGTATAAACTAGGAACGGCCCAAGTACAATAACATCAATTATCCTAACTAACTGAGTTTTCAACCTTTGAACCTCCATTTACATTATCAACCAAATCGGTTTGCACATCCGATATGTTTGGATTTTTTTCAGGTTCATTATTAACCGTGAATCCAAGTTTAACCATTATTTCATCGGCCTTGTTATCGCCTAAGTCATCGGCCAGGATGTTATAAAAGTGGTCCAAATTTTCCTGGTTGCCGGCGATTTTTTGATATTGATCACTTTTTTGAATCTCTTCTTTAATAAGATTCTCTTCCACGCCCTTTGCCTGTAACAGGGTATTCAAAAACGGACCTACACTGTTTGCAATATCCTGAATCCATGAAGGCTTTTCAGGTTCTTTATCTTCCAATCTTTCACCGGCCAATTTTTTTGTATTGGTCATTAAATGATTATTAATTGTTTCCATGTTTTTAATCTGCATAGCAGTAAAGGAATCCATTTGTCTTTGAAAATCTACCAATGGATCGGTTTGATTCTTATTGCCGGCCAGGGCTTCAATTAATTTGAATACCAGTTTATCAGAGAAAGTATCCCCTTGACCACCGCGCCTATTCTCCATAGGATGGATAGTGCTAACTTCAACCGATTGCGTGCCTTCCTTGGCTTTTTCAATTCGCTCGGCCGCACGATGACTAATATAAATATGCTTATCTTTGATGTTACCTTTTTCATCCGTCCCCACCACAACAAAGTGACCTGCACCATAAGTTTTTAGTATGTATTCATCTTCAATAAGCTGGTTATAGTAATCTTCAATCCACTCTTTGCGCCGTGGGTTTTCCTTGGGAAATTCATAGAGCTTTAAAATATAATCGTCCTCCCGTTCCCTGAAGTACTGGTCAAATTCATTTCTTTTTTTGAATTGTTCTTCTTCTGTTAACTTTTCCTTTTCCATTTTACGCCGTCCTTTTCTGTTGAATGTATTTTTTAAGAGCAATAGCACCCGCAAAAGTTGCAACACCTATCCCTCCCCATTTGGTAAAATTGTTTAATTCCCTGTCAATATGAACATGTATGTGCCACCTTTTTTTAGATGTACCAGGGGAAAAAATCGCAACTCCCTCCCAATAAGGAAGAAAGTATTCATTGAATAATTTTTTTCCGGTGGCCTCGTCTATTATATCACCAGATGCTTTATTAATTAAATTACCGTCAGCCGCCAATCCATATAAATGGGCGCTATCCTCAACGCCGCCCACGGCTTCATTTTCCACCCTGGTCCGGTACCCGCTTGTTTGTCTGAATGTATATGATGGTAAATAGCGTTCCATAAAATGAGTAAGATACTTTTCAAATATCCATTCATTAATTTTTATGGTAATTGGATTCTTACTTGGCCTTGGAGCAGTCACGATATCGCTTTGACCTCCTGGGGCACTTTCTCGGGTACATCACAATCCCCGGCATTTGAAATGACTTCTAATAACTTTTTACAAATCTGAGCCTGAAACATATTTGCAGATGCCCCACTTTCAAAACAAACTTTCAAAGCGTTCCATTCTGCATTGGTAAGTATTAAATCGTCCCCGGCCAATACTTCAAAATCAAACTCTGTACCTTTATCAATATCATGCACAGCGCCCTCAATGAGCTTACTATAGAGGCTTTCTCTTTTTCGGCGTTCTGTTTCGTTAATGCCCTGCCCGGCGGGTGCCTGGTTAACTTTTTGAAACATTAACATTCTATCATTCCCCGATAATTCGGGAATTACTTTACCTTTAATTGGTTTTTTAGGTTTCATTTTACGCCTTCCTTTGATTTAAAAATCTACTGGTGTATGTGTATCCTGATGTTCTTGCATACTTTGTTTTTCCCAATCCTTGTTTAATTTTTTATTAAAATAGGTTTGACACTGCGCGGCTGTAATATCTGTTTCATCTTCAGGGGGAACTATTGGATCCGCCTGGTCATCCCCTGGGTCCAACTGGTCCTTAACAAACCTGTGCATTATTTTTTGAAATCTTAATATTCGGGCGGCTGGTTGCCCCGTAAAATCTACTAGAATAATATCCGCCATTTTGTATACTCCTATTTAAAGATTAACCCATGAACCATTTTCAAAGCCTTGAATTACATTGGCTGTTGTATTATAAATCATATCACCGTTTTCCGCAGTTTTACCGTCACGAATGGTGGTAGTCATGTTTTCAAGTTTAAAAAAGGCATTACCAAATATTTCTACTCTATCAATATTCCATTCAAATATTTTAGTGCCCGCAAGTGTCGTATTGTTTGCGGCGGCATATAAATTTCCCAAAGTTATTGCATTATGTGAGCCTGAATTTCCACCAATTCTAAGTTGATTTGCTGTTTCAGTATTATTACAAAGTAATATCGAAACGAGCTCCTCAGTTTGATAATCATAATGGCCTGAAGAAAATCTTATGCTTTTGGTTGTATTATCCAATAAATCACTGGTAAGTACCATAGCCTCTGTCATTGCATCACCAATAATAAAAACCTGTTGTTTGTTTGTGGCATCAAGCCCCTGGTAAATAAGTGCGGTTTCTGTTGAATCATAAAATATTCTATAATCACCGCCGGCGGCTGAACCAAATTGCAATTCCATATCATCCTCAAACTGCAACGCATCATCGGCAACATCCACGGTTGCAATTACCGCGCTGGATGAATTTAAGAACTCCACATTAGCACCAGCCGCGCCAGCTACATTAAATGTGGTTTTTCCCAAATGGTCAATACTAAAATATTCTGTAGGGACTCCTGCATTATTAACTCTTATTTGGTATCTACCTGAATTATCCGCACCATCTCTGACAATTTCTACAGTGCCAACAAAATTTCTTACTCCTGCATTATCTTCAATTGCCCAGGAAAGCCCCGCACCGAATCCGTCAATCATATTTCCGGTTGATGTTTTTTGTAAAACAAAAGTTGTATTAACTGTATTGGAACTGGTATTTAAAACTTCAGAAACATTAAAATCAGCGGCGGTATGTTGAAATAGAGTTGCTGTCATGTGGTTAACAACATCTACCGCCCCATCTTTATCAATTGTAAATTGTTGAGTACCGACTCCGGCCACATAAGTTGTGATTCCAAATTTACCCGAATTATTTGCTCCATCACGCTCGGCACTTATAAAGGTCAAAATATTTTCAGTACTTCCGCTTGAATCTTCTAATTTAAATATTAGGTTAGGGCCAAAGGTGCCAGTTGCTACCCCTGTGGATTTTGCAACCAATGATAATGCAGTAACCAAACTACCAGATGTTGGTGTATTTATTTCAAATTTTGAAAAGTCATTAGCAAATATATGTAATATATTTTCGGGAATTATCCCTATACCTGCATTTCCTGTTGAACCTTCTAAGAAAAAACCAATTCCACCCCCTGAAGGTTGCCACTCTACATCTGAATCCACCCCGGTAGGATTAAGAATAATCTTCCCATCTGTTTGAATTTCAAACCGGTTAACACCCTGTAGTGTTGTTATACTGGTACTGGTATGTAGTTTAATGTTAGTGACTGCATTATTTAGGGCTTCCCCACCGCCAATATCAAGGTTTGACGAGGCAACCGCAGAAGTAAATTTCATTAAGGAAATATTTTCTTCTGCAAGTGAATAATGTAATGATTCTAAAAAGCTAACCTTGTTGGTTACATCATCAACGGTATCACCGAAAACAATCCCACTTCTATCAAATCGCATTACTGGTGGCATAACATCCTTTTAGCTTGGCGGCACCAATGGCCATTGAGTAACATTACCAAAATCATTACAGAATTGTATTCCTACTCCAAGAAGGTGAACCGGATTTAAATAATTATCAGCGACCTGGTTTCCACGGCGTATAATTCTAAATTGCAGAAAGTTCAAAAGAGTTGCGGAGAGTGCGTCCCCCTGTACGGCAAGGGCTTCGGCTAAATCTGAGCCACTTAATATATATTGAGCACGTACTGAGCTAACCAGGTCTGTACCAGTGCCACCACTATTATCAAGGGTTGTTACTAAATTGGCGTTTCTTAAATTAGCATTCCATACAACATTACCAGCCGGGTCCCCAACCTCCGCATCTTGAATAAAAACAGGTACATATCTAAAGGCAGGGGTTGCAATACTTAATTTATTTCTTTTCATTAAAAAATTATAAGTAGCACTTTGCTGAACGTTGGGGTCAAAAGTAATTACTGATTCTGTTTTTGGTTGCACACCGATTTGTACTGAATTTCGTGAAGGCTGTTCAGTTCCGTTCAATGCAAATTTAATTGCTGGAATCCATAAATCACTATAAGGATAGGCATCATTAATGGGGATTGCACCGCCGCCACCGGATAAAAACCCGTCTGCGTTAGCAGTACCACCAAGTCCTTGAAAGCCACTCATTAGTAGCCCCTGGGGTCTTTCTTACCACGTAGATTTAAACCTGCGCCTAGATCGGATTTCCTGTCTAAAAATTTCTTAATCCAATCAGTATCATTAATTTTATAAATCTGTAATTGAACATTGGCGGTAATTGTTAACTTGCCCACGGTTGCAGGTATTTGATTTAAGAGTCCGGTAAATGTTCCTTGTAATACATCCCCACCAATCGCACTGTAAAAAAACATGAATATATTCAATCCATCAAAATAATTAGCAAAGGGCAAAGGTGCCTGGAATATTTGCGTATTGGGCCCGGCCCGGGTAAATCTTATTCGCGGAACTATATTTATAGAGTTTTCAAAATCAGCCTCGGCAATATCCATTGAAAAAGCAATTTGTTCCATGATATATATAGACCGGTTTTCCGTGGTTAAAATAGCCTGGTCAGTATTGGCGGGAATTCCAAAATCATACCGGTTAATTGTGGGCGCGTTAAAGGTTGCAGTAAATCTATTTACCGTTGGAATAACCTGGGCACTTACTGGTATTGCAATAGGAATCATTAAACTACCATCGGAAAAGTGTGTCGTACTTTCATATATGTACGTATTCGTTGAGTTGTTGCGTTCAGGCTGGCAGGTACATTTAACATAGATACATTGCCAGATATTAAAAGCTGTCTAAAGGTCCAATCTGAATCAACATTTGCCGGCTGTCTTACAAATGTATTCAGGGGGAAATCAACATTAAAAGAGGGAACCGTAATAAATCCGTTGCCCCCCACCTCGGTAACATTGCCAGAATTTGTATTAACATCAATATAGCCTAGTTGTATTCTTACCCCTGGATTTCCAAGTTGATTTGCTTCCCCATTACCAAAGGCGAAATCAGTTTGAAAGCGGATTGCCTCAATAATTACATTATCACCGTGGGGAAAAAATGGATTATTAGCAGAATCAAAAAAGTCCAATACACCATTATCGATTATATTAACATCGGTTAAAGCAGTATTCACCACAAAACTAGGTGAAACGGTTTCACTAATTATGTATTCAGATACACCTTGAACTATATCGGTCACCTTAAATACCCCTTTGGAAGTATTGCGACACCCTGGACCATAATATCAATAATAAGCGGCCGGCCGATACCCTGAAAGCCTGATATTACAAATTCCGGTTGGGTTGTACTTAAGTAGAACCAATTAATAGATTTTGCATTTAGATATTGTTGATTGCGGGCTGGTGTTGGTAATACATCGTCAAACCTCCCTGGACTACCCAGTAAGCGCAAAGGAATTGCCAGGTCATTTAATCGCCGGCCGTGGGTGTTATCGACTAAAGTTAATTCAGGGTCTTGAAAGGTTGTAGGTGCCGGTCCTATAGTTGCATATTGAGCCAGCACTTTTTGCAACATGTAGTTGTGTGCGCGTGGTATTTGAATAGTAAAGGTAACGGTATCACCGGTTGCCGGCGTTGTTACCCTCCTAGACCTCCATGCGGGGTATGAATTGGTTCTGTGAATGTTCAATTATTATACCGCCGGTTGACTTTCAGCGTCAAAATCCACGCGGTATTTAATGCCATGAAAACACCATTGAAATGTATTTGCAGTTACAGAATCATTCTGCATATTTAATTCAATAGTGGAATTGGCAAGAAAAGTATAATCAAATTCAATCGGGAAAAATAATTGGTTGCTGGCATCACCGGCAACACCTGGTGCCCTGGACCGACCAGGTGACATGAATAAGCTAAGGGGTATAAAATCATCGAATAGTCTTAAACTGCGGCCGGTATCTTCCATACGGCAAGATAGATGGTTTACACCGTCATCGAGGCCGCCGGCCCCAAGTGTTGTAAATGAACCGGTAAAAGAGAGGCACCGAAAATGTGCATCGGATGAAATCGCGATAGGTATTGTAATTGCACCATTCGCGCCGGTACCCGGTACGGTACCCGCTCCAAAGTATTTAAAATCATATTGTGAATGACTTTTCGCAAGTAATTGCTCTACATTATAATCCATTTTCGGACCTCTAAATAAAATGTGATTGACCAGGGCAGTAAAACTGCCCCGGTCAGGATTTGGTAATTATTGAAGTGTTACTAATGGACCTACCATACATAGGTAGATTAAATCTGTATCAAGGGACGCATTTGGCGCAACACTGAAATTAATCGTTGCATCAAAAGAAGTATCTGCAGCAAGGACGATAGGAATTGGTAATTCCCACCTGCCAGTATAACCAGACCGGCCATAAAGCTCGTTCGATACCTGGTTAAGTACGATGGGGAAAGGATTACCCCAAGCCTGGGTCATTGGTAACTCAAGTTGATTTGATTTTGATGTTATGTTAAAGATAAACCAACCTGTCCGGAAAGCATCTGTCATGTTTTGAATTTCCGCAGCTGTTTTTGCGGCGTTCGGTACATAGAACCATTCAAGCATAGTAGCTTCAAACTTCATACCCGTGGGTATTTGGCCATTAGCCTTAACATTGGTATCTGCGCGCGTTTTTCCATTTTCACCTAATCGTTCAGTGAAATAAGTGTACTCTGTTGGATTTAGTCCGGCTGAATCAAATATCAAACGGTCATACATTGACCACCAGAGAGCCTGACCTTCATTTGGGTTGTAAGTACCCTTTCTTAGTTTTTGGTCTGCGGTTTCCATAACTATTTACTCCTGTTTTTGTTTAGTGTTAATTGTTTGTGGTCAATATGAAATTAAAATCTGCTTGAATATCCACTGCCCCTGTTACTAAAACGGCCACTCATTAATGGCACCGGTATACCCATGTTATTGCCCTTAAGGTTTGCGGGTACTCCCATAGTGCGACCTCGGCCATTGATTTTGTATGGCGCTCCCATTGTCAAGGCTTTCAATTCGGACCTTGTAAGTGCCCGACTTTTACCGGTGAGCTTAAAGGCACCAGGGAAAAAGGGTAAAAGAAAATTGAGCGCACTTCCTACCGCGACACCTCCCGCGGCTTTCAATAACCAAATTTGTCTCCTGGGTATCATTATTAAAAGTGCAATACCTGTAAGCCCCTGAGTAAGTGCCTTTTGCCAACTTGCCCAATCTTTTACAACCGGTAAACTATTTATTGTCAAGGTTGAAACAATTGCACTCCCACCGATAACCCCGCTATCTATAGCAATTTTACCGGCCGTTGCAGTGTTCCACCGTTTGCGAGTTCTGCGGCGTGGTGCCGCCTTGCGTGCCGTTCTTCTTCTGGCCATAGTAGTTTTTCTCCTGGTTACGGTTTTACGTTTTTTGGTTGATTTTTTTGTTTTAGTTTTTTTCCGGGTAACAGCTTTTTTAATTTTTCTGCCGACTTTTCTTTTGGCGGCTTTAAACATTGTCCACCCTTTTTTGAATCCAAACTTTGCATATTTTTTTGGTAATCCTGGTTTGCGTGCCATATTATGCATACCTCTTTTTTAATTGTTTGCGGCCGGCTGTTAATATCGGCCAGGTAAAATACACGCCAACTAATACAATCCCACCAATTGCAACCCATTTTATAGTTTTGGCATATTGTAAAAATGGATGGCTTTCTATTATTTTACTGAGTTGCGGTTGAGTGGTTGGTACATTCCCGGTATAATATTCCATTCCAATTTTACCGGTACGTGATAAATTTTCAAGAACAAATCCAAAACTATTTGTATCACTGGTACTGAAATTTGTATGTTCAGATATATATGACGCTATTCCACCATCATCCATTTTCCACGGTGAGTGGCCTTTTTTAATTCCCTCCATATACCAATAATAAATATCATTTACTTTTTGCCTGGTCCATTCGGTTGTAACTTTTGCGGTATCAAATTGTTTTAAGGCATAAAGAACTGTGCCGGTTGGAAAGGTACCAGGGATATAATAAATCCCCATTTTATTATTGTCATGTATCATTGTTTCAGTCATCTTCTTCGACGTGCCGGTTTTCTTTTTTTTCTTTTGGTAGACCGCCGGCGCGGCCGGCGGTTGCCCTTTTTATTCATTGCCAAAATCATTACTAATCCCAATCCAGCAACAGCAATCCCGCCCACTACGATCGGATTTATTTTTGGTTGAGTTGGAACTGCCTCAACAGATGCAGGGAATAAAATTCCACCCAACCAATCTGGTAAAAAATCACTTACGCCACTTCGAACCGCTCCCGTGGTTGAATCTGATAAACTGAAAGTACCCCAATCACCAAAGGAAATTTCTGCACCTAATCGGTTGCTATTCATATACATTATCCGCGGCCCTCCATTAATTTTCCAACTCCCCAAAGACCGAAAACCCCAAGAATGGCAAAGCCCATAAATTTTGTCATTTGTTGCTTCGCATCCAGACCCGCCTGGGCAATTTTTAACTCTTCATATTTTTCAGGTTCAACAATTTGCAACCATTTAACCGCGGTTTCTTTTGAAAGGGTTCTAAAATCAAAATCTGGAAAGTGTACATCCCATAAGGTTTGTAATTGTATGGCATGCGCCGGCCATTGTTCCGGCGGGACTGCTGAGATGTTCCCAAGATGGGCGGTCAAAAAACCATTCATATCGCGGCTAGCCCATGTTACCCAGAACCAATTAGTAATTGGTGGCCAGAGTGTTGTCATGAATCCCAATGAATTTGTACTCATGAGGGAAAATTTTTCGTGAAGCAAGGGCGAATTAACATTATTAAGTTCAGTTAAAAACCCGCCAATATCAGCGGCATAAGCGGCGCGCTCTTCCTGGGTAGAAAGTGCATTATAGTTGGCCTGGACTGCATTGGCAAACCCCTGGGGGTCCAAAAGAAAAAAATGTATGTGAGCAGCAGCATTGGGTGAACTTGCCCAAGGGTATATTTCAATGGGCGGCGTAGTTGCCATTTCTCTTATACTACTGGTTTCAGATAACCCGGGAACTGGTACATCTGCGACAGTATCAGGGTTCCACCAAAACTTATCAAATATATCCAGCTGTCCCATTTTCCATTTACCGTGAATCATAATTTTACCTTTTCATTGTTGCGTAAATGATCGCCAGGGTACCGACTCCCAAGCCGGCGTAAAGGGTCCATTCTGGTAAACCCGTTTTTTTGTATTGTTCCCCCGCCCCTGTGAACATATTAACACCGGCTTGACCTAAACTTGAAAGTATTCCCATAAGGCCCTCACTGGAACCACCGGTCGCATAGGCAGTTGCCCCCCGGCTTACCCCGCTAATTACTTCCTCATCTGTAATCAGTCTGACAGCGCTTCCAGCTACATCACCGCCCCCCTCGAAAATATCACCAATAATTGTTTTTGTTCCATCATATATATCGCCTACAGCATTTTTTGCACTGGTCCACCATCCACTCATTTTTTGTTTTTTCATTTTTTGTTCTTGAGCGATTTGTGCAACCTCACCCCATGTAATACCAGGCCATAATTCAGCAACCAGGGACCAAAAAACTAATCCAGCGTCAAAATTGGATAGTTCTCGGGGATTAATATTAATAACCTGGGATTTTATGGCTGGTTGGGCACCCGAAAGTGTAACCAATTGAGGTTTCATGGTAAAAGTACCTCGGCATTAGTACTGTTTGGTTTCGGTTCAAATAATTTATACTCCGGATACGTTGGGTCAATGTTTCTCCATTCACCGTCAAATTTTGCCTGTACAAATACATGATGTATCTCTCTATCAGGTCTTTCGGATTGACTTATCAAGTGCCAATCTTTACCAGGTCTTAAACCGTGAGCATTCAACCAGGCACCGATTAAGGTTGCCTTTTTTTTACAGTCCAATCCGGCGAAGTTGCGGCGGCGTAATAAATATTTTGGCCGGCTGATTAATTCCGTTGGTTCTGAATCTTCAATATATGGAATGCTTTTTACAAAATTAAAAAATTGTGAAAGCGGTGTATCAATATGCATCCCCAAGTCTGGATAATATTCTGCACTCTGATAAATTTCGGTCCCTGTTTGTGGGCGGCTGGTTAAATCTTGAGTTTTTGCTTTCACAGATACCAAAATTTTAAAATCAGTATCTATCTTACTTAATTTTCCTAGGAATTTCTCAATTATTTTTGCAAAAAGAAAGCCCTGGTACGATTTGTACCAGGACTGTGCCGGGGCTGTACCGGACCTGTACAGAAAGACCGGTACCTGTACAGGACTGTACAGACTATGGTTTTAGTGATTCGCCAAAGGCACCATTTAAATTTTTTTCAAATTTAATTTTTGCTTCAAGAAATTTGTGGGCTGTTTTCCAACATTCTGTATATGCATCGAAGGTAATTGAACCTTTGGATTGCATAAGATATGATGGTAAAAGCATTAATGCAGTTTTATTTAATAATTCTTCATATTTTGAGAAGTGTGCGGTCATTTTTAATCCCCGTTTTTAAATAAATTTCCCCAATCAATTGATTCCTGGGGGTCACATTTTCTTATCGAAGTTTCAACTTTTGTAATTTCAGTTCCGTTTTCTAAAAATTCAGTAATACACTTTCCAATATCACCAATTGCAATTGGAAGTCTTTCAGAATTGCAATAAGTAAAAAAATTATACTCTTTGAAAATACCATGTAATGGTTTTTTAAAATGTAACACCCAATATATTTGAACGTTATGAGGTTTTTGAATTACTGTTTCAATGGGAATTATTTTTTTTGTCATTCTGACAACTCCTTTATATAATCCGTAAGCTGAAATGTTGCTAATCTTGCCAATTTTATTCTGATAGGTTTTGAATCATCAATATATTTCAAACTTTCAGCTTCATTTATTTCAAGTAATGCCTCACTTATTAATTCAAAATTTTCAATCAATAGAATTAATTCCTTTATCTTTAACATTTTCACTCCTTGTTTATAGTTTTGAGTAAGTATCGTTTTCATCTACTG
>SDBT01010885.1_pt1 | contig 14662 bp, 13 predicted proteins | sample 2277101 | NCBI WGS metagenome assembly SDBT01 (sample SAMN10404973, study PRJNA504765) | marine sediment metagenome | isolation source: marine sediment core GS10_PC15, 103 cmbsf | place: Arctic Ocean: Southern Knipovich Ridge | collected 2010
GTTTACTGTCGTCTGTAAGCGCTTCAGCTCTTTCTCATTAGAATCGAGCAGCCCACTAAGCCATTTAGGCATAATCATCTCCCTTAATTAAACTCTTAGCCTCCCCTGCCGTTGACTCCCGGACCATGACCTTAACCTCGCCCATCCCGTCAACAGTGAAGACATGCACCGAAGGTGCTGCCAGTGATTTCAGCAGACAGGGTATTCCATTGCTCTCCAACAGACCTTTGATAATCTGCGCTTCCGCCTCACCTGCTGCCGTATATACCTCTACTAATTTTTCACTCATTCTCAAACAATGCCCCTATAGATTGCCCGCTATGAATGCGCCGGATGGCTTCGCCCAGTAGCGGGGCTATGGGCAAAACAGTAATTTTATCTACTTTCTTCTCACCCGTAACGGGGATAGTATCGGTAACGGTTACCTCTTTTACCAGGCATGAGTCTATCCTCTGGGTAGCCGAACCTGAAAACACTGGGTGAGTAGCACAGGAATATACTTCCTTAGCCCCGCGCTCCAGAAGGACAGATACAACATTAATCAAAGACCCTGCAGTGTCTATCTCGTCATCCACGATGAGGGCTACCATATCTTCCACTTCTCCGATGACGTTAAGGGACTCCTTCTTATCAACATTGCCCAGGCGTCTCTGTTCTATGATTGCCAGAGGAGCATTAAGTCTAGCGGCTACATCTCGAGCTCGCTTGGAGATGCCAATGTCGGTAGCTACCACCACCAAGTCGTTAAAGCTCATCTCCCTAAAATAATCACTGAACAGGGACAAGGCGGTCAGTTCGTCAACAGGTATATTAAAAAAACCCTGAATTTGCGGTGAATGCAAATCTACCGTGAGCACCCGATTAGCCCCAGCCGTTGTAAGCAGATCAGCTACCAGCCTGGCGGTTATCGGCACACGTGGCTGATCCTTCCTATCACTACGCCCATAGCCATAATGAGGAATTACTGCGGTAATACGCTTGGCTGACGCCCTCCTCAGAGCATCGAGCATAATCAATAGCTCAACTAGACTCTTATTAACCGGGTGGCAGATAGGTTGAATAACAAAGGTATCCCGTTCACGAACATTTTCCAGAATACGGACAAAGATATTCTCATTACTGAACTCAAAAACCTCAGCTTTGCCGAGGGGCATATCCAGATATTCGGTAATTGCTTTGGCCAAGGCGGGATTAGCATTGCCAGTAAACACCTTCATGTCATCCATAGCTTTTTCTCCTTCCCACATAGTCTTCAGCTCACACTCGATAGTTACATTATATCACTATCGTCTCCGAACCTCACCCCTTTGTCCGTCTCTCCTCCAAGGTAGGACAAGATTGGTCATTAACCCCCTGTTAAATAGAAAGAGTTATCTAACTAGCTATCTGATTGACTTAACATAGTAGCCGTGTTATCATAATCAAAAAGTTGGTTGATTGGGCCTTCCTATCTAGGTTAACAAAATGAGATGTCAGCACTGACTGAGCTTTATGAAGAAATCGCACTCTGCCGGCAGTGTGAAATAGCCAAAAGCCGAAACAAAGCGGTGCCTGGTGAGGGAGCAGAGAATGCTGATTTGCTGTTTATCGGAGAGGCGCCAGGCTGGCACGAAGACCAGCAAGGGCTTCCCTTCGTTGGTCCGGCAGGAAAGTATCTTGATGAACTTCTCGCTTCTATCAATCTGAACCGCCAGCAGGTATACATCGCCAATGTAATTAAGTGTCGTCCACCGACAAACCGTGACCCTTTACCCGCAGAAATAGCCAACTGTCGCAAGTGGTTACAGTGCCAGATTGGCCTGATTCATCCCAAGATAATTGTAACTCTGGGGCGCTACTCTATGGCAATGTTCTTCCCGGGGAAGAGCATAAGCAAGATTCACGGCACTGCCCAGAAGCGAGATAATATTCTCTACTATGCTATGTATCATCCAGCGGCGGCTCTGCACCAGCAAAGTTTGCGCCAGGCGATAGATGCCGATATGCTCAAGATTCCATCACTCCTAGCCCAGATAGAAAGTGTACCTGAAGCCAAGCCAGAGGCTAAACAACTAAAGATGTTCGAGGTTTAACATTATGACCAAGTCAATACTAAGGATAATTCCCCTCGGTGGGCTTAGCGAAATCGGCAAGAATATGATGGTCATGGAGTACGAAGATGACATCATCATCATTGACGCCGGACTTATGTTTCCTTCGGAAGAAATGCTAGGTGTTGACCTGGTAATTCCCGATATTAGCTACCTGCTGGAGAAACGGGAAAAGATAAGAGGCATCGTGATTACCCATGGTCATGAGGACCATATTGGCGCCCTGCCCTATTTGCTGCCTCAGCTTAATGTGCCAGTCTACTCCACCAAGCTCACCCATGGTCTTATCTCAGTCAAGCTTAAAGAGCGAAAAGCACTCTCGGGAGCTAACCTGAAAGTGATACCGCCCGGCGGACAGATTACACTAGGGAAGTTCAGAGTCGAATTTTTCCCTGTCTGCCACAGCATACCTGATGCGGTAGGTCTAATTATCCAGACGCCGATTGGCACCATAGTCCACAGCGGTGATTTCAAGCTTGACTATACCCCAATCAGTGGTAGGCCGACCGACCTATCCCGACTGGCTCAGCTTGGAAGGCAAGGGATTTTACTCCTCCTCTCCGATTCCACTTATGCTGAATTACCGGGTTATACTCCATCAGAAAGGGTAGTTGGCGAAGCCCTCGACCGTATTATGGCTGAGGCACCGGGGAGAGTGATTATTACTACCTTTTCATCCCTGGTTTCCCGTATTCAGCAGGTTATCGATTCGGCGAGCAAATACCAACGTCGCGTCTTTGTAGTTGGGCGCAGTATGAACAATATAGTTCGTATGGCGTTGGAGCTCGGCTATCTTAATGCTCCAGATGGGATACTGGGACGACTCGACGAGCTTAAAGGCATGCCTCATAATAAGATTGCTTTTGTCACCACTGGCAGCCAGGGAGAGCCGACCTCAGCTCTGGTTCGTATGGCTAATCGGGACCACCGCCAGCTTCACATAGTTCCCGGAGACACGATAGCTATTTCAGCAACCCCGGTGCCAGGTAATGAAGCACTAATTGCCAGGACTCTGGACAATCTCTTTAAGCAAGGAGCTCAGGTATTATATAGTGCGGTGAGTCAGGTGCATGTCCACGGGCATGGCAGCCAGGAAGAACTGAAACTATTGTTAAACATAGTCAAGCCAAAATTTTTTATGCCCATACACGGAGAATATCGCCACTTGAGCCTTCATGCTAAACTAGCTCAATCAATAGGCACCCCAAAAGAAAACACCTTTGTCCTGGAAGATGGTGATATCCTTGAGCTTAGTCCAAAATCAGCCAAGATAACAGGCAAAGTTACTGCCAGCAATGTATATGTAGATGGTCTGAGCGTAGGTGATATTGGTACCGTGGTTCTCCGCGATAGAAAGATGCTCTCCCGAGATGGAATAGTAGTGTTTATTATTGCTGTCAACCGACAAACCGGCAAGTTGGTGGGACGTCCCGATGTCGTATCACGAGGTTTCGTTGATACCAGAGAAGCCAAGGATATGCTGGATAAGAGCCGCGACCTGGTAGCCCGGGTTCTTAACCGTAGCGGTGACCGCCCTGCTGAGTGGAGTTTTGTCTACGTTAAGGTCAGGGAGACACTGAATAAGTTTTATTATGAACAGACCAAGCGCCGTCCTATGATTCTTCCCTTTATGGTAAAGGTATAGCTTCAGGGCATACCATCCTGCCGAGGAGTTACATGGCTAACAGGAAGTCTAATAGCAAGGGTAAATCCAGAGAAAAATCTCAGCGAAAAGCACGATGGGATTGGTTATTCTATGCCATGCTGGTGCTAATCGTAGTACTGGTGCTCTGGTGGTTTAGGCAAGAAATCGCCTCGTGGTTTACCGACACCGTCAATGGCATTTGGAACCTACTTGGCTGGGGACTACTCCTTATTGGCATAGCTATTGTAACTCTGCTTGGGTTGCTGCGCTGGCGCAAGCTATCCCTTCTCACTCGCCATTGGAATAAATGTTTAGGCGGTATTGTCTTTGCCCTGGTTGCTTGGGGAATACTAGCCCTTTTTGGTCTGGGCGGCAACTTTGGCTTGGTTATCATCGGCGCGTCAGCGATAACGGGAATTCCACGGATAGTAGGCTTATTCATTATAGGTACTATTTTAGTAGTCCCGAAGGCTTGGGCACATCTCGCCACTGAATTAGTCGCCTGGGTTAAGGAGGAATGGAGCAGGCAGACATCTCCCAGACCAAGCAGGCCAGACCGTCAACAACAGCAACCACTTCCACCAGTTCAAACGACTCCAAAAGCCACTGAGATAGAACCAGAAGGTGAAACAATCACCCCGGTACTCGCTTCTGCCCAAACCAAACCCACCAAACGAGAATTGCGGCAGGTAGCTCAAGAGGTATGGAAGAAATATGGCGAATCGTCAAAATCGATTACCATTGACGGCTGGCGGTTACCGCCTATTGATATACTGGATAAGACTGCTGAGGCTGAGTTCAGTCAGGCTGACAATATGCAGCGGGCCAATCTCATTGAGGAAGCTCTAGCCAGCTATGGTGTCGAAGCTAAGGTAACGCAGATAAACGCCGGGCCAACCGTCACCCAGTTTGGTATAGAACCAGGCTGGGACAGGAAGATTAAGGAGATAAAGGAAAGAGATAAAGACGGAAACGTCGAGGTGAGACGGGAGGAAGTATCCAAAACAAGGGTCAAGGTAGAGAGGATTACCTCATTAGCTAACGACCTGGCACTAGCCCTGGCATCCCCCAGTATCAGGATTGAAGCCCCGGTACCGGGCCAATCGATAATAGGCATTGAAGTGCCCAACATAGCGTCAAGCGTGGTTAGCTTGCGAGGGGTAATAGAGACCAGTGCTTTTCAGAAAATAGTCGCCAAGTCCACGTTGGCACTGGCACTGGGTAAGGGCGCTGGAGGCGAGGCAGGAGCTGCCGACCTGGACAAAATGCCACACCTGCTTATCGCTGGAGCTACCGGCAGCGGCAAGACCGTCTGCCTGAACTCTGCTATCTGCTGCCTGTTAATGCATAATACACCCAGCGATGTCCGCCTTATTATGATTGACCCCAAGAGGGTGGAGCTGACTCCATTTAATAGCATACCTCACCTGGCTGTTCCAGTCATAGTTAAAACCGATAAAGCCCTGGAAACACTGCGCTGGCTCAACCACGAAATGGACAATCGTTACCAAGAACTAGCCAAGGCCGGCGCTCGCAACATTGCGAGCTACAATAAGAACAAGCAAGGACAGGAAAAACTGCCCTACCTTGTATTAGTCATCGATGAGCTTGCCGACATGATGATGGCAGGCTTTGACGAGGTGGAGCATATTCTATGTCGATTAGCTCAGCTTGCCCGAGCTACCGGCATTCACCTTATTGTGGCTACCCAGCGCCCATCAGTAGATGTAGTCACCGGGCTAATCAAAGCTAATTTCCCGACTCGTATCAGCTTTGCTGTTGCCTCTCAGGTGGATTCACGCACCATCCTTGACGGCGCCGGCGCTGAAAAGCTACTGGGCAGAGGAGATATGCTCTATATGCCCACCGACGCCGCCAAGCCCAAACGCCTCCAGGGGTGCTTTGTCTCCGATGCTGAGACGGAGAGACTCGTTTACTTCTGGGGAAGCCAGAGGCGGCAGGAGATAGCCCCTCTAAAGATTGAGGCACCCCTTCAAGGAATAATGACCGGTAGAGGCAAAGAGAGACCTAAGGATGCACTGCTGGAAGCCGCCAAGCAACTGGCAAAGGAACACGAGCGCATCTCCACCTCTTTCCTGCAGCGGCGCTTGCAAATCGGTTACCCCAGAGCCGCCCGCCTAAAGGACCAGCTAGACGAGGAGATGTCTAACGAGGAGGGAGAGGAAGGCGGAGGTGAGGGGATAGAACACCCCAGGTAAGGAAAGTTTGAGTCCTCTGCGGCTCATAAAGCCTGAATAATCTCCGAGAGAGAATTGACTCGATTACTACTTTGTGTGTAAAATGCCTTGTGGTACTTCTTTTATGTTTTAGTGTGTTAGCAGCGTTTTTTACGTCATAGGCGCCTATATAATAGTCTCTTCGCATCCCTCGTCATTCGCAGCGCAAAACAAAAACGATTCCAAGTCATCGCTATCAGGAACGTGATTGTTTTCTATAATCTTGACCAGTATATTACGCATTAGCACAAAGGTTTCTAATAGTTTTCCAGTCTCAACACCACCAGTTGTATGAGCAGCTACTGACCTTTCATCGTACATCTTAAGGATACTTTTGTACAATGCAAGTCTCTCAACACTCGGTTTTTCCAAGAATGATGCAATCAAAGATGATATACGGAACCTAAGCTCTGACCTAGATGGCGAGAAAAGCTGTTCGAGTCCAGCCCACAGCGAAATAAGAGATAGTGACTCTTCTTTTTGAATCATGGCAGAGTCAAAGGCACGAAAGGCGGTGTTTAATTTATTGTTCTTACACATCAGATGACCAGCATCAATCCAGTGTTCTCTAATCCATTCTAGGTCAACCCCCGTGATAAGTTTACCATAATCTTCACTTGGCTTTATCATTCTCGATGTTATTTCCATAGGTTTAAGATGAGCTTCTTGTTCTGACTTTGGTATATTCGAAAAAGGGGTATCTGATATCACAGGAATTGTTATAAACGGTTTAGATAACCTTAATAATGCCCCTATCCACCAGATTACTTCGTCACGTCCTAACCAATTTGGTATCTCAAAACTTTCAGGTATGTAAATTTGAACCTTTATTTCAAAACTTAATCCACCCTCAACCACACTCCACGGAGCAGGGGAATATCCACTAGGTCCTTTTGGTGCGAACGCTGCTAGAAAAGGTGCAAATATATATGCATAACTTTTAGATATTATTACTCCTTTTCCTAGATTAAAAGATTCTTTTTCTAGCTCACAGCCCGAAATTCCACCATAAATAACTTCATTGCTCATAATTTGATATCGCAAATACGCCTTTAATTACAAATTTAATGCTAGCCCTTGTCTTTGCTCTTGTCAACAGGAAGACCTTCTAATGACACTAGAGTAAACCCACCAAGAACCCTCGCTCACTCCCCTTTCCTCCTCAGCTTCTTCAGAATAGCCTCTTTATATATGGCAGCCAGGCTGCGCCCGTGCTTGGGTACCCGCTCTCGCTTCTTCTTGAGTTTCTTTTCGCGGCGTTCCTGTTTTGTCTCTATGTTATTGGGTGGTTCTCTATCCATCCGACCACCTTACCCGGCAGCCACCTTTTTATAGACTTCCAGCGTCTGCTCGGCTGCCTTCTCCCAGGAGAATCTCTTTGATTGCTCCAGTCCCTTCCTGACCATATCATCCCTTAGTTTGCTGTCAGTCAGGACTCGCTTCATCGCCTGAGCCAAACCATCAACATCGTGTGGGTCAACCATAATGCCGGCCTCGCCGACTACCTCTGGCAGCGAAGAGGCATTAGAAGCAACCACCGGACAGCCGCAGGACATAGCCTCCAGCGGTGGCAGCCCAAAGCCCTCATATAAGGAAGGATAAGCCAAAAGCATTGCTGAGGAATAGTAGCAGGCTAAATCTTCATCGGAGACATAGTCAACAAAAATAACATCCTCGGCTACTCCCAGGGTGATTAGCTGCTCCATAGTATCTGAACGGTACTTCCCAGACCTTCCTTCAGCTCCCACCTTGACAAGTTTCAGGTCAGCAAACTCCTTTCTAAGCCCGGCAAACGCTTCAAATAGCCTGCCCAGGTTTTTCCTTGGCCTTTCTGAGCCAACGTAGAGAATGTATGGTTCATCAAGGAGCTTGGTATCACGTGGTTTGAAAATGTTACGGTCTATCCCATTATAGACCACACTAATCTTATCCTCTGGTATCCCCATGTATTCGATCAGGTCGTCCTTGGTATTCCGGGAGATGGCTATGATATGACTGGCCCGCTTGACACCCCGGATGTCACAACGTAACAGTATCCTTTCTATTATTTTCTCCGGGTCAAAGTGGAAATAGAACCTTATCAGGTCGTGTACCGTGACGATATAAGGATTCTTGCGGAAGAGAGCGAAGCGGGCAAAGTTCTGGTTGGGCAGATGGACGACATCAGGTTCGCTCGCAATTAGCTTTGATAGCCTGAAATTCTCCATAAGGGAAACGTAGCGTGAAGCTGCAATCTGCTTCACACCCACCCTCTGAGCTATCTCCTGGCTGTACCTATCTACGCCCGATTCCTCAGTGGTTACAATTAATACCGTCATAGTCAAAGGATAGTTCGTCAGGTGGTAAATGTCAATGGAAACCGACCTTATAGTTAACGTTCCACCGGGTCTCGTTCCTGCCTTAGCTCAATGATGCGGTCACGCAGTAGTGCCGCCTTTTCAAATTCCAGGTTTCTGGCTGCCGTCTTCATCTGCGATTCCAATTCCTTGATGAGGCGAACCATCTCCTCCTTAGCGATAGGAGCAGCCACGTATGGGGTACGAGTTTCGGCAACTACCTGCACCCTTTCCGTGATATCTCTGATTGCTTTCCTTATTCCCTGTGGAGTAATGCCGTGTTCTCTATTATAGTCTTCCTGAATCTGACGACGGCGGCGCGTTTCCTCAATGGCGGCTTGCATCGACCTGGTGACTGTATCAGCATACATGATGACATGCCCATCTATATGTCTGGAGGCACGCCCCATGGTCTGAATTAACGCTCCCTCCGACCTCAAGAAGCCCTCCTTATCCGCATCCAGAATAGCTACCAGGCTCACCTCAGGCAGGTCAAGCCCTTCCCGAAGCAGGTTTATCCCCACTACCACATCATAGACACCCAGACGGAGGTCACGCAGTATCTCCACCCTCTCCAGAGTATCAATTTCAGAATGTAGATAGTGAGTCTTTATCTCCAGCTCTATCAGATAGTCGGCCAGTTCTTCTGCCATCCTCTTGGTCAGGGTAGTCACCAGGCAACGCTCGCCTTTGCTAATCCGGTCCTTAATCTGCTCAAGGAGGTCATCACTCTGCCCCTTGGTTGGCTTGATCTCAACCGTAGGTTCCAGAAGGCCGGTAGGTCGGACTAATTGCTCCACTATCTGCTGACTGTGCTGATACTCATACTCTGAGGGAGTAGCTGAGGTATAGATAACCTGTTTAATACGCTGCTCGAATTCAGAGAAGTTCAGCGGGCGATTATCGAGGGCTGAGGGCAGGCGAAAGCCGTATTCCACCAGGGTCTCCTTGCGAGAGCGATCGCCGTGATACATCCCGCGAATCTGGGGCAGGGTCATGTGCGATTCGTCAATGAACAGCAGAAAGTCTTCAGGGAAATAGTCCAGCAGTGTCCACGGCGGGCTACCCTCCGCTCGCTGCGCCAGGTGGCGAGAGTAGTTCTCCACGCCGGCACAATATCCCGCTTCCTGCAGCATCTCAAGGTCATAGTTGGTGCGCTGTTCCAGCCGAGACGCCTCTAATAGCTTCCCCTGCCCTTTCAGTTCAGCCAGCCTTTTCTCTAGCTCCTGTTTTATGTCTTCATTCGCCAGCGTCAGCTTCTCCTGCGAGGTAACGAAGTGCTTGGCTGGATAAATGTCCACCGAGTCCAGTTCCGCAAGTAGCTCTCCGGTTAATGGGTCAATTTTCACGATGCGCTCAACGTCATCGCCGAAGAACTCCACCCGCAGCGCTATCTCCTCATAGGAGGGTTGTATTTCCAGGGTATCGCCACGGATACGGAACCTCCCCCGGGTAAAGTCAATGTCGTTGCGCTGGTACTGCATATCCACCAGCCTGTGCAGGAGCCATTGGCGATTATAGCTCTTGCCTTTCTCAATGGTACAGACGAAGCTGTGATACTCCTCAGGCTCACCCAGACCGTAGATGCACGACACCGAGGCGACAATCAGCGTGTCGCGCCGCTCAAAGAGGGAACGGGTAGCCGCGTGGCGCAGCTTGTCAATCTCCTCATTGATATCAGCCTCTTTCTCGATATAGAGATCGTGGCTGGGGACGTAGGCCTCCGGTTGGTAGTAATCGTAATAGCTGACGAAGTACTCCACGGCGCTATCAGGGAAGAACTCCTTAAACTCGGTGTACAGTTGGGCGGCCAGGGTCTTGTTGTGGCAGATAACCAGGGCAGGTCTCTGCACTCGCGCCACGATATTAGCCATGGTGAAGGTCTTACCGCTGCCGGTAACCCCGAGCAGGGTCTGCTTCTTATAACCGCTCTCCAGCCCCTCCACCAGCTTATCCACCGCCTGAGGCTGGTCACCGGTCATTTTAAAATCTGCGACTATTTCAAAGTTTGGCATGGTTTACAACGTAGAGCTGGTAATTTGCTGTTTCTTACCATTTATCGTCAATTTGTAGATATTTCCTGACTTCTATTCTTAAGCTATTCAGTTCCACATTATGATTGAGCCTAGTGTGATTAAATTCATTATATACACCTATAGGTGATATTTTGGGATAACTCTCCCCGCTGAAATATCTCTCGCAGAATTCCTTCATGAATTTCATCAGGGCATTCTTCATATGTATCTTCAAATTAATACCGACATCTGTAATAAGTTTCTCAAGAATTGCTTGGATTTTCCGCGGAATAAAGGGATTCTCAGCATATTCTGACAATCTCGTAACGAAATCTTTGTGCGTCTTCGTGAAATAGATCTTGTCTATCGCAATTACACCGTTTTTTGCATTTTCAAAACGTTCTTTCCCAAACCGAGTTGCCTCTCTCTCCGACGCCTCCTTATTGCCATCTTCTTTAAACATTCCTATTACTTCAACATCTTTTATAGTGTCACCCTCACCACAAAAGAGCCATCCACCAGAAACTTCGTCAATCTCAGCATGCATTTTGTCTTGATCTTTAAACACAAATCCGTAGTCTCTTAAGGTGAGGAATGCACTAACGCTAGCAACGCCAACATAATCAAATCCCTTACCTGGGCTCATTTCTTCTTTTGAGAAACACCTCAGAATTTCGGCAAGTATTTCGGATTGTTTCTTTATTACTTCATTTCTTATTGGCTGTAAAACAGTAGCTCTGGCTCTCCTGTATGCAAGTATTGAAACGACAGTGGCTGTTGCTACAAGTATTAGTGTAAACACGTCTTTTAACCAAGTGATATTATCTTTTATGTAGCTTATTATCGTATCCAATTATTCCTGCCTTAACTCTGAATGATAACAATGTTCATCACTTCCCCTCAAAATACTGTAGTGCTAGCTTAATCTAGATCACAGCAAACAAGACGGTGCATAGCGATAGAAAAGGTCAGCACAGTCGCATCGTCCTTTTTGTAAGTAAATTGCCGGTTTTGGGATAGACTGTGCTAAAGCAATCTCGGCCCATCCTTTGATGCGATTTGGTTCATCTTCGTAGTCCGGTGGAACACCCATCTGAAGTTCTATGTGTTTGCGTAAGAAGAAACTAACAAAATCAGCTAATTGGATTAGTCCGATGTGTTTAGAATCGCCAAAATATGGTACATCTACTAGCTGGTAGAAGGTTTTTTGTTTAGACTGACGCTGATAATAGGTATCAGTCCATTCTGGAGGATTCATTATTAGTTCGATGAATTTCTTAGACTCTGCTTCTTGTTTATCAAATATAAGAACAGTGTGTCCTTTATTTCCACTGTAAGTCTTAAATTGCTTCTGTATAGCTAAGCAAATATGTAGAGCCATAAATCTCCATAGTGTGGGAACTTCACTGCAGTAAGGTTCAGTATGATATTGAGATATAAAATTATCTCTATCTACTGCTGTATATACGACCTCGTGTTTTCGTCTGTTGAGCCAATTGAAGATAATGTCTATTATTCTTGCTCGACTGTGTCCATCTATATTACGCCACGGTCCATTTCCGGAATAAAAATCAGAAGTATGGATTTCCTTTATTGGTCTTGGGAGTATACCTGATAAAATTTGTAGCAGATCTGCCCAATCTTTTTTGGTAATATGCATCCGGTTGGCATCAACAATAATACCAGCCATTACAGCAAATGGTTTTTCTTGGTCTGTTCCACTTTCGTCTATGTAACAGAATTTCATGACGATTTCCTATTATTTCCCTCCAAAATACTGCAGCGCCAGCTTATCCACCGCCTGGGGCTGGTCACCGGTCATCTTAAAATCAGAAACTATTTCAAATTGGGGCATGGTTAATCTGGCTCAATCAATTTCTTGAAGCGGGGGTCATCTCTAATATTATCAAAATCTTCATCTGTCTTGGCATCTTCCTGATACTTCTTGTCCAGAGCAATGGTCTTCTCCAGGTAATCAAGTGCATCATCAGTTTGCCCCCGGAGTGAGAAAAGACAGGCCAGATTATACAACGTGCTTGCGTCATCTGTCTCAAGCTCTAGAGCACGGATCGAGTCAGCGAGCGCCTCATCATATCTCCCAAGTTTCGAGTACGTAATACCTCGGTTAACAAAACTATCAAAGCCATCCGGTTCAAGCTCAAGGGAGCGGCTAAAATCGACGAGAGCTTCATCATATCTCTCAAGTGCTACATAAACGGTACCTCGGTTATGAAGGGCACTAGGGTAATCAGGTTTAATCTCAAGAGAGCGGTCAATGTCGGCAAGGGCTTCATCATACCTTTCAAGTTTCATATAGGTACCACCTCGATTACTGAGGGCCATCGCATCATCAGGTTTAATCTCAAGAGAGCGGTCAAAATCGGCAAGGGCTTCATCATACCTTTCAAGTTTCACATAGGCAACACCTCGATTATTGAGGGTCATCGCATCATCAGGTTTAATCTCAAGAGAGCGGTCAAAATCGGCAAGGGCTTCGTCATATCTTCCTAGTTCCACATAGGCAGCACCTCGATTAGTAAGAGTATCAGAATCATCAGGTGCAAGTTTAAGACACCAATCTAAGCTAGCAAGAGCTTCTTCATATTTCCCCTCATTGTAGAAGTAGCTACCACGCAAGAACGCAGTTCTGGCATCTGCTACAAAACCCAGCCCCCTCATATCTTCCAGTTTCTCTTCTAGTTCCTTGAGCCTTTGGTCAAGATCAGGCGGTATTTCCTTCTTTTCTTCGCCGAGTGATATTGTATCTAGTTTTGCCTCCGCGACACTTTCCTTGAATTCTTTGACTACATCAGCCCGCATCCTTCTTAATTCTTCAGCAAACTCTGGTCGTATTCTCTGTAAATCCTCAATGGGGGTGGGCATAGACACAGGCGGTGGTAAATTCTCCAGCACTTTCCTGAACTGGGGTATTATCTCCGTATAATCTTCGAAAGGGATGATCTCTATGGCACTGAGGTCAGAAGGCAAATTAAGTTCCTTTTCCTCACCCCTTTTTGACAATATTATGGCTGGTTTGCCGAGAGCTATCATCATTCCTAACTCAAGCAGAACGTTGGGATTCCTCTGTGTTATGTCTGCGATGCCGTAGGCACATGTTTGAATCATTTCACAGATCTTGCATGTAAAGGCGTTAATACCTTTTTCATCCAGGGCACTCTTCAGTTGATACTGGTCTCCTAGAGCTTCCGTAATAGCTATCCTACGTCGATTTCTATCGTCTTCCGGTTTTTCTGTTTCAGCTAAGAAGAAAGACTTCTCTTCTACCGTTATCGTTTTAGCACAACTACCACCAGTTAGAGGACATCTCACTATAAATCCCATAACCCACCTCCTAAATATTTACTTCCCCCCAAAGTACTATAGTGCCAGCTCAATCTTTTCCTTTCACCATCGGCTGCCTGAGAACGGTTTTCATCTTCTCCGGCGCCACTTTGCGGATATCGCTTAGATATATCTCGTGGTGCTTCTGCACCAGACCATCGAATCTGTAGCCATTCTCTTTGATAAAGTCGTGAAGCCTGTCAATAGTTGGACCCTCAGCAGAGAAAGGACCAAGGTGCATTATCTGAGCTGACAGTCCTTCGTGCAAACTTGCAAACCTTATTTCGGAAAGGGCCGGGGGATTTTTCTTCCTTTTGACTTCTTCAAGGGCTTCATCGACCAGGTCGCTGGTCACATACTCTGGCTGCATAATCATATATGTAAATTTCCATATATCCTTGTTTTCGGGGGTGAATTGAGCCATATCATCAGTCCACCAGAGACCCTCAAGAGGCATGACACCATAATCTATAGTCTGCTCTTTCTTAACCATAAACTTGAGGGCATAGGCTACGGGATAAAGCACCTCTATGGCATCCTTAGCTTCCTGTGCCGTATTGGGGTCGCCGGTGCCGTCCACCATCAGATAATTCATCGGGGGCACATCCACAATCACGGACTCTTTTGATGGTGGCCTATAAAGGTGTTTAAGCTCTTTTTTGAAATCGATTTTTGTCATGTTGCACCCCCAAAATACTGTAGCGCCAGCTTTACTCTTTCTTCCAGGCTCAGGTCGCTGGAGGTGGGCAGGGTAGCTACGGCACTGCTGGCTTCAGTTATGGAATAACCCAGGGAGGTCAGTGCCGCCAGGACATCGGCATTCTCCTGGGCTAATTGGGCGGCCGGGGTTGTTACCACAATAGCACCTATCTTCTCTTTAAGCTCCAGAATAAGACGACTGGCCATCTTCTTACCTATGCCGGGCACTGTGGTCAGCAGGTCAACACTGCCGGTGGCAATCGCCATGGTAAGCTGTTCCGCATTCATCGCCGAAAGC
>SDBT01010886.1_pt1 | contig 14661 bp, 14 predicted proteins | sample 2277101 | NCBI WGS metagenome assembly SDBT01 (sample SAMN10404973, study PRJNA504765) | marine sediment metagenome | isolation source: marine sediment core GS10_PC15, 103 cmbsf | place: Arctic Ocean: Southern Knipovich Ridge | collected 2010
ATTGTTACCCTTCAAAAACCCCACGTCACGAAACGGGGCCTGCGAAACTCTAGTTAAGTAGTAAACCTCTCACTAGCTTGCTCTTGCGCATTCCCCTATTCGGCGGAACCCATATCGAGAATCCGAGCTTACTCAATCAGAATATGGGTCCCTAATGTATATTACTTAGACTGAGCTAGCTTGATAATCACGGTTCTCGGGTTTATAATATAATCCTCTCGTAAGGAATCCCAGGAGGATCCGAGCGACTAATAAGTGACAGGGAGGAGAGACTAATGGCTGCAGTAAGTATAATTGAGGAATACAAAAGAACTCACCCAGGATCGCAAATGTGGCATGAACGAGCAGTGAAGGTCTTTGCTGCGAACGGTGCTACCCACAGAACACGTATTCTTGATCCTTTTAGGCCTTATATTAATCAAGCTAAGGGTTCGAGAAAATGGGATGTAGATGGTAATGAATACATCGACTACGTGCTGGCACACGGAGCTCTGATACTTGGCCATAGTCACCCGGCAATAGTACAGGCAGTGCAAGAGCAGATGGCCAAAGGAGTTCATTATGGTGAAAATCACCAGCTAGAAGTGGAATGGGCTGAGCTAATAAAGAACATGATGCCTATGGCGGAAAGAATTGAGTTTTGCGCTTGTGGACAGGAAGCCGATATGATGGCCATAAGACTAGCCCGAATCTTTACAGAAAGGAGAAGGGTCCTTAGGTTTGAAGAAAATTTCCATGGTTGGGGTGAGGAGGTGGCACCCTCAGGCGCTGCTGGCGTTCTCACCCCCGAAGTCACCGTTATACCTATGAATGACCTGAACAAGGTTGAGGAAGAACTAGCTAAGAAAGAGTACGCTATTCTGATGACCGAGGGAGGCGGTGCCCACATGGCAGGGCAAATCCCGTGGGATACTGAATTTATCCGTGCTTTGTCCAGTCTAACCAAAAAGTATGGTACCCTCTGGCTCATTGATGAGGTAGTTACAGGATTTCGAGATGCCCCGGGAGGCTGGCAATCGTTGATGCAGGTAACGCCTGATTTGACCACTCTAGGTAAGTGTGTGGGTGGTGGGCTTGCCGTTGGGGCTGTGGTCGGACGGAGCGATATTTTTGAAGCCTTTAATTCCGGAACACCAGTGGAGCGATGCATTAGTCATAGTGGAACATGGAATGCAAATCCTCTCCAGAGTTCTGCAGGTGTTGCTGCTTGCAAGCTTTATTTAGATGGTGAGCCACAAAAGAAGGCCAATGACCTTGGCAGTTACCTTAGGGAGCAGGGGAATAGAGTTCTAAAAGAACGAAACATAAGTGGTCGGCTTTACGGCAGAACTATTGTTCATTTATACCTTGGCCCGCTTGATTTCGAACCCTCAGCCCATTATTTATCCCCTACTCGAGATGTTCAAAAAATCATGGATCCGGCAATGGCAGCCGTAAAAGGTCGGCTATGTCTCCACCTACTTCAGCGTGGCGTTGCTACTATGGGAGGGAGATTCTTTATCCTCTCGGCAGCACATACTAAGGAGGATATTGACCAAACGATTGATGCTTTTGGCGATTCTCTTGATGCTATGATGGCGGAAGGAGGAATACCTAAAACAGACTGAACTCGATCTGAGTTAGACTACCAGCAGCAGCACATGAGCTAGTTGGTTTTGTGATTTAGCACTATTGCTAGGGCGGTATGTTAACATGACGTATGATAACCCTAAGGAAGTGAGAGCGCTCATTCGGCGTGGTGAGTTGCTTCGGCCGACTTGTGGACTAGCCCCTGGATATACCCAGGCCAATTTGGTGATTCTGCCCAAAGAGTTTGCCTTTGATTTTTTCCTTTTCTGCCAGCGTAATCCTAAACCCTGCCCTGTCTTGGAAGTACTTGAAACAGGGAAGTACGAACCAGCCCTGACGACACCCACCGCCGATATTAGGGTAGATGTTCCGCTATATCGCATCTACAAAAAGGGGGAGCTAGTCGCTGAAGAGCAGGATATTACTAAGTATTGGAACAGTGAATTGGTCTCGTTTCTACTTGGATGTAGTTTTACTTTCGAAACGGTTCTAATCAGAGCCGGCATTTCACTACGCCACATCGACGAAGGTAAGAATGTGGCAATGTATGTCACCAACATCTTAACCATTCCTGCTGGTATATTCTCTGGACCAATGGTGGTAAGTATGCGGCCTATTCCTATGGCTAAAGTGGCGAGGGCAGTCCAGATAACCTCTCGGTTTCCCGGAGTCCATGGCGCTCCAGTTCACATTGGAGACCCAGATAGAATCGGTATTAATGACTTAACCAAGCCTGATTATGGCGACCCGATTGAAGTTAAAGAGGATGAGATACCTGTCTTCTGGGCCTGTGGGGTGACGCCTCAGGCAGTGACCTTAAAGGCAAAGCCACCGCTGATGATTACTCACTCGCCAGGCTATATGTTCATTACTGACCTATTGGATGAAGAGCTTTCAGTTCTGTAAAAGGTTAAGCGAAAAGTGATAGTAGCGTATTTGGCATTTAACTGAAGGAGGCATACCACGGGAAAAAGAATTGACTTCAACTGTGATTTAGGAGAAAGCTTTGGCACCTATCAGCTGGGCTTTGACGAGCAGCTAATGCCTTATATTTCTTCGGCAAATATCGCTTGCGGTTTTCACGCCGGAGACCCGATGTGGATGCGACGAACAGTCAATCTAGCCGAGCAGGCGGGAGTTGCCATTGGTGCCCATCCTAGTCTCCCCGACCTCATCGGTTTTGGACGGAGAGAGATGAAGGTGACTCCGGAAGAAGTCAAAAATTACGTTATCTATCAAATTGGGGCACTCCAAGCTTTTACCAAGACCAAGCGGTTGCAGCATGTCAAGCCACACGGCGCCTTGTACAATATGGGTGTGGCAGATGAGGTAATTACCAGAGCCATCGCCGAGGGTGTGTGTGAAGTTGATGATAAGTTGATATTGGTGGGGCTAGCTGGGTCGGTCTGGATTGAAGTTGGTCAGCTAGTTGGCCTTAGAGTCGCCAGTGAGGTCTTCGCCGACCGTGCTCTGAATCCTGATGGTACTCTTGTGCCCAGAAGCCAGCCTGGGGCGGTGATTAAAGACCCGGAAGAAGTGATCACGAAAAGTCTGCGAATGGTCGTCGAAGGAAAGGCAATCGCCGTCAATGGCAAGGAAATACCAATCAGAGCTGACACCATATGTATGCACGGCGATACCCCCGGGGCGGTAGAATTAGCCCACAAATTGAGGGAGAGAATGGAAGCGGCGGGGGTAGAGGTGGTACCGATGAGCAATTTTCTCTGAACTTCCTACTATTATGATCTACGAAGAACCACGATTCTTACCCGGCGGCGATAAAGCTATTGTTGTTGAATTTGGCGATGTCATCGACCCAGAAGTCAATCGTCGGGTGCGGCACCTTATGCTGGCCACCCAAAAGGCAAGAATCCCCGGTGTCATCGAGATGGTGCCTACTTACCGTTCACTACTCGTTTATTTCGAACCACTACAAATACATGCCCAGAAGCTACGGGGAACTCTATATTCGTTGGCACGCCAGCTAGTAGAAAATGAATTACCCAAGCCAAAACTGGTCGAGATTCCGACAGTCTATGGGGGTGAACATGGCCCGGACCTGCAATTTGTTGCGTCATATAATAACCTGAGCGTGTCGGAAGTGGTGCAAATACACACTGCCACCCCATACCTAATTTACATGATTGGCTTCATGGCCGGATTCCCCTATCTTGGAGGTATGTCGCCAAGGATAGCAGCACCAAGGCTAGAAACACCACGGATGAAAATACCTGCCGGGTCAGTGGGTATCGCTGGAAGCCAGACCGGCATCTACCCGGCGGAAAGTCCGGGAGGTTGGCGACTCATCGGGAGGACGCCGCTGCAACTTTTCGACCCGAGTCAAGAACCACCAGCCTTATTTCAAGCTGGCGACTACCTAATCTTTGTCAGTATCACCCCAGAGGAATGCACCAATATCAAGGAAGCCGTGAAGAATCACACATATTCACTAAAAGTGACTGTAATGGAATGAATCAAGCATGAAAGCCTTTGCCGTTCTTCAGCCGGGACCATTGACCACGATTCAGGACGTAGGTCGATACGGTTACCAGCAATATGGGGTGCCGCCATCGGGGGCGATGGATAATTACGCCTTCCGCATCGGTAATCTGCTAGTCGGCAACGAGGAGGCGGCAGCTTCGTTAGAGATAACCTTATTCGGCTGCCAATTGCATGTGCTTCGGGGCACAACGATAGCGATTACTGGTGCTGACTTAGCTGCAACAATAAATGGCAACCCCATCCCCAGGTGGGAAAGTATACCCGTACGATACGGGGACATCGTCTCTTTCCCTCGCCTAAAAAGCGGTTGCCGTGCCTATCTGGCAGTAACCGGTGGCATCGATGTCCCTAGAGTCATGTCAAGTGCAGCCACCTATACCAAAGCCAGTATCGGTGGGATTAAGGGCAGACCAATTAGGAAAGATGATATTCTCCACACTGTCGAAGCCACTCCTGTCACAGTGAGGGCACTGGTTCCCCCCGAATATATACCTGAATACAGTAACCAAATTGAACTCAGGGTTATGCTCGGCCCACAGGATAATTGCTTTACTCAGGATGGTATATGCACCTTTCTCCAATCTAACTACACTATTTCCACTGAGGCTGACCGTATAGGCTACCGTCTTGAGGGTATGCGAATACAACACCAGGCCAAAGCCGATATTATCTCTGATGGCATTCCCCTAGGCGCTGTACAGGTACCCGGTAACGGGCTACCGATAATATTACTAGCTGACCGGCTAACTACCGGCGGCTATACTAAAATCGCTACTGTGATTAGTGTTGATATCCCAAAGTTAGCCCAGGCGAAGCCCGGTGACCAAGTACGGTTTCAGCAAGTCAGTGAAGATGAAGCCTACCTTGCCCTCCAAGAATACGAGCAGCAAATCCAAATAATCAGGTCCCGTCTTTGGGAAGCCAATCCATAAGCTAGACTCCCTTGACTGCGTGGTCAGCATGTCATAAAGTTAAAGTGGTTACCACTTACTACGTATATTTTATTTGGAGGGATGAGATGAGTTTTGAAATATTAAACTATTTGTCGATTGAAGATATTATCCTGAGCCATGATCGGCGAGGAGTTTCAGCTCTGCGGCCTTTTCTATCCCCTTCCTTCTGCGAGGAGGCTGCTCACTTCATTCTGGGCAAGAGTGGCACTAGTAACAAAACAGCAATCATTACCACCGGCTTTTATATCATCAACGCTCAAGCCGTGGAGACTGACGGTCCGCTTGGGGCTATTGCCTTAGGTAAGGCTCTTGAGGGCCTTGATTTCGAGATAATTTATGTTACCGACCAATACACTATACCCCTTCTCTCCCCTAATGAATTACGAAAGGCAAAAGTAATTGAATTTCCGATAGCCGACCATGCTACCAGCCAAAAATTTGCTCAGAACCTTCTTGCCGAGGTAAAACCGGCACTCACTATTGCCATAGAAAGGTGTGGGTTTACCAGTAGTTATCGGTACCTCAACATGAGGGGTAAAGACATATCAGACTTCACCGCCAAAATCGATTACCTATTTCTTGGGCAAGAGAATACTCTAGGTATTGGTGACGGGGGAAATGAGATTGGCATGGGTAAACTAACTGCTCAGATTAGAGCAGTACCTTTCCTTATCGATGATCCAACGGCAACTACAACCAGCCGGTTGGTCATCTCTAGTGTGTCCAATTGGGGAGCCTACGGGGTAGTGGCGGCGCTTTCTCGGCTCTGCCAGCGTGACCTTCTACCATCAGTGAGTTGGGAACAGGAGCTGCTCAAAGAACTTGTTGCCAGAGGGGCTGTAGATGGTATGAGTGGTGAGAGTATCTGCGCTGTCGATGCCTTTAACGCTGAGCAAAATGCCTGGGCTCTCACCCGATTAGAACAGCTTTTGCGGAAAGATGCCATCTCAGGTGAGTGACCTGTCCCCAAAAACTAGTCCAGTATGTCGCCTAAGAACTTTAGCAACTGTTATACTTGAATGCACCTCTCAAATTACCCCTTGGGCAGGACACGGCCGTTAAGCACACCAGTGTGCTTCCCTTCATCCACGACCACGGCACCATTGACCAGCACATAGTCAATCCCGGCCGGGTGTTTTTTCGGCTCATCAAACGTGGCTTTATCAATGACAGTTTGCGGATTAAATACGACAAGGTCGGCTGCCAAGCCCTCTTTTACCAACCCACGGTTGTTTAGGCCAAGACGCTGTGACGGTGCTGCCGTCATATGGCGAATGACTTCTTCTAGACTCAGTATGCCTAATTCACGGCCATAAACTCCAAGATAACGAGCGAAGGTGCCCCAGCCACGGGGATTAGGTTTATCTCCAACGAGGAGACCATCGCTGCCAGCCATGTGGCACGGATGCTTCATGATTATCCGTATATCCTCTTCATTACCTGAGAAACTCAGGTGGCCTACATCCAGCCTCTCTTCCAGCAGCAGGTCACAGACAAATTCGGCGACCTCCTTGCCTGCCATATTTGCTGCCTCAAGCAGGTTTTTCCCGACGTAAATCTTATTCTTCTCCGTAGGTACAGAGGTCAAAACAAACTGACCCCAGTCATGGGATGTCTCGTGTATATCGGCACAGATTTTCTCCCTCGTTTTCGGCTGTCTCAGTCTCTCCAGAATAGCATCGGGTCCGCCTTCATGAACCCAGCGGGGCAGGAGAATAATCATTGTGGTACTTGATGCGATGTAAGGGTAGGAATCGAAGGTAACATCGAGACCTTTCTCACGTGCCTCGTCCACTATAGCCAGCAACTCTTTTGACTTACCTCGGCCGGCAACGCCGTAAACTGCATAGTGAGAGAAATGTACTTTTACTTTGGTCTTCTCGGCTATCCTGATAACCTCCTTAGCTGCCTCAATTAAGTTAAGATCCTGTCGTCGTGTATGCCACACCGATACACCATCGTGCTCGCTCACAACCTCGCAGATCCCGGCTAACTCTTCCGTATTAGCGTAACGAGCCGGGAAGTAATCAAGACCAGTAGAAAACCCAACAGCCCCCTCACGCATTCCCTGGGCCACCAGTTCCTGCATCTTTGTCAGTTCTTCGGCTGTAGCTACACGGTCAACAAAGCCCAGCACCTCCAGGCGAAGCACATTGTGTGGCACAAGGTAAGCCACGTTAATTGCCACCTGACGGTTAAACCGGGCAAGGTATTCACTTACCGAATTCCAGTCCCATGAAATAGTCGGATTGCCGTTCAGGCCGGAAAGATAGCGCCGCATCATCTGCAGATTGGCGGGGGATAATGGTGCGTATGATAATCCATCCAACCCCAGCAGATCAGTAGTTACTCCCTGCATAACCTTCGGCTCATGTTTCGGGTTAGCGAGCAGCATGATGTCTGAGTGTGAATGCATGTCGATGAAGCCTGGGCACACCACGTGGTCACCGGCTTCTATGACCCGGCGAACCTCAGCTTGGTCAAGCTTGCCGATGGCGGCAATTCGGTCGCCGCGAATCCCAACATCTCCGTAGTACCATGGGCTCCCGGAACCGTCTATGATACGACCCCCGCGAATAATAAGGTCGAACATTTTCCGATCCTCCTTTCAAATTTCTAATTGCTTTTTACAAATAGCTGCAGCGAACCCCGAACCTTAAGCCCAACAATTTTATAGTATCAATAGAAGTGGGCCATTTTGCTCCTGGAAATGATGGACACTTCAGAAGCCAAAGTCCTACTGTCAGCCACTGGTATTCTATCTTTTTCTTGCCTCTAATGTCCTGCTCTTAACTGTGCCTCGTCAGCAACATTGGCACAATGAAGTAACGGACACTTTAATCAGTTAACCTAGTTTGCTAAGAATCTACACCGCCTATCAGTGCTTAGCTATTTAGTGCCAACTCCGTCTCAACCGAGCTATCTAATATCGTTAGTCCGCTTTAGGCTTGAACCAAGATGGGACTCAGTATGCTCAGAAACAGACAAATAACTGGGGCTAATACAGTAGCCTTCTTAGTCATCCATTTTTACCCATACTGAAACGGAGGTAAGCTGTTATAAAGCCATCTAGTTCCCCATCTAACACTGCGTCAGCATTACTTGTTTCATAGTCGGTTCTGTGGTCCTTTACCATCTTATACGGGTGAAGGACATAACTTCTAATCTGGTTACCCCAACCAGCAGTTACACGCTTTCCCTTAAGCTTGGCTCTTTTTTCAGTCTGCTCGGCCAATTTCAACTCCAATAGACGAGCTTGAAGTATTTTTAGGGCAGTTTCTTTGTTCTGGTGCTGAGAACGTTCACTCTGGCAGATAACCGTCAGCCCCGTGGGTAGGTGAGTCAATCTGACGGCACTGCTTGTCTTCTGCATATGCTGACCCCCTGGTCCGCTAGACCTAAACACATCGACCTTCAAGTCGTCAGGTTCTATCTTGACATCAATATCGGTCTCGGCTTCAGGCATAACCTCTACCAGGGCGAAGGAGGTATGCCGAGCATGGTCAGCATTAAAGGGGGAAAGACGGACCAGTCGATGGACACCGTGCTCTGATTTTAAATAGCCACAGGCGTAATCACCGCTAACCCCGATAATAGCGCTCTTTATCCCGGCCTCATCACCTGGAGAAATGTCTAAAATCTCAGACTTATAACCACGCCGCTCAGCCCAACGAAGGTACATTCTTAGTAGCATCTCTGCCCAATCTTGAGATTCGGTGCCTCCGGCTCCAGCGTGAATAGTCAAAATAGCATTCCTGGCATCATACTCACTACTAAAAGCCAGCTCCAGTTCCAGCTCATCAAGCCGGGAGGCTATTGCTTCAGTCTCAGATTGAATCTCTGCCTGAAGCGAAGTATCCTCTTCTGCCAGGGAGGTTAATTCAATAATGTCAGCTACCCTTTTCTCCAGCCCTCGCCACTGCTTCACTATCTTCTGTGCTCCAGCTAACTGGCGCATAATATTTTGCGCTTTAGATTGGTCTGACCAAAAATCAGGTTGAGCTGACTCCTTCTCCAACCTAGTGATTTCTTCTTCTCTGTCGGCAATGTCAAAGATGCACCAGTGCCATAGCCACTCTAGCCTGTAAATCTTTTAACTGATCGCTTAACTCCTGCATCTGGTATCTCCGTAATTCTTACCCCGAAAGCCTGCCTCGATAGCTAACCTTAGACACCATAGTGTCCCTTTCTGGCTCTAGATTTCCACCAGCCGCCAGGTGAGCCAGTCGAGTAGGCTCGGGCAAACGATAACCGTGACAACAATTCATGACCCACTGGATAGCAGTTTGAAGGTCGACCTTATGACCTATAGAAACATAAACAGGCTTTACCCTGGGCTTGGTTCGCAGAGCTGCTCCTATAATCTCACCCCTATCGGCTATTTCGGTATAGCTACCTGGCTCAAGTCCTGGTACTTCGTGGTTGCCGCATAAGAGAGACTTGGCGCAACCAATTGTTGGCGTATTTAACCAGAGCCCTAAGTGAGAAGCCAGCCCCAATCGTCGGGGATGGGCAATCCCCTGACCATCAACCAGGATAAGGTCAGGAGTAATAGTAAGCTTCTGACAGGCAGCCAGTGTTAATGGTGACTCCCTGAACGACAAAAGCCCCGGGATGTAAGGAAAATCAAGCTTGCCTCGAGCTATTTTTATCTCCGCCACGCTAAGTTCGGGATACTGTAAGACGACCACTGCCCCGGTAGCTATTCCCTCTCTTTTTCCTACTGATATATCCACGCCAGCGATAAAGCGTGGAGTGGTAACCTCACTTATTTTAGACACCTGCGCTGCCAGCCTCTGCTGTATCTCTAAAGCCTGAGCGATGCTCACCTGCCAACTGTGTAAACTCTCCACCTTCACACTACCGATTATAGCGATTGTACAGTCTTCTGACAACTAAGAGCTAGTTGCGAAACTCTTCGGTGGAAGTGATAGAATAGGGGTATGCGGAAAGCCTTGGTTACCATCATCATTATCTTTGCCTTGGCTATTTTACTCATTGCTTTCATCGGTATATTTGGTAGATTCCCCGATGAATGGGAATGGGTTGGTGTTGTGCTTGCGGGGGTGGGGATAGCTATGGCAACGCCGAGTATATTTCAGATGTTCTGGGGGCGTGCTTGCGTAGAAACCGAGTTTGAAGTAAGTGCTAAGGGTAGTGGGCGTTCTTTATTGATATTCTTAAAGAACCCGCCCGTAAAAAGCAGGGTATTAAAAATTCTCGGCGTTAAGCGGGAAACAGTTCAAAGCCTTACCGCAGAAATTCGTATTTCAGAATTTGGTAGTAAGAAGATTATTGTGCCTATACGCCATGCGAGGCTTTTCTCTGATGATGATTCACCTGATAAGGGGAGTAATAGGATAGTATTACCGCCGACATATAGTGTCGCTGCTAGTATAATGATTGCAATGTGGGATAACAAAAATAAAGGGGTTATCATTCTGGGAGACCGCCTTAGGCAGTCTCTACTACTTGGCGAAGGCTATTATTACGCACAAATCATTATTTTTGTGGATGGAGACCCCAGGGAAATATCCCGACAGTTCGTTGTTGGCAAAAATGCAGATGCCCTTATTTGGGCTAAACCGAATTGATTGAATCTCCATAAGGAAGATTCTCAGAATGAATAAGTTTAAGGAGTGTATCCCTGAACAGATATGGATTCTCAAGCATGAACACACTGCCTAACAGAAGATACTTGATTACTCATAGCACTATGCAAAGCTTGCGCCTGAACAACTATGAGCGAAAGGGAATATTGTTGACAGCCACATAGTTATAGGGCATAATAGCTTATAAATGAGGCTAAGTAAGAATGGTAAAGATTAGATTACGACGAGTAGGCAGCAAGAAAAAACCGAGTTATCGACTAGTAATAGCTGATTCTCGAGCACCCCGTGACGGTGCATTCATTAGCATTATCGGACACTACAATCCCCTGACTGACCCGGAAACAGTAGTCATTGATGAAGAAAAAGCACTAAACTGGCTCAGTCAAGGGGCTCAGCCGACAGCTACTGCCGCTAGATTACTATCAAAATTAGGCATTATGGAAAAGTTCCAAACAATCAAGGAGAAGTCATGAGAGAACTAGTAGAGTACATCGCCAAATCAATTGTCAATGCACCTGATGATGTGGTGGTCACTGAGGAAGAGGGTGAGGAAGGCCTAATGCTTAAGTTGCAGGTTGCCGATGATGATAAAGGAAGGGTTATTGGTAAGCAAGGCCGGATAGCTGAGGCCATGCGCAGCTTAATCAGGGTAAAGGCAGCTAAAGCCGGCACCAGAGTCAGCCTCGAGATTGTCTAAAAGTAACTCAGATAATTGGGTTTGCAAGGGTAATCACGCCGGGCTTTCTGAAATAGAAGTAAATCTGAGGAGGCCCGTTGTCGCTAAGGCGGGCACGCATGAGTCCGGGCAACCTGGACGGAGAAGACAGCACCTTCGCTGAACAATTGGAGATTATCGATGGATTCTGTGCCTGAAGCTGAACTATGGGTTATATGCCCTGTGTGCCATCAAGCTAACCCAGTGGGAGCAAAGTTCTGTAAACATTGCTGGGGGGCAATAATTCCTACAGATAGCCCGGCGCTATCAACTCAGGAAGTAGAAGAGGTATCAAAACGGAGGCTATTCCGTTTAAAACTCAGAAGGACGATTAAGGCAATCGTTATCAGCCTTGTTTTCCTTTCTGCTGGGTACTTCGGTTTATACTTTTTCTCCGACATAATGTCTAAGCCGCCTCAGGGTGTAAACTCCAACTCTCTCCCCGGAGAGTGGGCTATGTTTCGCCATGACTTGGGCCACTCCGGCACCACTGACTCAAGCAGTACCTTGCCCCAAGGCGAGCTTAAATGGGTTTTTTCTACAGGCGCTCCAATCCACTCATCACCGGCAGTAGCGGATGGCACCGTTTATGTTGGCTCACAGGACTCTAAGCTCTACGCTCTGGATGCAGCCACTGGCGCTAAGCGCTGGGAATACAAGACAGGCAGTTGGGTCGAATCCTCACCGGCAATTGCCAATGGTGTGGTCTACTTCGGCTCAAACGATGGCAGGCTATACGCACTTGACGCACATAGTGGTGAGAAGCTCTGGGATTTCAAGACCAAGTATACCATTAAGTCGTCCCCGGCGGTGGCAGATGGTGTAGTTTACTTTGGCGCTGGTGATTATTATGTCTATGCTTTGGACGCAGTAACGGGGGAAAAACTCTGGGATTTCAAGACAGGAGGCTATGTTGATTCCTCACCTGTGGTAGCTAACGGCATTGTCTACGTCGGCTCAGGGGACGACTTCTTCTACGCCTTGCACGCGTTGAGTGGAAGGTTTCGCCTTCACTTTAAGGCATACCGTTCGGTCTTCTCTTCCCCGGTGGTAAGCGATGGAATTGTTTATTTCAGCAACTCTGGCGGTGTCCTATACGCTATTGACGGTAATGCCCGAAGCTGGCTCTGGGAACATGATATCAGACCCTTCTGGATACAACTGTGGGGAATGGGTTTGCCGCTGCCTACACCCCCACCGCAATCTGGCTTTCTATGGGGGCTTGAGCTAGGCGGAATAGCATATTCATCTCCTGTTGTGACAGACGACAGCTTGTATGTAGGCTCGGGTAACAAACTAGTTGCCGTAGACCTCCAGAGTCGGCAAAAGCGCTGGGAATTTGAAGCTGAGGGTAGAATAAGCTCCTCACCAGCGCTGGTAGGCAGTACCATCTATGTAGGTAGTGAAGATGGCAGGCTGTATGCTGTGGATGCAGCTACTGGCGAGAAGCTTTGGGATATCATCACCGGGGGCAAAATCACTTCATCCCCGGCCGTAACCGATGGAACGGTTTACATCAGCTCACATGATGGTAATCTGTATGCCATTAAGTAGTAATGAAATTATCCGACTTAGAATTTATAATTATTGGTCAAATTCTAGCCCCCCAGGGTATCAAGGGTAAGCTAAAGGTAAAGGTAATAACCGATTTCCCGCAACGCTTTGCTCCTTCTTCAACGGTCTATATTAATCGGCAGCCTGTGACTATTGACAGCACTGAGTGGCATAAAGGGAGGGTAATCATTCAACTTAACACAATTGATAGCATTGAAGCTGCTCAACGGTTACAGGGGCAGCCTATAGAAATACATCATAGTCAGATCTATTCTCTACCTGAGGGACAATATTACCATTTCCAACTCATCGGTCTAGAGGTATGGACAATCCAAGGAGAACTATTGGGGAATATCACCGAAGTCCTAACCTCAGAGAGTAATGATAACTATGTAGTTAAGGGAGAGGGGGGGGAGATTCTTATTCCTGCCATTGAGGATGTGGTAAAATCTATTGATCTTAATAAAGGGCGTATAGTTATTGAAGCTATGCCGGGCTTGCTGAGCTTAAATCAAAAAACGGCTAAGGACTAGTCAACCTCTGAATGAGCCTCCCCGGCTTTAAAAATCGCATATTTTGTCAAAGGAGGGGTGACGAGCTCGTTTATGATGACTGAGGCAAGCACTGCATTCACTATTATAGCTCCAAAGGTAGGGAAGGCACGCTTGGCTAAAAGAACTAGACCTAGGGCAACACCGGCCTGTGGCAGTAGGGCCAGACCCAGATATTTTTTCACTTCACTTGGAGCATGAGAAATTGTAGCCCCGGCTCTGGTTCCAAAATACTTGCCTAAGTATCTACCGAGCACAATTAACAATGCCAATATACCGGCGGCTTTCATGGCACCCAAGTCAAAATGCAATCCGGCCAGAACAAAAAGCATGACATAGACTACCTCTTCAATTCGCTCGACCACAAGAAACATTTCCCTTTTCCTCGCTTTATTCATCACAATAAAGCCGGCAACCATGTTTGTCAGAATTGCTGAGACGCCCAGGAGCTCGGCAACACCGTCACCCAGCATAATCATTCCGAAAACTATAACTAACAGCAAATCAGGCGTTTTTACCAGTTTGGCTATATAAATTAAGGCAAAGCCAAAAAGTATGCCTATGGCTATGGCCTCAGCTATATGTAGGAAAGGGACACCCAGTATTTGATAGAAGGAGATACCTCCGGCACCACTCACCAGGGGTTGGCTTATACCTAGAGCGATAGCAAAAGCTATAACCGCAATGGCATCATCAAGCGCCACCACTGCTAATAAGGTCGTGGTCAGAGGACCACTCGCCTTGTATTCATGAATTATTGCCATTGTTGCCCCTGGAGCGGTGGCAGATGCTATCGCGCCGATGATAAGAGCTATCGGGAAATAGGTCTGAGACCAGGTGGCATTGGGAATGCTCAAGATGAGAGGGGATAAGAATACTAGCAGTAGGGTAACGATAAGCCAGGCGCCTAAACTTTGAAAAGGCGTTATCCAGGCAATGCTTCTTCCCAATTTTCGTAGAGTTTCCAGGTGAAGGCTCCCCCCAATCAAAAAGGCAATAATGCCCAGGGCAATATTGGTCATTATGTCCAGATTTTCTATGGTCTCTGCCGATATTATGTTTAGAAGAGAAGGACTCAACAAAAGACCGATAATGATATAGCCGGTAATCCTGGGGAACTTGATTTTCTCCGTGACTAACCCACCCAGAAAACCGATAACTATAATTATTCCTATGGCTAAGACTAGATTCATTTCCATAAGAAT
>SDBT01010887.1_pt1 | contig 14660 bp, 8 predicted proteins | sample 2277101 | NCBI WGS metagenome assembly SDBT01 (sample SAMN10404973, study PRJNA504765) | marine sediment metagenome | isolation source: marine sediment core GS10_PC15, 103 cmbsf | place: Arctic Ocean: Southern Knipovich Ridge | collected 2010
ATCATCATCATCATCATCATCATCATCATCATCATCATCATCAACAATATTATATTGTTCTCCTGTAATACAAGATGAAATATTTTTTGCTTTTGCTTTTGCTTTTGCTTTTGGTTTTGCTTTTGCTTTTGCTTTTGCTTTTGCTTTTGTTTTTGTTTTTGTTTTGGATTGATCATTAATAGTTGCGTGAGAAGTTAACTTTATCAAGATAGAATCTTTTATAATTTTATAAAAATTATCCCAATCATTGGCAGGTAAAAAATTTGTGATTTTATCAAACATATGTTCTACAAATGTTTGATAATTTAAACTGAAATGATCCATTATATCATGACTTTTCACACGTTCTGTAAAATCATCAATATATGTGGTATTTTTCATTTGTTCCAGTTCTGTTCCTACATTCTGTAAAAAAAAAATTTCATTCTTATCATTTTTATGTTTATCCATTTTGTTTTTACTATGGTTATCATCTTTTCCCTCCATATTGTCTTGGATCCTCATATATATATTGGAAATATCCTCAACAGCAAAAATCCAAATTTTTTGTAAAAAAACTAAATAATCTCTGATGATACCAGAAACTTTTTGAAATTCCAACATCCTGACAATATAAGACTTCATATATTTTACCACCTCGTTTTTTTTAGATAAATTTTTTGAATTTTTTGTTTTAACTTTAATTTCCTGAAAATAATTTTCAATATAATTTTCTAAATTTGTTTTTAGATCATGTTTACTATATTTAATATTCTTTCTAGCCGTGCTCTTTCTTCTCTTTTTCAATTCATGTCCATGTTCATTTTCATTTTCATTTTCATTTTCATCATTATTTGGTATGAACTGTTTATCATCTTTTGCATTTATTTTATTGATAGATTTTTCATTTTTATGGATCGATAAATTGGAACAGTTATTATTATTATTATTATTATTATTATTATTATTATTATTATTGAATGTAATGTATTCTCTAAATTTATTATAATCAATGATGACTTTATAACATCGTACATTTTTATGATTTAAATCACCATTGTCATAAATATTTGATATATAAACAATATCTTCATATAATTGCTTAAAATTTTCTTCTTTTTTAAGGCTATTCAGTTTTAAATCCCAATCATTAATTGGTACATCTTGATCATCTGTTGCAATATCATATTGGAAAAATATATCTTCTTCATCTTTCACTTCAGTAAAAAACTTTAAATACATATTTTTTTGCCATTGAGTCATTTTTTTGCAGAATAATGGTACAAAGTTTACAAAAGGATATACATCTTTGAATTTTGTTATCCATTTTTTATCTGGTATAAATTTTGATGGACCACCGAATATTATATAAAAATGACTTATAAATATAATATTATTATCATTTAACTCATCAAAATCGAACTTAAGTTCAACTTGTCCTTGTACAATATGTAAAAAACATCTTTTTTCGCAATTACACTGGAAAACAAATTGTGAATCATCTATCACTGGTTTCCCACAATAATAAGTTTCATAGTTATTAAACAATATTTTCAATTTCTCTTTAACCTGTACCATAACTTCTTCAAAATAATCTTCACCTAAATAATATTTTTTAACAAGTTCATCAATATTTTTAAATATTTTCAGATTTTCAACGTTTGAAGAAATTTTCTCAAAATCTATTTCATTTATTAATTGTGAAAAATTCTCATCGTAAAAGGGATTTTTTTTACTTTCTCCATATAAATTTCCCATTTTCCTCTTAAACATAATATCTCTTATAGATTCCCAATATTGGAGCTCAGATTTAGCAACCATCATAAAATCATATTTTTTTTTGAGGGCAATTGGTTCAAGATCATTTGTTCTAAGCTTAAATTTTTTTAATTGTCCTGGCCCATAGTATGAATCTTGTTTAATTGTTTTACTTTTTTTGTGTGGTAAAATGATAGTTTTTGTTTGTGTATGTGTAGGTGTAAGTGTAAGTGTAAGTTCTTCAGGAGATGCTTTTGAATTTCCTTTCATGGTGTTTTTTTTATATTTTTTTTGATTATTAAAATCAAAAATAAATTTTTTATTACATTTTTTTTCAAAAATATTATCTAAACTAACCTTTTTTATGTTATTTCCAAAAATTTTTAGAGATTTGTTATGCACATCGATTTCATCCGATGAAATTGATGAATTTTCTGAATATTCATCTTCATCATCTGATGTATTATAATATTTTTTTTCATTTTTTGCTTGGTTATTGCATTTATGTAATGTGGTAAGATTTGATGATGATGATGATGATGATGACGACGACATAAATGAAATTTCGTTTATTTGTTTTATTCTCTAGACTAGATTAGACTAGACTAGACCACACCACACCACACAGTATTAAATTAAACACGTTTATTTTATTTTATTTTTTATAATAATTAATAAATCAATTTTAATTCAATATTTAAAATAATTTTATTTAAATATAAATAAAAATGACCCAAAACGTTTACAATGATTTAACAAATAAAACAATGGAGTTGTTATTAACAGAAATAAATAATACATGTTTAGAATTTAGGAACAAGTATATAAATAATCAAACAAACAATAATGAAGAATATTTTGAAGGAATTAAAACTATTATCCAAAAATTAGAAGAAATTTTTCATTTAGATAAACTTCCTCAAGCTCAAGATCAAGATCAAGATCAAGATTCAGATAAGTATAATGAGAAGATCAATATGGTAAACAATAACAATAACAATAACAATAACAATAAAAATAAAAATAAACAGGAGAAAGAAATCATTAAGAAATTAAAAAAAATTTATGAAAATCAATGTAATATTATAACTCATCTTGTGTCTCTGGAAAATGGACAAAAAAATTTGTCCAATAAAATAAATTTACTTAAAATAAATGAACAAGATTTTAAATCAAATTTTGCCCACAATCTTTCATCCCATTTTAACCCACTTAATGGTGATGGATCGCTTCACAATGGAGGTCAAAATCTATTTGATATAAAATGGAACTAGCTCATTTTGTCTGTAAAGTTTAATTATTAATTTAATAAATAAAAACAATATGTGTGTGTGGTTTGACGACCAGGTGATGTATAAGATGTGGAAAATATAAATATTAGTAAAAAAAACGAATTTTATGTGTCTTTGATGTTTACTGTCATCTGTTAAATTCTGTTATTTTATTTTTTAGTTTATTTGTTACATAAAATGATAATTAAAAAAAAAACATTACATATTATCTATTGTTTGATACTGGACTGAATATTTGTATTTTTTCTGTTAGTTAGAACTAAAAAGTATTTGTTTTTTTCCTCCATTCTTTTCTTTTTTTTTTGACAGCAAGAAATATTGATTAAAAATGCCTACAGCTCATAGACCTCCACAATTACCCAGTAACTGGGCTCAAAGTATTTCAATTGCTGATACTGCTCCACAGTTGGCCGATTTTAGCACCTTCCTCGCAAAACCTGATTTTTCCGATGTTATCTATTCTCCATATGATGATCAGGAAAATACCAGATTACATATTCCAACATATTGGGAGAAAGGTCCTGCACATTTTATTGAAGATTTGATAATGATCGATATTATATCAAGCAAAAATTTTTATACTAGACATTTAATGCCATATCAGAAGGTTAATAATAATAGATTTTCATATACAAGATGGAAATTTGATGCTCATTTATTACCTCAGGTACCAACTGAGGGTGTCCCAAGATTGACTACTCAAAGAATGAGAACAGAGGTTGTTGGTACTGTAAGAAGAGGTAGAGCTTTTACATTGGAATCTGATTTTTATAAAACACCAATGGGGCAAAAAAACTATTTGATGAATATTAAACAAATATCTGTGGCAGTTCAAGAAACTGATAATTATGGAGTTGTTTATGCTTATTTGACAGCTCATAACGCTTACAGAGAATGGGAAAAACAGCAAGGTTTTTATAAGAAAAAAAGAATTCAAGAAATTTTACAGGATGAACGATATTTTTGGGCTATCGTTCAATTGGAAAAAAATGGTTTTGAAAAATTAGATACCCTTATTACAGAAAGAATGACAAATATAGGGGGAGAAGCTGATACATGGTTGATACCACCTAAAATCGGTTTATATATTCAAAATGTCCCTGCTGAAAAGACTGATTTTTATTTGGGTGGAGAACGGGCTGTTACACGATTGTTAGATGATGTTAAAAATTTTAAACCATTTAATACTCATACTAGAGTTTATCAAGTTCGGCAGTTTGAAGTTAACCCAGATGGTGGAACAATTGATTTGATGAGGAGACAGAGACAAATTGGAGAATTTCATAAAATGACAGATAGATATAAAAATGAATGTGACCAATATTATGATAAATATTGTACTTCTAGTAGAGATATTAGGATATACGATGAAGATAGTGATGCTTGGTATATTTTAACACTAAGAAATACACTTAATGAATGTAATCTTTTTAACAAAAAAACAGGTGATTTAATATTCCCAAAATCTAAACGCATCGTTTATAACTTTGAAGATGATTTAAAAAAAGATCCTTTTCTTATGAAAAATCCATATGATGAAAGTCAATTAATGAATATTGGAATTTTCGGGCATATCACAGAGAAAAATTTTTCCATACATTCTAGGTATAATCAAGCGAGGACTTTTATTGGTAAAAGATTCAATCGCATAGAAGAGACAAGAATTATTTATGAAGGATTGGCTCTATATGAGACGTTATCAAATATACCACCTAAGGCATCATGGTTTTCAAAAATATTAAAAGCTGCACAAAAAGGGGGATTCGTTGAACGACCAAAAGATAGTAGATTTTGGTTTACCGCAGTAGAGAAGGAATGGTCAGTTGATAATACATCAAAATTTATATTACCACCTACTAGAGAAGATAAGGATAACCTCAAAGGTGTGCTTTGTGGTTTTGGGAATTTTGGTGGTTTTCAAGCTCTACAAAAAATGAAAGAATATAACCCAAGCATGAAATTTGAATCCAAAGCACCTGGTGGATCAGCAATTAAAGGATATTCCACAGCTATGTTAGATAGAGCTGCAAAATTTGTTGATCATGTTAATAAGTTAGCTGATGAAGCTAATAAAGTATTTGTTGGATCCATGTTTCTTAATGCAAAACATACAGCTCCTCATTTTAGGGAGATGACTTCTTCACATGTAATTGCTGAACAGTTATATGGAATGGATAGCCATTTTGCAGTTTGGTTGGCTGATACTGAAACTGATCCAGCTGATACTACTACAGGTGTATTTACAACTGGAACTAAAGAGTTGGAAGCAGGTATTACGGAATGGATTGATTTTGAAGATTCTGTAAATAAGAGTAATTTGAAAGCTATTATAAATAAAATACCACATTTAAAAAACATAAATTTACTGGATCAATTTTTATCAATATTTGGTGTGGTATTAGTGAATACTCAGAATAATGTTCGAAATGTTTTAATTAAAGTAGATGCTAAAAATGGTTTTGAATTAAAAAATGTTAGAGGAGGATATAAGGCTCAATTAAAATTGACTTCTCAATTTTTTGCAGCTCTGTCTCCCTATTTTATATTAACAGAACTTCAATTAGAAATTAGAAGGCAATTAATTGATTTTATAACAAAACATGCAATTTTTAAATCTGAAGAAACATTCAAGCAATTTTTAGATATATTTTATGTTAAAGGTACTGATTTACATAACTGGGATACCAAAGATGGTGATGATGCTTTTTATCGCTCCCTTGGGGATAAAGCAATAAAACAACCTAATGATTTAAAATTTATAAAAGAAAAAATGCAATCTTTTTATACTTGGCTTCAAAACAATTATAAGCAGACTATCCATGATAGAGCAAGTATGAAAACTTATATTAAAGGTATTGAAAAAAATATAGCACAAGCTATGAATATTGATAAAGATAATTTGGATAAGAACTATCCAACTATTTTAAAAAGGTTACGTTTAAAAAAAGATGATGAAAACACAGATATAATGGTCATTGTTTCAAAGATAATTCCATCATCAAAAACAGCGGCTGACAAGACAGGCCAATTTTTTAGAACGCCATTATCATTTTCACCTCAACAGGTTGAGTGGCTTTATGAAGATTTAATAAGTCCTAAACCTACATTAAGTTTTGTTACTGTTTCAACATGGGATAATCCAGATAGACCTTCAACAGTGGATGATCTTTTTAGAACTGTCTCTAAGATAAAATCAATAAGAAAAAATGATATTTCAGATGATGATCCTGCTCATTTGCATCATGTGGGAAGTCAACAAAGAAAAAAAATAACTTCAAACTTGAACCAATCTCTTTTAGCTTTTCGTATAAATAATGCACCAAATAGAAGTAATACATACCGTGGTAGTGGTACTAGCTATGCCGATAATATGAGATCAATGCAAAGTGGTATTGGTAGTAAAAGAAAATATGGTACTAGTTCATCATCATCATTATCTAGGACATTAGGGTTGGATCGTTTCGCTGATTCTGATTCTGATGACGATGATGATCATTATATAGGTGGTGGCGGTGGTGATAGATTTGATATGAGAGCTAGAAAAAAAATTAGAGAAGATAGGATTCATTACATGGATATTGATCAAGATTCATCACGTTATGGTGGTAATATGATTGGACATAAGATGACATCATCATCTGGGGGAACTTTGCATGATATAGAACAAAGAAATTTACATAGTGCAGCTGCATCATCTAAAATACCATTTTTTACTGAAGATTTTATTAATTTATATGAAAAATTGCATAACAATACAACAGATAAACTATTAGAAGTTATATCAAAGATTGCTTTAGCTACACCATTCAATAAGAGAGTTTTAGAAAGATTTTTGGATGAAGATGTGTTATTTCCTCTCAATATTTTAGTTTTAAAACCTCATATGAAATATGAGATGGCTCTTGCTATAAAAGCTTTAGCTGGTTCATCCACCGGAAGTACATATCTTGGACCAAGTGATTTTCAGACACAAACCGATGGTACTAGAAAAGTTTTATGGGGTAATTTTACTACATATAGAATTGCTCATGTGCATAAACCTGAAAATGTTTATATTCCATATGATATATATTCTGATGGGACATTAGGGGGTGCTGGTGTTCTTCCATATAAAAAATCAGAATATCAGCCTATGGCTGGTAATTATGGTAGAGGCTCACTTTTTTTTGCGGCTGTTAGTTATGAGGAGACATATTTTCCAGAAGTTTTCAATATATCTGGCAGATGGCTTGAATACAACCATCAATCTTTAATTGATAAGGATGATTATGATGATTTGCATTATTCAACTGCTGCAAGATATAATAATGAATGGGGATGGGCACCAAAAACGAATATGGGAATGAAAACTTTACATTATGATCAAGATAAATATAATTATCATATGTCAACTAGACCTAATACAACAGTTTTTCAAGCTCATACATTTTTAAGAGCAAGAAATGGGGATTGGAAGAAGGTTGATATCGGGAGAGGTCATTGGGGAGATGAAATTCAAATTAGACATAAAGAAATGAGACAGGGTAAATTTATAAATTTGAAAAAAATGGAATATCACAAACTTCTCTCTGATTGATCGATCGATAATTTGTAATATAATATAACAAACAAATCACCAATATCAATCAAATCACCAATATCAAACAATCAATCAATCAAATAACCAATATCAAACAATCAAACAATATAAAAAACAAGAATAAATAAAAAATAGTTTTTATTTTATGTGATGATATATTATACTTTGTAAGTAATACATTTCTCTTTTTCTAAGTTGTCACTATCAGTTTTTACATAATACACTTTGTTAATTATTTCTGTTTCGTTATTCAATCTTTTTGTTTTTTCTTCTGCTTTTCTGACTATAATCCAACCAACGACTGAAATTAAGGGTAAAAAAAAAAAAATTGAAATACTTATCCATCCAAATGTAGTGCAATATATTAGAACAGTAATCGCTTTATGGTAAAAATTATATAATATTTTGGATAATGCATTATATTTTAGAAATTTTTCTATAGCACAGACGATTGGTGTTTTTAAAATATGATCATGTGATTTTTGGCAATTTATTAAACCAATGGATTCATACCTTCTTGATAATTTATTTTCAATATTACAAATTGGTTCACTAATAAAAGATTCATGGATATTGTAACTGCCATTACATTCTTTCAAAAAATCATTAAATCTAACAACTTCCATGAATGAAATAAGTATAAAGAATGAAAGTAAACAAACTAATTTTGCAATTTTATATATAAAATCAATTTGGACACATTTTTCTAAATTTGATAACGTAATATTTTTTTTTAGATATGGTGAATTTGTTCCTTTGTTGTTCATTTTCATTTTAAATATGCCCGGGTTAATCCCATTTATATCCATATAATGATTATCCATTATATTTATTAGGAACTAAAATATACACAAATAAAATTAGTACTATAAAATAAATATTTTAATTTGAAATTGAATTCAAATCCAAATCCAAACTAAAACGGTTTATTTATTTTTTGTATAAATTAAGTTCAGTAAAAAGAAATTGAAATTGAAATAAAAACATATCAAATAAGAATAAGAATAAGATTTTTTTTATTTATTTATAAACTACCTAAATAATATTGGTTGGTTATCAATTCCTTAATCATACCATGTTGGTCCTTTAGAATCACGAACCATATGCACAACATTTAAAACATTTTTTGAAGTGGTTGTCTTTTTCCCAGATTCTCTGCTTTCATATGATGCTAGTTTTAATAAACTACCTAAATAATTCCCCAAAATTTGAGAGATGGTGTTTATTGATCCTGGTGACATGCGGTATCCTGAATCGTTTTTTCCAAAATGTTTAGAAAGAAGTGATTTTGAAATATTTTTTATTCTTGAGTGATATATTGGAGAAAACGATGGTTGTTTCTTATAAAATAATATTTTCCTTCTCTTAGTGTAATTTTGACTATGGTGATATTCTTTTTTATTCTTATTTGTATCATCACCACCTTTAGAACTCTTTTTGTTCACTTTAAATAATTTTTTCCTTTTTAATCTCTTTTTTTTTTTAAGATGAGCTGTTGTTGAACTTTTACCAGTAGTAGACATGTATTGATGTATTGATTGATTGATTGATCGATCGATCGACTATCTTTGTAACAGTTTTTTTATTTTAATATTTTTTTTAAAAAATATCATAATAAAAATATATTTTTTATTTTTTTTAATTAAAAACGAAAACAAATATAATGAGTAAGAGTAGACTTGATAGACTTGATAGACTTGATAGACTTGATAAAATCAAAAAATTAAGATATAGCTTAACCTCTAATAAAGTGTCTGAAGCTGAAAATGATTCAAATTCGGATTCGGATTCGGATTCTGAAAATGAAAGAAAACAATTACATAAAAATTTAGTTGTTATGAAACAAAATACTATCAAAAACACCCCTGAAAAATGTAATACTCATATCAGTTTCAAAAAAAAAAGAAAATATCATGAATATTTGGCAGGAGAAGAGAAAATGAAAAGAAGAGGGACTTTTTATAGAGCCTCTAGTAATAATGAACAAAATAATCAACAAAAACGTTTAAATGATATTTGTGATAATCTTCATGGAAACATGAATTGGACACATAAAGATCTTCAATTTATTTCTACAATACCTATGGATGATATATATGTTTGTGAAGTTGATGATGTTCCAAGAAAAATGTTGAAAGAAAACATTGAATATAATAGTAAGGATTTTGATGGAAAAAAAATGGAAAAATGGAAAAATTTAATAAACAGAAGACATAAAGATAAATCTTTACATAGTGGATTAACAAGTGAGAATTCATTAATTAATAATATCAAAAATATATATTTTTCTGATGATGATGATGATAATCAAAATAATCAAAATAATCAAAATAATATAAAAACAAGATTTTTTTTTGATGATGATGAGTTCTTATCATCTTCACTATATTTCCCAGATTGTTTTAAGACTTTTATTGTTTTAAAAAAAAATATATTTACAAATCAAAATATATCAACAAATTTTAATGATGACAATTATGAAGAATATAATGGACTTATAGAAGAAGAAGATATTGATAATGTAAACATAAACAAATATAATCATCAAAATATAAAAACAAATTGTAAAATTTTAGAAAGTTTTATTGAAGAATCAACCAACTTTTCAATATATCATTCTGTGAAAAATAAAGATAAAAAAATTATTTTTTTACATGATGTAAATTGTAAAGATTTTCAGTTGGCAGTCTTATATCGGTGGCAACAACAAAAAACATTTATTACATCATCTTCAGAAAAAAATATAAATAAAGGACCTTTTATTGATAATAACAACAACAACAATCGAGATAACACAATACACAATATAAATATTGATTTTTATCTGTTCCTCAATATTAAATAAAAAAAATGAAAATCAATGTTGTGGTTATAACGTTATAAGGATTAAATAAATGAAAATCACATAATAATGTGTTTATTTTTTTTTGTTATAATCAATGTATATCAATTTTAAATTATTATTTGCATAATATTCATATAAACGCCATCCTCTACATAATTTATCAATAATACTCCTAGATTTGCTTTTCCATTCATCACAGAATGAGCGTGCAGTATCATCATCTTCAAAATTACAAATAGAATAATTAATTCTCCACTCTTCTTTATTTGTTGTCATTTTTTTATCTCCTTTGTTTTTCAGAAAGGTAAATAGTAGTGGATATTGTTTTATATTAATATCAACCTGTAATATTTTTCCTTGGTCTTTTCCTTTTGCAATAACAATTTTTGTTGCAACAAAAACGTTTAATTTTGATCGTTTTTTATTCTCCGCAATAATGATGATACTAGTATGATTGATTATTGATTGATATTAATTATGGTATTATTTGAATTACATTAAATAATACAAGATTAATATATATATACGCATTATATTTTTAGGTAAAAAATATGAATTAAAAAAAAGGTCTGCAACAGTCGCATACGGAATGTGGAGTGATCTGGATTTAATACCGCAACACGATCGGTCTCACTGTAGTGGAAGATTAATATTTTAAAGTTATTAATTAATAATATAGTATAACATATATATACTATATATTCATATATATTTCTCACATTCCCTAAAACGACCTGCAGACAATATGTCATATTGTAAAAATATATAAATCATGATAGATATTAACCACCAAAAATTGTGGTTTTTTTTTTCCTATTTTTTTTTAAATAAAGTTTTATTTTATTTTATTTTTTAATCGTGACAATTAAAAAAAAAACTTATTTTTTTTGGCATCTGGAACTTAATATGACAGATGATATTCTACATCAAGGACATTGGAAATGTGTAAAAACTAAGAGAAGAAATAAAAAAGACAAAAATAACTTACAGAAAAGAAGAAAACCATCTAAGACTTGGGCTGATCCCATTCATCCATTAGATACAGCATTTGAAGAATATCCTAGTAAACAAAATCAATATATAACAAATGGAGGTACATTAAAACGATCTAAAAAAACAAAAGGGAGAAGAAATTTTGAAAAGAATAAATCTGAAAAAAATATGAAGCATACATTATCAAACAGACAAGTTCAAAGAAGAAATAGATTTAATAAGTTTGAAATATCCAAATGGAGTTATGCAAAAAAAGAAACTGTTCGTTTAGTTCAAAAATATAAACATAGACATAAACATATAGAATACGCGGATAGATTTGAAAGATTTGTTGATTATAATCTTTGCCTTCTGTGTAATAAAGAAATGACATTTTGGAATAGCAAAAAAGGAAAAGGAAAAGGAAACCATTTTTGTCAAGCAACATCAGAAGATTTTAGGAAGAAACATTTATTTGGTCTTTGTATCAATCATTTTGGATTGGCTGAAAAAAATTTAGAACTTTCTTTTATTCAAACAAAATATGAAAAAGTTCAAAAAAGATTAGGAGAAATGAAAATTAAAAATAGTGAGATGTTGACAAAATGTAAAGTAGAAAAAGATAAGATCTTAGCAAAATATAATATAGAAAATAATAAGATGTTAGCAAAATATAAAATAGGAGTTCATTTTATTGATAATCATTTACCAATAAAGTTTATTTATGGAAAAAATAAAATATTGGAGATAGATGCCTCAATATTAACCAAGCGACTAAAAAATATCTATGAAACTACTCAACCAGAACATAAACCTTGTTATTTTGTAAAAATTATGGAAGAATGGCAACACTACCCAGAAAAAACCATTGTATTAATAGATGGTATTCCCACTCAGCAATTCGAAACCTTAATAACTTACTTAACTTCTAACATTAAAGATATGTTAGGTGAAACAATTTCATTTATTGATAATTTTTTTGAAGAAAACGGGTTAGATATACTGATACAATTTCATGATACAGCCAATTATTTCGGCTTCCATGTATTAACTGAACATATTGAAGAAAAAATTAGATCTGAATTAATTAAAATAACTGATAAACTTACATATAAAAAAATTTAACAAAAATCAAATCAATATAGAGATAAACAAAAATCAAAATCAAAATGTGGATAATTATGAAGGAAGATGAAAGGTGGCCTGCTAATCCTAAAACAGTCTATCATTCAAGGGACAAGGATTCGGTAGTGAGAAAATGTTGTTACTTCAATCAAGGATCATGGGGTGATTTACTTAATCCTGGAATGAAAACAGAAACAAGTGAAGATATCTTCAACATCTCTTACTGTGTATATGAAATAGATGATAGATGGTGGGGAAAAGAATATGAAGATATTGATTGGTATTGCTGGAAAAAAAAAAGCATTTATCATATTTCTAAATAAAAAAATAAAAAATATTTCTAAATAAAAAAATAAATAAATTATATTTGATTTACTTAAAGAGTTATTTCAATGTTTTAATTAAATTACTTTCTCCCTTCCTGTTGATAAGGGGATAATATATTATTATCCCCAAGTGAATTTTTGTAACATTGAAAAGGGTATTTGATTATTTTCTTCATCTTCTATAGATTTATAACATGCACAAAGGAATCTTTTACCGTTTGTTATCATTTTTCCATTATAACCATAATGCCACAGATCTTTGATTGGTGGAGCAAAATTTGTGGCATAATCACATGCTGGTATTATTTGTCTTTTTGCATAATTTAAATATTTTCCACCAACTCTTGTAAAATATAGAACAGTTAAAGCTATTGTATCAAATTTTATATTTGATATATTTTCAATACCATATGGACTTATGCAAACTAAAGACCATTGTAACCAAATGACATTTGAAATAAATTCAATAAAAATTTTATTCTCTTTTAATCCAGAAATACGGTTATCATTATCAATGTACTTTTTTTGATAATTATCAAAAAACATAATGTATGCCACATAATAATTAAAAAAACGATTATTTTCTATTTGATTCTTGTATAATGAAACAAGTGCCTTGCACATTTTCACCTTTATTTTATGAATCTCTTCTCTATAAATTTTGGTTCTAATTTCACTATAAAACAATTTTTTGATCATATTTTTAACATCTTCTTTTCTAGTGATTTCTTTACCCCTTATTTGTGAAATATTAATATTCTTTCTTGTTTTTCTTCTTTTATTAGGATAGGAAGAAGACGAAGATTCAATAACCATATTAGTATCTCTTTTTCTTTTTCTTTTTCTTTTTCTTTTTTGGTTTTTGAACATATTTTTAACATCTTCTTTTCTAGTGATTTCTTTACTCCTTATTTGTGAAATATTAATATTCTTTCTTATTTTTCTTCTTTTATTAGGATAGGAAGAAGAAGACGAAGATTCAATAACCATATTAGTATCTCTTTTTCTTTTTTGGTTTTTCAACAAATAACTGGAGTTTGTTTTTGTTTTTGTTTTTGTTTTTGTTTGGGTATGAGTCGGATTTTCTTTTTCTTTTTCTTTAACATTGGTGTGGATTGGAGTAATATTTTTTTTAATGGTCTTTAAAAAATAATGATCCATATCCTCAATTCTTTTAAACTGTGGGAACATACAAAATAAATCCATTTCATCCATATCGATACCTGCCATAGTGTAACAATTTCTTTTCCTTTTATTTTTTATTTTATTATATATTCTTATTAAGGCAATTATTTTGTTATTGTCCAACCCTAATTGATTTTCTCCTTTTGATATTATATTTTTTTTTATCATATCTTTGGCATTAGGATGTTTTAAATATTCACAAGTCCCCATAATGTCATCAAGTTCATAATTCTGATCATTATTATTTAAAATATTTGAATATTTATTTTGATTTTTATCTAGATTTTTCATTTTTCTTTTTGTTTTTTTCTTTCTTGGAACCCTTATATTTAATTTTTTAAATTCAGTATTATAATATTTGTCATATTCTGGTATTGATTCTTCTTCTTTTAATGTCTTTGATTTTTTATATAATTTTATTCCTTTTTCAAAATTATGTATTGTTTCCACCTCCTGAGGCGATGATACTGTTATTTCTCTACAAAGATATGGTGATTGTTCTTCGAAGATTTTAACTTGTTTACGAATTTCAGCTAATCTAATATTTTTCTTTTGTTGTTTAGGTTTCAATTTTTTATTCGTATCGGCGTTATAATTTT
>SDBT01010888.1_pt1 | contig 14659 bp, 13 predicted proteins | sample 2277101 | NCBI WGS metagenome assembly SDBT01 (sample SAMN10404973, study PRJNA504765) | marine sediment metagenome | isolation source: marine sediment core GS10_PC15, 103 cmbsf | place: Arctic Ocean: Southern Knipovich Ridge | collected 2010
TAATCCTGGGGCAAGAGTTCAAGGAATTTCATTTGAAATGTTACTGACGGTTCTGCAAGCCTCATGAGTAGGGCCTGTGCGTCATTATTATCGCATTTATGGGGATCTCTCTGATTGGGATTGCGACCTTCATACCACTTAGTGATAACAGCCTCGCAAAGGACCATGTTACCGTTCTAATCACAAGACTAACATAAGCTACCTCCTCTTTTATAAGATTGGCAGATTATATAGCGTAATATCCAAAAAGTCAATTAATAACTGACCATAACTTTCGTTGTAGGATTAATTTATTCCAAGAGTTTAGACAAGCTTCCACCTTTACAACACGAAAAACTTTTAGGTTCTGAGAAGTTCTAGTAAAACACTTTCAAACTTTGTCAATATTTTTTCTTTACCTAGATTTTCTACCGCGTAATCTCTAACAGCTTCGCCCAATCTTTGCCTTTCTTCAGGATTTTTAGCCAGCCAGAGCAAGGCATCAACAAAAGCGTCAGCGTCTCCTGGAGTCACGACTATTCCACGCGACTTAACAACACGATCAACCTCTGTCCCCAGGTGGGCAGTAGCCACAACCGGCTTGCCAGATGCCAGCATTCCGGTCAACTTGGAAGGCATTACCAAGTCCGCGGCATCAGCTCGTTGAGGCAAAAGGTGTATATCTGCCAAATTGAGCAGATCATTAAGTTTCTCCACTGGCTGCAAAGGAAGGTAATACACATTAGGGAAATCAGAAGCCATAGATTGCGCAATTGAACAGGCTACCCCTTCGCCACACAAAACGAACCGGATCTTTGGATGTGATTCTAGTTTTCGGGCAACCTCCGCCAGTATTTCAAGGCCATGCTTTTGACCCATATTACCCGAATACAGAGCAACTACTGTGTCGGGAGAAATACCAAGCTCGTCACGCATAGGACTGGGGCCTTTTAAAGGACAAATCCCTTCCGTATCTGCCCAGTTGGGAAACAGCACAGAGCGCGATTCTGGAACTCCCTTTTTCCAAAGATTCTCCAGCATTCGATGTGATATCGTCGAAACACAATCGAATCGTCGCATGATCCAGCTCTCTAAAGATCCAACTAATCGCTGCAAAGGGGGCATCTTGAGTAAGCCCAGAGCAAATGCTGCCTCCACCTCAAAATCTTGAATGTGGAGCAAGGCTTTTGCTTCAGACAGGCGGGCAGTAAGAAGAGCCACCGGAGCGCTGAAAAATGCAGGTGCGATGTTTAACACTACTTGCGGCCTCCAAAGCACCTGGGTTAGCAGCACTGGTATGCTACTCAGGGCAAAACTAGCCAGATGGATAAGGCGCTTTATTCCAGATGCCTTTCTTGGAACCCACAACGGGCAACGGTATACTTTCACTCCTTCGAGGCATTCCCGTCGATAGAACCAGGCCGAATACCCTTCCCACACTCGCCAGGCAGGGTAATAAGGCGGGGCGGTCACTACCCCAATTTCATGTCCTCTGTCTGCCAACCACTCGGCCATTTCACCGGTATATTTACCAATACCAGCAAGTTCCGGTGCGTAGTTTATTCCAACTATAAGGATGCGCATCAAGTTGATTTTTGTGCAACGACAACCAGGCAATCCCCACGACCAAGCCGATTACCAAGCCAAAGGATAGGGAAAAAGAGAGCACGAATCACAAGAATTAAAGTGGCAACCAAAAGAGGATTGCGCAATTGTTTAGTCGGCTGCCCTTGTTTAGCGAATAGGCGCACAATTAGTGAATGGGCTGCCCACAGGGCTGGTGATTCTTGTCTTAACTTTTGAATTTTAAATCCCGATTTCTCCAATAAACTGGTGAGAGTGTGCTTTGAAAAATGGGTGATATGAAAGGGGACATGCCAGTTGATCCAGTAGCGACCGAAGAAATACCGCATCCAACTCTGATTATTCGGACAGCTGATCCAGACCCGCCCAGCAGGCTTGAGCATACGTTGCACATGCGGCAACATCTCCTTTGGGTCCAGGGAATGCTCTAACACGTTGGAAAGTACAACTACATCATACGGCTTAGTGGGCTCAAATTGTTCCACGGGCTCAGTGTAAACTCTGAATCCACCCTTCCTAGCCTCGGCCGCTGCCTGTTCATTCAGCTCCAGGCCTTCTGCCTTAAAACCGTTTTGCTGATAAATCTTAAGCCCGCGTCCTTCATTGCAACCGATATCAAGCAATCGACCTGAGCCTCTATGGCTATGGAAGGAGATATCCCCATCCATGCACAGCCAGAAGCGGTAAAGACTTGATGAAAAAAAACGTTCCCGAAGACGGGTGTAAATTGTGTCTTTTTCGCCACCAAAATTATAATATTCCTCGTATAGTTGCTTTAACTCAACTAACCCTGGCACCGATGTTGTTTGTAGAAGGCCACAATTCTTGCATCTCGCCATACAATATACTCCTCCACTTCCAAAACGGGTATCTGTTAAGTCCTCCAAAACTATAGTCACTGAAGCATTACAGACTATACAAGCTCTGATTTTTCGATTCTCAGTCATTATTCTACTTAATCTCTACCTATGCCATATTAAATATAATATTTAGATGGACTTTCAGTATTTTTCACTGAATTTGAATAACTACCCAAGTGTATTCAAAAGAGCCTCAATGTTTTTTACACAAGTATCTAAGGACCATTCATCTACTAAAGTCAGAGAGTTAGAACCAAATTCTTCTCTAACATCATGATGAATGCTAAGGAATAACAATTTTTTTGCTAGCGCATGAGTATTGCCGTGTTCAAATATAAATCCGTTAAATCTATCAATACAAAGATCCCGAGCTGTACCGACTTTGTCAGATACAAGTAACGGCAAACCAAAATTAATCGCTTCATTTAATACCTTTGGGGAAGGATCATATTCTGAGGTTTGGGCAAGTATATCTGCCGTTTCATAATAGTCAACTATCTGAGATTGATTCATAAATCCAACCAGAAAAACATTATCTATATTGTTTTCCATAACGCGATTCTGTAGGAAATTATACTCAGGGCCATCGCCAACTAGTATCAATGCCAGCTTGTTATTCTGCCTTCTAGCAGTTTCGAAAGCCTTTATCAAATGATCCCATTTTTTTCTTTTAACCATTCGACCGACACCCAAGACTACAATCATATCATCAGATATTCCTAACTCTTGCCTGATTCTGCTAGCCTTTTGATTAGACGTGGTTCGCTGTTTTTTGAAAAACTCATTATCTACAGCTGATGGGACAAATGTTAAATAATCCGACCTTATTCCGTAATGTGCATAATAATCTTCGCTACAAGATGAACTATAAAGAATGCGATCAAACAATGAAAATAGCAACCTTAAATAAGCATACTTAATCATACGTAATAACACGGGCCGTTTCATACCTAAATCAGCTTCAGTACGCAAGAATACTATTTTACCGGAGAGCATTGCGCTTATTGAGGCCATAAATAAAGATACAGAATGGTAACCTTCAACAATAACTGCATCAAAATCTGATCTAGCTATTTTTGGAATGACCTTTAAGCACAGTATCCCAAAAAAAGTTCTCAAATAGAAGATGAGTCTTCCAATGTACCTGCAATGCATCTCTTTTTCTAGTTGATCTACCCCGGTATAGGTAACCTTTGTTAAAGCGATCCCTTTTAAAAAAACATATTTAAATCCTTCAACTACACTAGTGCCCCAGCTTAATTCAATGCCCATAGTCGGATCATAACGTTTTTCATAACCCCATTGATCCAAGAACAATACCGTTAAGTCGATCATAGGGCTTGATGCTATTTTCCTGTACAATGCTGTACGATATGGCATAACCTTATCAGCTACAATAGCAATACGCCACAAGTTACGTTCTCTTTTCCCTCTTTTCATATTATCCTTAATTGTTAGCAGTAACCCTAGGTCTCTAACTAACTAGGAGTTTTTCAGATAACCCAAATGTATATATCTGCCGTTTTCCTTCATGCATTGAATCAATAGATATTTGCTTGCCTATTCTGTCCCATCTTGGGTGAAGATCGCAGCGTATTGGTGATGAAGAATTATGTCCCGGAGGAGATTTGAATCTACCTATTTCGTGTAATATATTCTGGTTTATATTATATATGTGCAAATGTCTAAAATCCGCTGAATCGGGGTAGGTATCTGTAAGTAAAAGATTAGGATTTGTTGGAGATATCGAAGGATGACCATCAGTTTTCAGACAATCTTTTCCTATTATTGAAAAGTTATTGTCTCCATCCCGAAAGCGTATGTAGTAGTCTTTTACTACATGATCTCTTATTCTGCGTATGAAATGGAGTCTTTTGCCTTTATGATACAGGGGTGTGAGCATATCAACGAAGTATTTCTTGAGAGATGCTTTCTCTGAAGTGCGCACGTCACTGCCCATAATTCGACCAAAAACGCAAAATTCATTCTCATTGATCCAGTTTGCATGAGAGTACATTCCACTGTCTGGAAACATATGAAGAGCCTTACCATTCAAATCGGCACTATAAAGTCTTGAAAAGAAGCCCCCAGTTTTTGAAGTCCATCTGTGATGAAATAGAAATCGGTTTCCTCTCGGATTGAACATTGGGTGATCTAACCAATGCACTGCGTTGCGCATTATTTGCTTTGAGTTGCGATTTGCTATATCTGAAGTTCGGATAAGCAGTTTTGATTTATTGCTCCTCAAATCGATAAGATAAATACCATCATCGTGGACAATTCTTTTCCCCCACTGCTGACTTACAAATCCAGAATAGCCGTATGCCCTGCGCGTAAAATAAAGTCTTTCCATATTCAGACCTAGCGCAAAATTGCCACTACGATGAATGGTATAAATTGGTCGATTGACAATGCATTTCTCATCAGTTTGAAGATTATGGATAACAGAACGGAAGCCTATCTGTGTTTTAATATTGTATATTATTTTACTATTATACTCATCCGGTAACCATTGGAGCATACTACCCTGTTGCCAATTACAAGCGTTAGTAGTTGCAATTGTGTGAAATTTAGCGTCATTCAGTAAAAAATATCCTACGTCAACAAAATCTTGCTCCTCAAGTAGCCCTATTTTGTGATTTGCCCTGTGGCACAAGATTCTGGTTCCAGAGAAATCCCAAGGGCATTTATCATAGTAGCCAAAGAAATGTGTTTTGGGGCCATTAGACTGAAAAACCAATTTTGCCTCATCTGACAGAAAATATACAGACAACTTTTAGCACCTCTTTACACCATGTCACTTATACTTAAGTCTGTCACGTAACACATAATCGATTCGCCCACTATAGATATGGCATAACGCTTTAAATGCTACTGATAAGGGTTTCATTAGACGCCTTGGTAAAATCTTGAATAAAGTCTTCTTACGCCGATAATATTCCGATACCTCCTTGAGTTCCTTTCTTGAAATGTGCTGCAAAGTCGAGGTCTTAGTTTCATCGTGATGTCGAAATGCGCCAATGTGAAGCTTCAAGTGCATGGTAGGGATTGCGCGGTATAAAATCCTGCAGAAGTATTCATAATCCATATCGAACCGAAGGCTTTCATTAAGTGGTCCAACCTTTTTGTAAACCCATCTCTTCCAAAAAGCTGCCTGATTGTGAATTTGTGGACCATGAAAAATCTGAATCCAATAATGCGCATTTATTAGCAATTGCTCATCAAGAATATTGTCGCGTTCATCAATATGAAAAAAGTCTCCATAGATTACTCCGGCAGAAGGATTCTTTACATATGCTTGTGCTACACTCTCAAAAGCATTTGGCACGTAAACATCGTCGGAGTTTTGATATGCTAATAAATCGCCGGTAGCCATTTCTAGCCCCTTGTTTATCGCATGGGTTTGTCCATTATCCGCCTCACTCAACCAATAGAAGAAATACTTATCGTATTTTTTGATAATATCAACAGTGCCGTCAGTTGATCCTCCATCAACGACAATAAATTCTAAATTTGAATAGTTTTGATTTAACACAGAAAGTATTGATCGTTCAATATAAGCCTGCTGATTAAAAGATGGCATTACTATAGTTATTCTTGGCATTAAGTTATCCTTAAATAGGATAACCTTCTCGTCAAATAACGGCTTGGAAACGAAATTGCGAATAGTGTCACTTATCCCATTGTATCTATGATAACTTTTGAGACCTGGGAGCATAATCATCTTGCTTTCACTTAGTTGATAGCACTTTTGTATTTATAAATAATAAAAATATAGGCACTACAGTATAATAGATTGGCTGAGATATTAGCGAAGTCAGGAGCATTGGAATAATTAATACAAGCGTTGCTTTGTTGTAAAAGTGTTTAATGCCATAAAATATGCCATATAAATGAATAACCAGACCTGCAAGTCCAAGTTTTGAAAGGCCCACAAATAAATTAAGGTTCTTGTTTAGGAAGACGCCTTTATAGGTAAATCCCACACCAAATATGGGGTAATCCCGAAAGAGCTCTAGTGAAGTCATGATGTCGTGTATTCTAATCAGGCCTGACTCATGGTATAACTTCGAAAAAAAGCCGAAAGAAGGTGCATTAAGGAAATATACTGTGAATAATGAAACAATGAGGAGGACAATAGCATAAAGCGCTATGGACTTAAAGGACCGCTGTCTTGTCACGAAAATAATGTAATAGATAGAACAGAAAATTATATTAACAAAGCCAGCAGTTGAAAAGGTGGTTATCAATGACATAAGTATTAATGCTCGGTGAACAAAACTGAACCTAATCCGAACGACAAAAGTGCCGAAAAAGGAATAGATTAAAAACAGCTGATATAATCCAGGTTCCCTCAAAAAGCCTGTCATCCTCATCATAAGATGTGAGATCCCAAAGGGAAAATAATGCTGCTCGCTACACACTATTGAAAAAGGAAAAAATAATCTAAAGTTATGATAACTGTCTTTAACATAAATTGTCTTTAAATAAAGCTTATCATAATATCCTAAAAAAATTCCTAAATTGGTAATGAAGCTTGATAGCGAAAATAGCGTAACAAGATATATAGTTGTCTTAAGCACAACAATACCATTATCGTCATTCATATAAAAAAGGCATACGAGACTTACAAAAACAATAGTAATGCCTACATAAACACCAGCTACTCCATATTCAATACCCGATCCTAAAATTAGACTATTTATTATAATATACCAACCAAAACAGACGTTTATGGTTGCTAGGATAACTCTTTCTCTTGAAAGCTTATCTAATCCTAATACAATGCATCTAAATAATGTCAAGCCCAATAAAACACATAACAATAGCTTTGTATAGTTTTGGCCAAGTATAGAAGGTCTAAGATTTAATATTACTAATGTAATTGATATCACAATTAATTTTCGTATTATTTTATTGTTATATCTATCTTGTATGTATGTCATGTGATCTTCTACACGCTTCTGAGTTAATGTCTCACAAATTTGATCCGAAAATAGACTTAATTTTCATCCTTCGTGGTGCCCAGAATGGGCATGAAGGTTTGTTTTATTATTACTAAATTATGTTATAAAAATTGAATGAGGTAGCGGAAAAAGCCTAAAAAGCTGACAGAGTTAACCCTTCTTGAACCCAGGGAAAGGAGTACGCCATAAGTTTGACCAAAAGTGATAAAAATGATTAACTATTAGGGTAGTTTATTGGAGATTACCAATTTTCTTGAATAATTAATAAGAAGCACCCATCCTATGGTGCCTATAAGGATATAAGTTGCATAACCGGTGTTAATGTTAATACTAATAATCGGAATCACTAAGAAACAGATTTCTATATTTCCAAGAAAGTTATGCGCTAATCCATTTTTCCTGCAAAATTTACTCCATATGTTTTGTAATAGACGATCATCACTATTAAGGCTCTTTTTTATCCAGTGACCTGACAGCACCATCATCCTTATTGGTTGTCCAACCTCTTCTAGGAGTGCGCCAATCTTCTCCATATCTATAAGCCAAGTATTCTTCTTTTTTTGCAGGCACTTTAAATTCCATTCCATAAAATTTTATTGTTGATAAATTTATAAAATAATCAGATGGTATCACCCAAGAGACATCTTTAACACAAATATTTGTATACACCGTTGCTACGATTTTATAAATCGGCTTTCTTAATAAAGAAGGCAATGCCAGACTGATCTTTACTAAACTAGCCTTAATTAGTCTCTTCGTAAAAGTTGTCCCTCCGGGGTCAAGTTTGAGGTCGTGTGGAGATGAAATTACCATTGAAAGATAATATAAGAATCGGTCAAACAAACTTACAGGACCAGACCGAGACATTACTGCCTTGCCATCGCACAAGTGATAAAGATTAATATCTGCATGGAAAGTTTCTTTTTCTATATGGATATAGTTCTCAAAACTAGCCACAACAAATTTTCTATTGTGAAGTTCTTTCGAAATCAGAATCTTCGCAGTATCGGTCATTTTCTCTTGGCATGCACCAAGATCAATATCATGTTCCCAGTCAAGAAATTTATCTTCCCTTACAGCGCCCAATAAGGTCCCGCAGTCAAGCCAAAAATCGATATTATGTTCATCCAATACCTCTTTTACTTGCCGCAAGAGGTCAATTAGGACATCTTCCTGTTCAGGTGACATTTAAGCTCCTCGTCCTCTATTTAATATTCTTTCATACAGTTCTTTTATTTTAGAGTGAGTTACATCGATATGAAAGTTATTTACCACGTTCTGATAATTATTTTCTTTATTAGACAGCATGTACCCTAGTTAAATAACTTAAAGATTTAACCTCAGTAGATAGTTACTACTTACCCTGTATAAATTGCCCATTGGGATTTAACAGGGCGGGCGAGGGAGGCCGCTGTTAAATCGTCACAGCCGTTTCATTAAGGGAAAATTTAACGCGGCAACCATAACTTAAAGCTGATAGGTCCCCAGTTAAATATAAAAACTAAACGCATTTAACAAGGCATAGAGCATAGTTGGTTCGTTAAGTGGTTGGTCGGTTAAACACTTGCTCATTGCTTGATGTTGATAGCTAAACGTAAAAATTTCAATCTATTCAATTTTGCGTTTGCCGCTCTTATGATCATTGTATGAATATAAGTTTTAAAAGCCTCCACGTGAAAGCCCTGATTATGAAGTTGTCTCGCAACTGATGTCTTTAATCCTTCAGTTACCTTATCTTGCCATGCACCGAAATCAATATCATATCCCCACTCAAGAAATCCTTTCTCCCTCACCGCACCTAATAATGTTCTACACTCAACCCAAAACTCAATGTTGTGTTCATCTAATATTTTCTTTATTTGCCGCAGGAGATCATCAATAATATCTTTCTGTTCATTAAACATCTAAAATCACCCATCAATAAAGTCTATCGCAATAGCAATTGCGCCGTCATCCCTGATTGTATCCCAGTCCTTTTGGGGAATCCGCCAATCCTTTCCGTAATGATGAGCCAGATATTCTACCGTTTCAGCAGGCACTCTAAATTCCATTCCATAAAATTCTATTGTCGATAAATTCATGAAATAGTGGCTCGGGGTTACGCATGCATATATGAGACCAAATTTATAATCCGACATTTTACCCTGTTTTTCAAGACATGTGGAGTATGGAAAAACATCACAAATCTTTTTCAAGTTGAGCCTGACAATCTTCCAAGACGCGCCTTGACTCTACCGAACTTCCACCGATCCAAGAACCCCATTTTGTTAGCTCTCCCGGTTCATATCCTAGGAATTTTTCAAGCCTAGCCAGCGTATTGAGCTTATTTTTAACCAAATCTTCGTATGTAATGGTTAAAACATCGGAATCATCGAGAGCATCAAGCTGAGATTCTAGAATCATAATAGCATGCTTTACTCGTCTAATAGCATCTTCAATATTGTTGACAAACCCTCGACGCAATACCGAAGCAGCATTCTCTTTGAGGTCTCGCTTTAGATGAATAATCTTAATGTTTTTTGAAATACAAAACAAGTCAGCTAAATTAGGAAAAATAACTCCTTGCTTTCCTGATGGATAAGATCTCTTTATGACTACATTGGATATTGCGGACGGAATTTTTAAATCACATAATCGCCTTAATGTCCCATACTTTATATATTGATTGTGAGAATAAGGGAAGTGCCAAATTTTATCAACTAGATGATTAAATTTTTTAGCCACTATGAAATGCTGCAAAGTTCGGATAAGGGGCGTTTTATGCAACCGCTCAGCTTTATCTGCTATACTGACTGGCTCTGATGATAAATAATCGTGATGGGTAATGCTCATCGCATTTTTTGATTCACTTAATAATTTATTTACTAGTGTTGTTCCTGAACCTTCAACACCCGCAATAAAAATCAGATTCTTCTCTGACAATCTGTCTCGCTTAGTCGGAAAAGTATCGACAACGACTGCAATGCTACTTCTAAGAAGCTTTTTTGAATAGTGTATAACCGTGTTAAAGTAATCTGCCATAAATTTTATGTTTATCATTTCACTTGTGAGGTTCCCAATTGATTCTTTTGCATAGCTATTTTCTCACTGATACATGATAATAGAAAGAGGATAGACTCCCTTCTTTAATCTTATTCCATATCTAATAAAGCCCATGATAAATCCTTTCTTTACTGCGAAACCGCTTGAATGCCTGTCATATTTTAGATGTATTGTTTTGCCACGTGCCCAAAATCGGCCATTATTTAAGCTACTCAAAATATTGGTTTACTTCTGCAATAAAAGGGTAAACGACGTCAAAAAGCACAAACTCAGGAATATTGAATAACATATTGTTCTATGTTCAAATAATAAGTAATTATTAACAATAATGCAGCTCCCATCATGGCAAAAGTATTTATCACAATAATTAAATCAAAACTTACAGGAAAACCAGCAGCTATAAAAAACAATATAACACCACTATGGGCAAAAGATCTGAGTAAAGCAGCATAAAAACAAAGGCTGACTTTATTTAATCCCATAAAAATATAATAACTTGGAACTGAAAATAAATTAATAATATAACCAAATAAAAACCATCTTAGTGCCATTGAAATCTGGGGATTATAACTGTTTCCTAACCAAACAAATAAGACAAACTTTGCTAAGACAAATAATCCACAGAATGCAGGCAACGCAAAAAACAGTATAAATTGAATGCTTTGTTTATGAATTTTTTTAACAGTATCTTTGATGTCATGTAATTCTTGTTGAAGTTGACTTACTTTGGGCATAATTGCCTTCAGTCCCATCTCATAAAGACTGCGTAAGCTTACAGCACCTCTTAAAGCAAGCTCATAATATGTAACCTCGGGAAGGCCAATGTACTTGGAGATAATTACTTTATTAAAAGGTTCCATTAACATTGAAACGAGTCTTGCAGAGAACATAGTCCCGCCAAAGATCAACAAATTATTAAAACAGCTCTTTGCAAAACTATCTATTCTAAATATTTTTATTTTATATCGAATGCATAAAATATATAAGTAAATAATAAATGTAATCACATAGGCGGAAACTGTTCCAAAATACAATCCCCAAATTCCCAATCCACCAATAATTAATATGACTGACCCTACAACTTGTATTATTCGCCCTAATAGAAAGACATAATTTGAGATGTCTACTCGCCCCACCCCCATCAAAATCCCTTTAATAAGCTCGACAAATAAAATAAAGACAGACAAAAGGCCAATTAAGGGGATTAGGCGTTCTGCTTCACTTGCGTATGATGGCTTTAGACCTAAAAAAATTATTATCTGTGTGGTAAATAAAAAAACTATTAGTAGAATTAGAAAAGAAGGAATGATTAAAATGCAAAAAGCTGTTGTTGTATATTTTGTAATTTCTTTATAATTTCTTTTTCCAAACTCGCCGGCGACATATTTTATAAGCGCATTATTTATTCCTAATTCTCCTAATTGGCTAAAAAAAACAACAACTGAAAGCGTTGCCCATAGTCCGTATTTTTCAGCACCAAGATATTTTAAGTAAACAGGATATGCAATTAACAGTAAAATAATATTCGTACCTGCTAACACAGAACCGGATAGTACATTTTTCTTAAGCTGTGATAATTTTGCATATTTATTATTCAATTTAAAAAAAATCGTTTACACCTCCAATTTATCGAAACTTTCTTATGCTCTTAAAAATCATCCCCAACTTCTCTTCCCTTATAGTTCCAGATAAACAACGTCATAACCGCTGCAAAAATTGCTCCAAAAATCCAAAAGTAGAAACCGGCATCCCAGCCAAAATTTTCAATCAAATAACCTGTGCCCAAACCGGTCAAACTCGCTCCTAAGTATCCCATTGCATCGACAAAGCCTGTTACTGAAGAGGCGGCTTTACGGGAGCCTAAATCTGCAGGTATTGCAGCTACAATTAGTGAGTGAGGTCCGAAAGTAACAAATCCAATAAACAGTAAAATCATCAAACTTACAACCCAATTATTACCGGGAACAATCCTATAAAGATAACAAAAGATAGCCAATAAAACCAGCATTATAAAAGCAACCGGCGCTCTACGGTGTTCAAATATTCTGTCAGAAGCCCACCCGGCAAAAATTGCTCCCAGTCCTCCGGCAACAGGAAAGGCAATAGCCTTGTAGGCGGCCAAAGAAATTGTTGCACCCTGTTCTTCAAACATGAATGTAGGTGCCCAGGACATAAAACCATAGCGAACAATATTTAGACCAAACAATGCGAAGGCAGCAAACCAGGCATAAGGATTTAATAGTGTAATTTTTAAAGTGTTACGAAAACCTATGTGGGTATCTTCGCGAACGTCTCTGTTTTCAATGCCTTTTTCCTGCTCCTCTAAGTCTGGCAGACCTACTTCTTCAGGGGCGTTTCGGCCACGAATAAACCAATGGATAGCGATGAAAATACAAAAAATGGCAGGAAACCAAAAGGTGAAACGCCAGTCGAAATACTTGATGATTGTGCCTGCCAATAACCAGGAAATTGCTCCTCCAATGATATAACTTGTGCTTAACCGCCCGGCAATCTTACCCCTTATTTTGACTGGGAACCAATTGGCCATAGCTTTGACAATGGGACCCCACCCCATTGCCTGAAAATATCCATTCAGCCCCCATATTACGACCATAATACCTAATAGGCCACCAGTGAAACCAAATATGATGTTCAGTACTGCTGAGGACAATAGACCTAAGGTAATTATCCGCCTTGAATTCAGTTTATCGCCCAGCTGACCATTTATGAATTGGCCAATTGCGTATAGTAGAAACAAGCTACTTAGGACCAGTCCCATATCGGTTTTTGTCAAACTGAACTCTTCCATTATTTTAGGCATCGCAATGGAGATATTTACCCGCAAAAGATAGTAAGAGCCATAGGTCACCCACATAAGCCAAAACATTTTCTTTTGCCATGTACCTATTAATGCAGATACTGAGGTACTTAACGCTTTTTCCACTTTTTCCATCTCTTCCTTTGTTCTGATTTTTACTTCTAGTTTTTTTGTTTTATCTTATTTTTTATCTCGGTTGATGATTGTGAGGGAAAGTATGGTATCACAATAACCTTGCCGTTAATGCTCTCCATAAATTTTCTCGCCTCTTCAATTGCTTCTTCATCATGAGTTGTGCTTTCCATTAAAATGTCAGGTCTAATTTTCTTTACATTTGGTAACGGCGAATACGTTTCCTGTGCAACAGCAACATCAACATATTTTATTGCACTTGCAAGCTCTATTCTTTCCTCAAATGGAAGTGTAGGCCTTGACTTTTGCTCCATGACTGCCTCATCGGTAAGGATACCAACGATTAATTTCCCATCATTCCCAGCTATTGCCTTGGCATTTTTCATCATTAACAAATGCCCCTTATGAACAATATCTAATACATAATACGAATAGACCAATTTCATCCTTATCTCCTTTCATATGTTTTTGTTTTTCAAGTTTGTCCAGTTTATCTGGTCTATTTAGTTAAGACTTTTGAAATATACCAATCAATGGTCTTCTTTAGTCCCTCTTCAAAGCTTGTTTTTGCCTTAAAGTCGAATTCCTTGAATGCCTTTGTTGTGTCCAACATCCTCCTTGGCTGGCCATCCGGCTTTGATTTATCCCAGATGATCCGGCCTTTAAAACCTGTGAGTTCCACAATTAACTCGACAAGTTCTTTTATTGATATCTCAAAACCGGCGCCGATATTAACGGGATCGCTTTTGTTGTATCTTTCTGTGGCAAGAACAATTGCCTCGGCTGCATCTTCTACATAGAAGAATTCGCGGGTGGCCTCCCCAGTGCCCCACACGGTAACTGGTTCATTCGGTTTCTTTTGTTTATTTGGTTTATCTAGTTCATATATAGCATCAAAAATCTTCTTAATTAAGGCAGGGATTACATGAGAGGATTTGGGATCAAAATTGTCTCCTGGCCCATAAAGATTGACCGGTAAAAGAAAGATGGAATTAAAACCATACTGCTTGCGGTAAGCCTGTGATTGAACCAGAAGCATCTTTTTTGCCAGGCCGTAGGGGGCGTTTGTCTCTTCAGGATAACCGTTCCATAAGTCTTCCTCTTTAAATGGAACAGGTGTAATTTTTGGATAGGCACATATGGTTCCTATGGCCACGAATTTTTCAATATTCCTCAGATACCCTTCATGAAGAAGCTGAGTCCCCATCATGAGATTTTCGTAAAACAAGGTAGCAGGGTTTTCTTGATTAAAACCGATACCGCCTACCCTGGCAGCT
>SDBT01010889.1_pt1 | contig 14658 bp, 10 predicted proteins | sample 2277101 | NCBI WGS metagenome assembly SDBT01 (sample SAMN10404973, study PRJNA504765) | marine sediment metagenome | isolation source: marine sediment core GS10_PC15, 103 cmbsf | place: Arctic Ocean: Southern Knipovich Ridge | collected 2010
GATGTCTTTGATATCTCTAACGGCTACTTTGAAATCCGCGAGCCTTCAATAACCGTTACTTCACCTAATTCAGGGACTGAGGCCTGGTATGCCACCGCTGCGTATCCGATTACCTGGACCAAAGAAGGCGCGGTAGGAAATCTGACCTTATCTTATTCTATTAATGATGGCCAAGGCTGGACAGAGATTAATACCGGTGTAGATCCAAGTTTAGGCACTTATAGCTGGACAGTGCCCAATAAAGACCTCACCGCTCTTACCACTGAGGGCTTAATCAAGATTACCGATGTTAATGGTGTTACAGATGAGTCTGATTTAAATTTTGATATTATTGCGCCGAGTATTAGCGTGAGTTTATCTGCCGGGACCTGCGTAATGGGTAAGGAATATACGATTACCTGGACCGCTGCCGACGGGACTGCTGCCGGCGCGACCACGGCCGCAATATCTGATGCGTTAAAGATTGAGTTTAAAGACGGACAGGGCGGGGGTTGGTACACTGTGGCTACTGGCCAGTCAGCTCAGGATGGAGATGGTTACGCATGGACTGTTCCTGTTCCCGGTGAAGGAGGAACAAGTGCCGGGGCTGTAATTGGCGGTGCATCTGCCCAGATAAGGATTACTGAGACAGATACTACTAATCATCCGGCTACCCAGGACCTGTCTTCAACGTTTACTATTGCTGTCCCGACAATTGATGTGGTAGCGCCTGACGGCGGGGAGAGCTGGGTAATGGTCACTGACCACGATATCCTCTGGAGTGTGGACGGCAGCATAAGCAATGATATTATCTTTAAATATACTTCAAACGGGAGCACCTGGCAGGCTATTACTCAAGCTACACCGTTTAACGATGGTAATCCGCCGGTGGAAAACGGTGATGGCTACTACTTTTATAGCTGGGAAGTTGCCGATATCGGGGATACAGCCAGCAGTGTATGCCGGGTGAAGGTGATTGATAACTGGGCCGACTGGGCGGAGGCTGAGCGGCCTGAGGGCAGTTCGGATGAGGCATTTACGATTAGCCTGCCCACGATTACAGTGAATGAGCCAGGCCTTTCCGAGATACTGGCGATTGGCGATAGCAAGACGATTGAATGGACAACTGTAGGCGAGATTATAGGAGTTGCCGACAAAATTCGGATTGAATATTCTACCTTAGGCCTTTTTGCCGGGGGCGATACATTCCTTATCAGCGCTGATGTGGCTAAGGACGCCGCCACCCATAGCTGGACCGATGTAGGGGTAGATGGTCAGGACGAGCGCCTCAGTTTAGGCGGCACGGCCCGGGTGAGGATTACGGATTTAGGCCGCACTGCTGTATATGGAGTTTCCAAGGCCTTTTATATTAAGCCCCAGCCGGTGATTACCATAACCCATCCGGATGCGACAATAGAATCCTGGATTATGGGTACAACGCATGCGATTACCTGGACCGTTAATGAAGGCCCGGTAAGTAATGAATTGAAATTCTATTATCTGAAGAAAAACGGCGTCACTAACGAGGAGACAGATTGGGTATTGATTGAAGGCACCAGCGGCGCAAACGACGGCACAGAAAACTGGCTGATTCCTTCGCCGCTGCCGTCAGTTAATGCTGATTTTGGCGATGCCTTTACCTCGCAGGTGAGGATTGTTGACACCACGCGCGACCCGGATACAGTGGATATTTCTGATGAGTTTACCATTGCCCTGCCCACGATTACATTTACCTCGCCCACAATTACCTCTGCCTGGGCCTTAAGCGATACTGTGCCGATTACCTTTACTATTACGGGCGATGTTGGGGTTGAGGGGACAATGAACTTTCAATATAAACGTGATAAAACTCTGGATGATAGCAATTATGTAACTATTAGCCCGACAAAGGCAGAGAATGACCTTACCTATAGCTGGACTATCCCGGGCACAATAGATACAGGAACCGACGCGGTGATTAAGATTGCTGATAGTGAGCGGCCTAATGTATCTGTGGTCTCGGATGAATTTGAGATGGCGGCAGTGCCGCGGATTGACACGGTTACGGTTGACGGTATGTCTGAGCAGTCACTCTATCCCGACTGTGTGCTGGAAGAGTGGCTGACGATTAGCTGGACCTGCGTCGGTTATAATCTGGCGGGATTTACCATTGACTATTCTAATGACGGGTTTGTCGATCCCGACAATATCAAGACTGTTACCACGAGTACCCTGGCCGCGGGCGCGCGCAGTTTCAACTGGCAGATACCCGAAGATGGTCTGGCCGGTAAGGATGCCATTCGGGTGCGCGTGAAGAGCACGCGGGAAGATGTTGAAGATAAGAAGTCGAGCCTGTTCAGTATCCGTGGCGGGTTTACTCTCACTGCTCCGGCCCTGGATGCCAGCTGGTCCTCCAAGAGCAGTCAGACTATCTCCTGGGATACCAAGGGCCAGATAAATAATGTCAACGTGTTTTATAAACATTCTACTACCTATACTGCAGGGGAATGGACAGACTGGACTAACTGGATACCCCTTTATCAGGGCTCAAATTTCACCGACAGTTGTCCCTGGACTGTGCCGGATCTCCTGGCAGCAGACCCGGCTAACGCTCAGACGTGGGCGGCGGCGCATGATGGAACGCAGGTCAGGGCAAAGATTCGAGTGGAAGATAGCAGTGATGCGGACTCTTATAATGAGTCTAGAGAGTTTGATATTATCTATTATGAAATCACATGGAAGGTGCTGGATTATGATAATTTCGCCTCTTTGGCTGACTTGAGCGTGACGGAGTCCGGAGGGGATGGCTGGGAGTGGACGGCCGAGTCGTTAAATTCCCCTACTGTGCACTATTATCCTTATGGGGTTTATACCACCAGCTGGTCAAAGACCGACTATCTGTCGGCCGGAATTAATGACTGGTATGCCAACAGCTCCAAGGACATGTTTGTATATGTAGAGTCAACTGTGTCTGCGCAGGTGCCCTGGCATGTGGGCGTGAGCACTGCTTACACTGTGTACAAGGAGGCTATCGGCACAGATGAGCTGAAGATTAGTTGCTGGCTGGAGAGAAAAGGACTGCTTAGAGGCCTGATTACGGACGCGGACACCGGGGTAGTCAGCATAGATGATCGGATGCAGCAGGCGATAGTAAAGATTTATGATGGGGTTACGCTTTTGTGGAGCGATACCCTGAGTGTGAATGCCCAGGGTATGTATGACGCCACGTGGCAGAATACAACCTTAGAAGGGGGCAAGACCTATTTTGTGCGGGCGACTATCTATTATCATGCTCCCGGTGCCACAGGAGCGCAGCAGAGCTCTTATTCTTCCGGAGCAGGGCTGGCGATTACAGAAGAGGTAGAGCGTGAAGAGTTAGCTGTTCAGATAGAGAGTGTGGTGACGAGCTTAGGTTTGACCGGGGAAGAGACGGTTAGCGGCAAGATTATTGGGGCTGTGGAGAGCAAATTAGGTGTAACCGGGGCCGGCGAAACGATCAAGTCAGTAGTAGTGGGCCAGGTTACCTCAGCAGTGGGCGTTATCGGCGGGGCGCACTTAAAGACCGGCGAGACTATTGCTTCAAGGATTGCCGTGAGCGGCAGTTCGCGCATCCTTAACCTGCAGAGTTATATTCAGCAAAACGATACCCTGACTGTTAGATATAAGACCGAGTCCGGCCTTCATCCGACCATTGACGTCTATGATGCCGATAATACACTGCGGATATCAGAGAAAAAAATGACCGAGATCGTCTCAGGTTCGGGTATCTATGAATATACTGTTAACTTTATCTGGGGAAGAGGCGAGCATACCATTGTCTGTAAAGAAGAGAGCCTGGGCACCCTTGACGGAATAAATATACAGGTTGTGTCTGCTGACTTAGAGTCAATCTCCGCGGATACCACTACCACTATGGCAAAACTGATGGATATTGATACAGACCAAATCGCGAAATTCGCCGCGGGTGTTGATACAATAAATAATGTGGTAGGCGGAATTAGCGGGAGTGTGGATGAGCTTACCACAATAAGCAACAGGGTGAAGCTCCTGGCTGAAGAGACTAGCGGTGCCATTTATGCGCAGTTAGAATTAGCTGTGCAAAAGCTTAAAGAGATAAACGAGGGCCAGGGTATAAAGATAGAAAGGATGTATGATTTATCAGAGGACCAGGCCACCGATGTAGATTATATTAGAAATAAGACGTTAGAGATTAAGGCCCTGGCAGAGCTTAGCCAGGATATTCTCTCCCGGGAAAGCGATGAGCCGATTATGAAGACGTGGATGGAGTCGGGGGGGTTACCGGGCGGCGAGGAGGAAGGCGCGGCTGAAAGCGAGGGTGAAGGCGAAGAAGAAGGCGTGGGCGAAGGCGAAGGTGAGGGCGAAGGCGAAGGTGAAGAAGAAGTCGAAGAAGGTGAAGAAGTCGAAGAAGGTGAAGAAGAAGTCGAAGGTGAAGAATAATGGGGACGGGGCAACAGCCGATCGGCGGCCTGTCCCAGTTTTGTGCGGCGGGGTGTCCCCTTAACCAATTAACCAGTTAACCATAGTAGCCAGATTCAGAGTCAATGAATCCGGCCTTTTTTATACCTAATAACATAAACCCGGCCTTTTGCAAGGGGTGTAGTCCTTCGACAAGCTCAGGATGGTTCGAAGGATGGTGAGCCTGTCGAACCATAAGCCGGGACGCGGGTTATTAATTTTTTGCTTGATTTTGGAAAAAGGGATGTGGTAAGATAAAGGCAGAGTCAAAGCTGATTAAATTACAAATCCCAATAATTAAGTTTCTTTTACTTTGATACTGATTTAAGATGGGGGTTACTATGAAAAAATGGTTAGTATTAATTTTATTCTGCATTCTGGTCTATGGTGTGTGGGCCGGTGAGGCGCAGGGTAGCATTATTTTAAAGGCCACGGTGGTTAATCCCTCAAAGACCAAGACACAGACAGCCATACTCAGGGCATATCTGCCTAAAGAGACAAGCCCCGATGATATTGTTGACCTGGGAGACCTGAAGATAGATTACGATATTACCAGGGGTCTTTACTATGTTTATAAAGAGTGCGAACTTGCTCCCGGAGAAAGTGTTATGCGCTCGGTTGAGATTAAAGATGTCTGGGTGATATCCGCCGCAGAGATAAATGCCTTGACCGGACGGGCCAAAGAGATTGTTGAAAAATTGAAGAAGACCGCCTATTTTGACACGGCAGCTATCCATCAAAAAGACATCGAGAGCAAAACCGGCGAGATTATAAGAAAACAGGAAAAGGCCGCCAATTCCCTGCCCCAGACGCATATTGCCGTTTACAGAGATAATGTAGATACACTCAATTCGATTAAAACAACTTTAGCGCGGCTGGATGATATGCTTTTGCAGGCCAAGGTAACCGCTCCTAAAGAAGGAATCAGGGGGAAGGTTTCAGTTCAGGCAAGCTGGTGGGTAATCATGGCGGTGATTATTACTCTGGGATTCCTTTCGTTTGTTTTCTTCATCATCTGGCACCGGCAGGCAACAGGAGGCACTGGCGAGGAGGAACAGAAAGAGGAAACCGAAGAAATGCCGCCGCCGGAACCGGAAGACAAGGGACAAGGGACGGAAGACAAGGGACAAGGGACGGAAGACAAGGGACAAGGGACGAGTTAAAAAGGCAGAGTCAGAGAGTCAAGAGAGAATGACATATCTTGTGTTAGAGGCCAGATTCATAATCAGCGAATCTGGCCTTTTTTATATTTATAGCTTGATTTAAGAAGGGGGGATGTGATAAAATTTAACCACAGCGTAATGAAGACATTAAGAGGATTTTTATTAATCGGAATTATCTTTTTATTTACCGGCCTCGGGCGGCTTGCTGCTGAGAGTGGTACCCTTGCGGACACAAGCGACTGGAACATAAAAAAGAGCAAGCACTTCATTATTTATTATCGGGAAGACCCGACCAGTTATATCAATCAAGTAAGCAGGAAGGCCGAGCATTATTACAAGAGCATTACCGATTATCTGGGCCTTAGAAGGTTTAAATTCTGGACCTGGGACAAGCGCTGTAAAATCTATCTTTATCCAGGCCGGCAGGAATATTTGAGCAAAACCTCTTCTGTTTCCTGGTCGCAGGGCGGGGTTCATGTTGTAAGAAAAGAGATTGCCAGTTATGTCCACGAGGAGGAATTTCTTGATTACGTTCTCCCTCATGAAATGGGGCATATTATCTTCCGGGAGATGATCGGATTTGATAAAAAACTCCCTTTGTGGTTGGACGAGGCAGTTGCTGTTCTCCAGGAAAAGGACAGAAGAAGCTATCTGGCAATTGCCAGGAAACTGGTAAAAGAGGGAAGTTATATTCCGTTAGACGAGTTGTCAGGCATCAGGAATTATAAGTCAATCGATGAACAGACTGTTTTTTATAGCGAGTCAGCCAGTATAATCGATTTCCTTCTTAATGAATTCGGGAGAGATGACTTTGTAATTTTTTGCCGCCGGCTCAGGGATGGGGAAGAGTGGGAAAAGGCGTTGTTGAGGACTTATCGCTTTGAGGATCTGAAAGAATTGCAGGAAGCGTGGGTTAGTCACTTGCTAAAGTGATAAATTATTAAAGGGAGGTAATTTAATATGCCAGGGGAGTTTAACATACTGATAGTTGAAGACGATGAAAAGACCTTCAAGGTCTTGGAAGAAGGGTTGGCCAAGACTAATTATAAACTCTGGAGAGTGACCAGCGGAGGGGAAGCGCTTAAATTAATCAAGCAGGCTTACTTTATGATTGTAATCAGCGAAATCCGGATAGCAGATATGGACGGGGTTGAACTAATCAGGCGGCTGAGGAGGATAGACTCTAGAATTAATATAATTGTTCTTACCACTTATTCTTTTAGTGATGCAGCAGTAAGGGCCCTGGAGGCCGGGGCCTATGCCTATCTTATGAAGCCGTTAAACATTACAGAGTTGAAATTGATTTCCAGGAGGGCAGTAGAAAACAGCTGCCTGTTGATTCAAGCAGGAAAAAGAAAATATTATCAGGATATGTCTATTTTAGACGGCTTGACCGGTGTTTACAATCATCGCTATTTTCATGAAAAATTGGACTGGCAGATTAACCATCTAACGAGGTTTCCCCAGGCCTTTTCGCTGTTCATGATAGATATTGATGATTTTAAGAAATATAACGACACCAAGGGACATCCGGAAGGAGATAAGGTATTGCATAATGCTGCACAGCTGTTTGTGGATTCGGTCAGGGGGGACGATGTGGTTTTTAGATACGGCGGAGAGGAATTCGTGATAATTCTGCCGCAGACAGACAAACAGCACGCAGTAAGGGCAGGCCAGCGCCTGCTGGAAGCAGTGAGGGCCAAACTGCCGGTAACGGTAAGTATTGGACTGGCTGGTTTTCCGGATGATGCCCAGACAAAGAAAGATTTGGTTGCGTTGGCCGACAAGGCCCTCTACCGGGCAAAGCGTCTGGGAAAGAACGCGATATGTGTTTATGATAGAAAATTGGACAAAGAAAAGGCTAATTAGGGTTTAAAATGAAAGCCCTCACAATTATTTTAATAATGCTTATCACCACCTTAGGGCCGGCAGTAGTTATAGCGGCAGTGGGATATGCCAGTGCCAGGGCATTGGGACGAAACCCTTCGGCAGCGCCCAAGATACTGATTTCTATGATAATGGCGTTTATCTTTGCCGAGGCGATTGCGATAATGGCACTTTTAATCGTCTATAATTTGTTTGGAGAATAGTTCGTAATACGTAATACGCAATACGAAAAAAGGAGTTGCAATGCTGATTTGGCAATTGGTTTTAATTCAGGTTACGACGTTCGTCCTGATAGTGGTCTTTTTGAGGTGGCTGCTTTACAGCCATGTAAGCCATGCCTTGAGAAGACTGAAACAACTCAATCAGGAAAACCTGGAGAAAGAAAATGTGTTAAAAGAAGAATTGGAGAGGGCTAAAAGAGATGCCGCAAGAGAGATTAAAGAGGGTCAGCAAAAGGCCGAAGAGATAAAAAGGCTGGCCAGGGAGGCAGCAGAAAAGGACAGGGAAGAGATAGTCGGCCGCGCGAGGAAAGAGGCAAAAAGGCTTATTAGCGAGGCAATAAGAGATTGCCAGAGGAAGGGAACGGAGCTTACCCTGGAGATGCAGGAAAAATCAGTCTATTTGGCCACCGACATAGTAAAGAGCATCTTTACTGAAAAGGGCCGGGGAAATTTACATAGCCAGCTTATCGATGAATTGATTGTTGAAATAGAAGCCCTTGAAAAGGGAAAGGTGAAAGCCACGGGCAAAGAGGCAGAGATTATTTGCGCATATCCGTTAGGAAAGGCCCAGGAAAAGAAACTGATAGATATCTTATCCGCCAAGTTAAACAGAGGCATCACATTAAAGAAGAATATAGACGAAGAGATAATTGCCGGCCTGATTATCCGGTTAGGCGGATTTGTGATTGACGGTAGTATCAGGAACAAACTGAAGAAGATACTTCCGGTGATGAAAGAGAAAGTAAAGGAAGCTGCCGCGTCCCGCTAACCGGTAAACCAAGAGATATTTATGTTCAAATTAACCAAGGTCCGTAACGAAATGCAGCTTACCGAAGAAATGGCCGGGATAATTAATGTATTGAAAGGGGTGGCCTCTTCAGAGTTTTACCGTCTTCAGAAAGCAAGAAAAGGGCTTGATGAATTTGGCGATTCCCTAAAGACTTTTTTTGAAATGGTAAATATCAGCGACTTTCACCACCCATTCCTGGAAAAGTCTTCGCTCCCGGCGTCTATAGTTTCGATAACCTCGGATGCCGGTTTTCTGGGAAAACTCAATATCTCGGTGATTAATTCTGCTCTCAAACAGTGTGGCGAAGAAGGAAAAATGATTATTGTCGGCAGGCAGGGAGTTCGGCTTGCCGGAGAGACAGGCGGTAAGGTGCTTCATTCCTTTCCGGGGATTAGCGACGAAGTAACCTATAAAGAAGTAGAGAAATTAGGAAATTTTATTGTTGACAGCTTCCTGGGCGGGGAGATAGGTGGTGCGGCTGTTGTCTATCCCCACTTTGTTTCTTTTGGCATCCAGAATGTCCAGGTTTATCAACTACTTCCCTGCCGGTTTTTGTTTCGTCAGGAAGAACAAAAAAAGGAAGAAGAAGAACAGGTTATCATTGAGCCAAAAAAGAGCAAAGTATTAGAATATTTGGTCAAGATATGGATAAATTATATGCTCTATGGCATATTCTGGGAGAGTAAGCTTTCCGAATGGGCAGCGCGGGTTATGCATTTAGAAGGAAGTTCTTTCGAGATTAAACGGCTCGCCAAGAGTTTACGCTTTCAATATTTCCGCCTCCTCCACGAAATCAGCGATAAGAATATCAGAGAGATTTTTTCGGCGAGGTTGGCGATGCAAAAAAGGTAATCAGGAATCAGGAGAAGTAATGGCACAGATCAAAATCCCCCCTCTGGAGATAAAAGACACCGGCACGATTAGAGAAATTAAAAAGGGAATAGTCGCGATGAGCGGATTGCCTTCCTGCATCAACGGACAGTTAGTCGAGTTAGGCAGTGGTATTTCGGGGATGATAGTTGGTTTTACCGAGCAAAAGGTTTTGGCCCTGGTTCTGGGGGATGAAACCAGACTTAACATCGGCGATACTGTTTACGGCGAAAAAGGTGTCTTTGATATTCCGGTAGGTAGTAATTTTATCGGCCGGACGATAAATGCCTTTGGCCAGCCAACTGACGGCAGAGGGAAAATCCAGGAAAATGATTTTTATCCGATTTTCAGAGATGCGCCGGGGGTAATGGATAGAGTGCCGATAGATGAACCACTCCTTTCGGGGATTAAGCTGATAGATACCATTATCCCCCTGGGTAAAGGACAGAGGGAGCTTATAATCGGAGACAGGGTTACCGGCAAGACCACCTTAGCTGTGGATACTCTCTTAAATCAGAAAGACAAAGATGTAGTCTGTATATTTTGCTGGATAGGAGGAAGCTACTCCTCTTTTTTAAAGTTGCTCCAGACGCTGCGTAAAGAAGGTGCAATGGATTATACTGTGGTTGTCGGCGCGCTGGCATCTGATTCTCCGGCCGAGCAGTATGTGGTTCCTTATGCTGCCTGTGCATTAGGGGAATATTTTATGTATCACGGAAGGGATGTCCTGGTTGTCTATGACAACTTAACCCGGCACGCCTGGATCTATCGGCAGCTATCTTTGCTTTTGGAGAGGTCACCGGGCAGGGAGGCCTACCCCGGCGATATTTTTTATATTCATTCGCAGCTAATAGAACGGGCTGCAAGGTTGAATGAAGAAAAAGGCGGGGGAACGATGAGTTTTTTGCCTATTGTAGAGACCCAGGAAGGAGATGTTACCGGACTTGTCCCTTCAAATCTTATTTCAATGACTGACGGACAGATATATTTAAACGCTGCTCTGTTCCACGAGGGATTTAGGCCGGCGGTTGACATAGGACTTTCTGTTTCCCGAATTGGGAGCAAGGTCCAATCCGAGGCGATGAGAAAGGTGGCCCGCGGGTTAAAAGCAGAATATGCCCAGTATAAGGAATTGGTCAGCTTGACCAGGGTAAGAACGAAACTTTCTCCGGAGATAGAGGGCAGGATAAAAAGAGGGAAGGCCTTAAACAGTCTTTTTGTGCAGGATAAAAACAATCCTCTGCTGCTGGAAGAGATAATTATTATATTTTACGCCTTTAGTAAAGGAATTCCTGAAATTTTGGAAGAGGATAAAAGAGAATACTTTAAAACGAAGATATACAGGTATCTGCTCAGGGAGCGGCCGCAGTTAATCGAGAAGTTGACGTTGGGAAAGGTATTGACTGAGGAGATACAGAGAGAACTGGATGAGGCCTTTCAGGGGTTCTTTGGAATTGCGGGTTAATGGGTTAGTGGCTTGATTGGTGAGTAGATGTGAAGTTCCATAAGGTTATGGAATGGTTACATAATGTTACATAATAAATAAACAAGATACAAGATACAAGATACAAGATACAAACAATAATCAAATTCCAATAACCAATAACCAAACTCTCTTTTTTGTTTGGATCTTGGAATTTGGTTATTGAAAATTATTTGGTTATTGTATCTTGGTTATTGGTGATTTTAATCGCATCCAGTAACCTTAAGTAACTTTAAGTAACCTTATGTAACATTTTTAAAAAGGGCGCTATCCTCTTTTAAGGAGATACATGCACAAGGGTAAGGTCGTTGCAATTCAGGGGCCGATTGTGGTGGTAAAGTTTGGTCCGGAGAGCCCGCCGCCGGCCGTCTATGATATTCTGGAGTCCAAGACCTACAATGACCAGCGGGTAGTGCTGGAGGTAGTGGAATATCTCAGTAGAAGGGCTACCGATCTTGGCAGCCTCGTAAGATGCATTTCCCTGACACCCATTTTCGGCCTTCAGCGAAACGCCGAGGTCTCTGCTACCGGTTCGATAATCAAAACGCCGGTGGGAAAGGAGGTTTGCTCCCGCATACTGAATGTTTTAGGCGAGCCGATAGATAAAAAAGGAGCTATCAATGCAAAAGAAACAAGACCCATCCATAAAAAAGAAAGTTCCAGTCTGGACGTTGAAAGTATCAGGAGGACGAAGTTCGAAATAATGGAGACCGGTATTAAAGCGGTTGACCTTCTGTTTCCATTGGTAAAGGGGACCAGGACAGGGATTTTAGGAGGGGCAGCCCTGGGCAAGAGCATACTCATTTTAGAGCTTATGCACAATATTATCAAGAAACAAAAGGGGTTCTGCGTATTTACCGGCGCGGGAGAAAGAATCAGGGAAGGCAATGAACTGTATCATGAGATGGTTAAACAGGGGATAATAGATAGGTCGGTTTTGGTGTTCGGACAGATGAATGAGTCACCCGGAGCCAGGTTTGAAGTAGTGCATACCGGTATGACTCTGGCAGAGTATTTTCAGGAAGAAAGAGAAGACGTTCTTTTTTTTATTGACAGCGTTTACCGCTTTGCCCAGGCCGGAAGCGAGCTTTCCGCCCTATTGGGCAGGATTCCTTCCGAGACAGGGTATCAACCCACCCTGACTTCGGAGATGAGCGATTTTCAGGAAAGAATTCGCTCGAGCAGTCAGGCAGCGATTACTGCGATTGAAGCGGTCTATGTGCCCAGCGATGACTTGACCGATCCGGCGGTAGTCTGTATTTTCAGTTATCTGGATTCAATAGTTATTCTTTCCCGGCAGTATATTCAGTTGGGGCTTTATCCAGCCATTGACCCGTTACTTTCTTCCTGTTCTTACCTTGACCCGGTAGCCATCGGGAAAAGACACTTTAGTATTGCCCAGCGGGTCATGGCGATTCTTAATGGTTATGAGGAACTCAGGAGGATAGTTTCTATTGTCGGGATAGAAGAATTGTCCGGGGAAGATAGGATTTTGTTTGAGAGGGCGCAGAAACTACGGAATTTTCTTACCCAGCCATTTTTTACTGCCGAGATCTATACAGGCAAAAAAGGAGTGTATGTGCCGCTGGAAGAAACCCTGAACAGTTGTGAGAAAATAGTTTCCGGGGAGATAGATAAAATGCCCAAGGAAGAGCTTTATATGATTGGAGCGCTGTGAGGTTCGTCATACGTAATACGAAGTTGGAGATAGAACTATGGTAATGAAGCTGGGAGAGATGTTGATTGAGAAAGGGCTGATTACCGCCGAACAATTAGAGGCCGCGCTCAAGGAGCAGCTCACCTCAGGCGAGCTCCTGGGCGAGATCCTGATTAAAAAAGGCGTCTTAAAGGAGGGGGTACTTTTGTCGGTTCTTTCTGAACAGCTCAACATCCCTTGCGTTAACCTGAAGGACATCACTATTGATTCCCAGGCCATAGAGAAGATGCCGGCAAAGTTTGCCTGGCATTACGAAATCCTGCCGATAAAGTTTGTCGTTGGCACCAATACCCTGACTGTCGCATCCTATGACCCTTTAAAGTCACTGGATGATGTAAAGGTCTTTCTGGGGTGCGAGGTAACTCCGGTTCTGGCAGGTAAAAATGAAATAATACAGATGATTAGAAAATATTACGGAGTAGGCGCCGAGACCGTAGAAGGGATTATCGCCGCCGGGTCTCAGCAGGCCGCTGTTACGGCAGCCCCGCTCAGGGAAATAGAGGATATCGAGAAATTAGCCGGGGACGCCTCAATAATTAAGTTGCTGAATCAGATAATATTAGAGGCCAATCAGAAGAGGGCTACCGACATTCATATCGAACCGTTCAGGGGAAAGATGGGTATCAGATACCGGATAGACGGTGTGCTTTATAATGCCAATGTCCCGCCGGAGATGGGGCGTTTCTTTCAGGCAATCGTTTCCCGGATAAAGATAATGGCCAGATTGAATATCGTAGAGCGCCGCCTTCCCCAGGATGGGAGGATAGTTATAAAGATAGGCAAGGAGGAATTTGATTTAAGGATATCTATTTTACCTACGCCGGAAGGCGAAAGCGTAGTGATAAGAATTCTCCCGATGAGGATGGTTTTCAGTTTAGAGAAATTGGGTCTGGAGATGAAGGACCTGGAGATACTGGAGCAGTTGATTGGCAACCCGCACGGGATAATCTTTCTTACCGGACCTACTGGAAGCGGCAAGACCACCACCCTTTATGCCAGTTTGAGTAAAATAAAAAGCAGCAGGAATAAAATAATTACCCTGGAAGACCCGATAGAATACGAACTTGAGGGAATATCGCAAGTTCAGGTAGCTCCGGAGATAGGCCTTGGCTTTGCCCAGGGCCTGAGGAGTATGCTGCGGCACGACCCGGATATAATGATGGTTGGTGAGGTGAGGGACCTTGAAACAGCGGAGCTGGCTATCAGGGTTGCCCTGACCGGGCATCTGGTTTTCAGCACCCTGCATACAAATGATGCTGCCGGCGGGGTGGCCCGTTTATTGGATATAGGTGTTGAGCCCTATCTGATTGCTTCATCAGTAGAGGCCTTTATTGCCCAGAGGCTGGTGCGCCTGATCTGCCCGAGCTGCAAAATGGAGGCAGAGGATACAGTAGCTAATAAGGCCTTAAAGCAGCAGATAGTGAAAGAAACAGGGATTTCCAATTTTAAAATCTACAAGGGTAAAGGGTGCGAAGCATGCAATTTTACCGGCTTCAGGGAAAGGACAGCTATTTATGAAATACTGGTGGTTAACAGGGCGATAAGAGAGCTGATTTTAAATAAGGCCTCAACTGACCAGATAAGGAAAAAGGCGATTGAGCAAGGAATGAAGACCCTCCGGTTATCAGGTTGGCAGAGGGTGATTAGCGGTCTGACCACGCCCGACGAGGTGATAAGGGCAACGCAGGCGGAGGAATAAAGGCAGAGTCAAAGAGTCAGAATAATTATGTTTAATCTATCCGTATTAGATATAAAAAGTGCGGCGGTTATATTGAATAAGATGGTTACCGAGGTTATTCTGCCCGGTGCAGAAGGAGAGCTTTGTATTCTCGATTTTCACCAGCCGATAGTTGCCTCTCTAAAACAAGGAACAATCAGGGTAAGAGGCCATGGATTTTCTATAGGCATTAAAAAAGGAATTGCCCGGATGGAAAAAAACAAGCTGGTGATACTGGTGGAGAGATAAACAAGGAAAGTAATTATGCCAAAATTCAGTTACAGGGCCAAGAAAGGGCCGGAAGAGATTGTCAATGGAATAATTGAAGCAGGGACCAGCCAGGAAGCCCTTAGCAAATTAACCAATATGGGTTATG
>SDBT01010890.1_pt1 | contig 14656 bp, 24 predicted proteins | sample 2277101 | NCBI WGS metagenome assembly SDBT01 (sample SAMN10404973, study PRJNA504765) | marine sediment metagenome | isolation source: marine sediment core GS10_PC15, 103 cmbsf | place: Arctic Ocean: Southern Knipovich Ridge | collected 2010
CTACAGATGTTTCAACAACAGCTTCAGGATCACCTACCATTTCTGCATCCATTTCTTCATCAGTAGGTTGTTCAGGTACTTGTTCTGTTACCATACCAGGAGGACTTTCATCTGCAGGAGCAAATCCTGGTTTAACTACTTGATCCGTAGAAAAAGCGTCTCTCTCTTTTACCATACCTCCCATAGCAAGAACCATTTTCTCCTCGACACTATCTACCTCAACATACCATATACCCTTGCTATAATGTTTATTTTGCTCCTCTACACTAACAGGATATCCAGGAAGAAGTTTAAATACTTCACCTTGCCTACGTACTTGGCCCCCAATTGTAAGACCAGTTCTAACCATTCTTACTTCTACCATTTTCCCACCTTTTCCTTTTTTTATGCACATATGGGCTAGAACAGACCTACATATTATAGTAAGTCCGCCTAGCCCATGATTAACAATTAGACAGTAGTATCAGCGTAAATTATCTTAAGTGGTTGAGTTAATACAGGCATATAATTTGATTCCATCAAGATTTGTCTACCTGAAGGATCTGGTTCTACCCAAGACTTAGTAAACGGTCCTGTCCACATATCAGGAGCATCTACATCTGCCGAAGGACCATGTAACAAATTCCAACCTTGCGTGCCACCTGTAGCAAGTAAAAGAATACGCTCATCTGGAATAAATGGTACAAAAGTCCCACCCGCATCTACATAACCACCATCATACTCAATCCAGTCAATGCCAAAGAACCTAGGTACTCTACCTTCTGCTGTATACAAGTCCTGCTGCCTATCAGACAATTCAGCAATAATTTCTGCTATCTGCAAAAAGGTAGTCATCGTAGCAGCATTTAAATATGCTACTGTTAAAGGAAAACCACTAGCTCTCTGGACAACCTGTTTCCAAGCACGAATATCAGCAATAGGTGTTTCAGATCCACCACCCCATGTATTAGCCACTGTAGGAGTATGAGCACCAGGAACTCCATAATCAACTGTAATAGTGGAATTATTTAATAGAGTATAAACCCATGTACCTGAAAACATTGCCCAAATAGCAATTTCTTCAGCCCTCTGATGCTGATTCCTCATGTCCATTAATTCAGCAAGAACTCTAGCCTCAGCATTACCAGCAGCAGCTTGTGTCTGTCCTACTGCTCGCAGCCAACGAAGTGTAGTTGCATTGAAGGTCTTTTTATCCCTCTTATATGCAAATGCACCCTGTATGTGTCCGAACGGCAGTTGGTCAACAATCTGCGCTTCTGCGTTAGGGCTATTATGTAACAGAGATGCTCCCCTAGCAGCACGAATAATATCGTACTCCCAAGTAGGCTGCGGCTCAGGTACAGGTGTCCCTACAATTTGTAATCCAAGAAATTCTTCCGGAGCGTCAAATTCATTAACAACTCTAGGAAGAGTCCTAGGCTCGAATAGTGAAAGTTCAGGCATTCTTTATTTCTCCTTCCTAAAGTTATTCTTAAGTTAATGATAAGTTAGCTGATTGTACAGTAATAACATACAGACCTGGAGTGACACCTACATCTGGAATTGCAAGTCCAGCGAAGTCAGCATCAATAAAGTTCTGTGGTGTAGTACCATCAACCAAATTCCTAAGTCTAGCAAGCCTAAATCGACCAGTTATAGCTAGGTCACCATACATTGTGGTACGTTCTCTAGGAGTTACATCTTCTGCTAAACCACCAAGCTCAGCTGCTCTTTTATCCCTAAGAGGAGTAAGAGCAATACCAACAGCTTCATCTCGGTTAGCTGTAATTACACTAAGATGATCATCTGCAAAGAATCCTGCAGCAAGAACCACACCAGTAGCCATCGTAATGATATTGGTTGCATAATCAATTGAAGCTATCACAACCACTTCCTGAGAAGCACCATCATCAAGCGTACAAGAATCACCTACTTCAAAAGGATGCGCGTCATCTACTACTATAGTGGTATCATCCATAGCAGAAGTAGCAGATAACTGGCTATATTTAGCTACAAGACCCTGAAGTGAACCAGAGTCTATAGCAATAGGATCCCCTTCTCTAACTGCTCTACCAGCCTGTACTATTCTTATTCCACCAGGATAAAGTTGAAGTCCTGACCTATCAAACAGTACAGCTATTAACTGTTCATCTAATGCAATCTGTAGTTCAGCCATTATTAGTCATCTCCTTTCTTAGACTTACCATTTGTACTCATTGCCGAGGCTTTTGCCATAAGTCTCTTAGTTTCCTTTTCTGCACTAACGTTATTTGCAAAGTCTAAATCAGTATCTTCAGGACTAACGTATCCATCGTCTTCAATGGAAACAGAGCTACCTACGACAGTAGTATCAACAATCTTAGGATTCTTCTCTACCATTTTATCGAAAAGTTCCTTATTACTTGCATACAGTTGAATATACACATCCTTCTGCGCAGGAATAACCTTTCCTTCGTCTATAAGAACCTTTACAGTCGTTTCGGCTAGCGTAGTCGATAAAGTACCCTGTAAGTCGGTAATTTGCTTTCCCTGACTCTCTAGGGTCGTTGTAAGAGAACTCACAGCCTTAACAAGATCGACTTCTTTACCATCGGGCTTAGCATCAACTCCAAGTGCAGCTTTGAGCTTCGCCACAATCTTATCAGAATCGCTAGGTTCTTCTTTAGGCTCAGGCTTTGGCTCAGGCTTACTAGCTGCTTCTAAAAGCTTTGTTATATCTTCATCCTTTAACTCACTAATGCTATCAACTTTAATTCCTGCATCCGCAAGAAGTTGTAGCGCAGTCTTTTCGTTAGCCAATTTACTATCCTCCAGTCTTGCTACTATAGTTTCAAAAGTTTTTCTTACCTTAACAGGATCACCAAATTTAATACCCTCATCTCCTTCTTCAAATGAGAACTTAAATAGTTCACCTGTTGAGTCATTTATAGCTATTAAGAAATCTTCATGGATTTCCTCCACAAATATAGGGTCGAACGAATTGCTTTTTTGATGATGGAATGCCCTCCTTATTTTGAACATTTTCTGCTGCAAATCTTCAGCATTTAAAGAATATAAAATTTTGTCAAATTGGCCTTCTATTGAAGCAGCCAATTGCTCGAAAGAATTCATTCCCTTGTAAAATGCGTGGGTAACAATTGCCACATGCCAAAGAGCAATAGGAAAATTGTTACCTTCATCATCAGTAACAGGCGCAAGGGAAACGCTCACTTCATCTATAATACCTTTACCATCACTAGTCTTAGCATTAATCGCTTCTACTACTTCTTCATCCGTTATTTCCATAACGGCATATAAACCATCTTCCTTCTTTATTAACCCTGTTACTTTACCTCCTATATCTTTAGTTTTTCCTTCATCGTGACTTCCAATAATAATAGGCACATTATCTAATGCTTTTGCATCAAAAGCAGCTATAATATCATCAAATATCTTATCATTATAATTAATATTCTGATCTGGATCATTAGGAAATTGTGGATGTGCAAATACACCCTTTTTAAGAATCTGTTTCTCAAATTTAACAGCTTTACCATTCACACTATCAAGAAATTCAAAAGATACAGTTTCTTTGTCAAGACCAGCTACTATTAATGCTTTCGTTTTCATAATAAAATCCTTATTAATTAGTAGTGCTTGGTACAACTTCTGGATTAACCTTATTCACTGGAACTGTTTTATCTTCAAATACTGATACACCATTATTATCCAACATTTCCTCTAAAGATTTTTCTATAGCCTCATAATCTAAATCAAATCCAATATCTTCTGCAACCTGTTTTTCCAATTCCAATCTAAATTGTGGCGTAACATTAACATTCTTAGAAATTGATAATTTAAAAAATAAATTAGCAAGAGCTTTCTTTACTTCTCTATCGAAAGGTACAAATTGAATCTTAGGATAATTACCTGTACCAAAATTCCAATCAATTAATTTAGGTATAAGTGTTGTATTAAATACAGAAGCAATACCTTCTGCAATCATTTCCAAATTAGTAATAAAAATATCGAGATGTGTTTCACTAAGATTGAATGATCCAGTACGTCCTTCTATACCTACATCTAATACTTGAGCTAATATTGACTTAGCCATTTGTGCATCATGATGTTGAATTAAAGGTAATACATCAAGTGATTCTCCACTACCTGTATCAGGAAATTCAAGTTCATAATCTTGTGGCAAATTTATGGTACTATTAAATCCTAGTTTAGCCACCATATTAAGAACTTCATTTACTTTTACTTCATCTGTCTCTGAAGTTCGTAATATTCTTAATCGTAAAGCTCTTATTTGTGCAGCTATATGAGAAATATAATATAATTTATGTTTTTTCTCATAATGATAATAAGCCTGTGTAAACATAGAGCGCCCAAATATAGGATTAAATTCAGGTTGAAAAACAAAATGTAAAACTTTATCTGATGGTATATCTACTTCTTGACCACCAATGCCACGCGCACTAACATTTTGTACATAATTTTCTATTTCTACTTGTTCATTAACTTTAATCTTAGTTATTGTATTAATAGGTCTATGAGCTAATTTATCAATTCTTATAAAACCTTTTTCTATTTTCCATATTATTTCATGTGGACTATACCCATCTACAATTTGTCTAAGTATAGTTGCCATTACTATATTAAAAGGAGTTCTCATACCACCATCATGTGGTGCATTATGAAATATCTCTTCAATGAAAGCAGCTTCTCTTTTTCCTCTTTGATGTTTCGGATGAACTCGTATCTTAGCTCCTCTTAAAGGGGTAGTAATAATACGATATAATCCAGCTACTTCACCATCAGATTGATACATTGCATCTATTTTACTAGGTGCAATTCTAGGTAAATGAATAAGAGTATTTTGTGCCTGCATTGCATCAGGAACACTACTTCTTCCAAATTCACCCATAGTAGGTGTAGAAGGACTAATAACCTTATCACTTACTGTCGCTTCTACTAGTGGTTCTACCATTGTTCACTCTCAGTAAATATATTTTCTGTAATATTCATTTCAGGTTCAGGTGTACTTACAGCTAAAACATCACTATATTTACCAGTACCTATATCCCAAGCAATCCAATTATAAGTATCAGCATGTCTAAAATGATCCGGACCTATTTTTTTCCAAACAACCTCTTGTTCTTGTTTACTTTTATTTTCTACAAGATCACGTTTCATATTCGTCATTTGTACAACAAAATCATCTATCATACTAGGTGAAATATAATTTTCAATCACAACTTGATTCATTTTCCATTGAGCAGCAGTATGATCTAGTACATCAGAACGTGGTATAACAATTTCTTTTTCATCCTTCTTTAAATAATCTTCTTTATCCATGCTTTTACCACCATATATACAAGTAAAAACATTAGGATATTTATTAGCTAATTCCACAGCATTATGATGATTAGGTAATGCATCTATAACTGTTATCTTTGGTTTATAATGTTTAATCATCAATTCAAGTTCATCAAAACTATGAACTTTAGCTATTTCAATAATATGCCGCTTACTATCAATAATTTTAGATACTTCAATATGTAAAACATCACCCTGATCAGCACCAAGATAAATATCACCTTCTGTTACTGTACCAGGAACAACGTGTTTACGAATTAAATCTTTATTAAGTACATTTTCACCAACTTCATATGCAAGACCAAGTTTGAAGTTATAAAAATTTCTCATTCCTTTAGGTTTTAATGGTGCTTCTTCATATGTATCTACAAGACTTTGTGCTGTAACAACACCAGACATCATTTGTGATACATAATACCCACGATATTTAGATTTTGGATTCTTTGCTCTCCATCTTCCTGTTGATCTATCTAACTTGCCACTACATTTACGACATCCATAATAATGATTACCTTTCCTTTTTTTCATAGGCAATACATTCTTAAAGAAATTAATAGTTTGCCATGTATTACAAGCAGTACATTTTACTAACCATACATGACGATCAGATTCTTTATACAACCTATCTATACCATAGTCGGGTAATGTAGGGGTACTAAAATCCCAAGTCCAACCTGTTTGTAATTCACCACGCCAATTAAATTCACTAGCATCAAGCCTATTAGAATATGTAGTACGAACTGTAGGATCACTGAAATCAAGTTCATCATGTACGTTTAAATCACTAGGTACACTTAAAGCCTGTCTATCAGCAAAAGTACCTTTGAAATATAAAGTGCTTTCACCTACTTGCTTCATCCCCGCACTGTCATAATCTTTTATCATCGAAGCAAGATATTTTGAGTCACGTATAATAGTGGTAAAACGTGCTTTAGAAAATTCCATTACATCCCCTTTAGTAGGGAATGTATAAATGCATGTAATAGGTACATTATATGGCCCAGGACGATTTAAAGAAGCAGTGGAAGTAGCATCGCACGCATACAATACCTTACCTATTGCCGAGTGTGTACCACCTGTTTGAGCAGCTTTTTTCCATCTCTGTTCAGGAAAAAAATCACATATCATTTGAACAAGATAAGGGCGTTTTATAAATTCTACTGGTACACCCTTTTCAGTTCTAATATTTTTAGAAAACCAAACCAAAGCATCCTCAATAGCAAGTTCATCTTTAACTTGATCTTGAGGAAGCCCATCTATAAGTTGAAGAACTTCTTTTTTGCTAAGTTGCGTAACCATTACGTAATCGTTGCAACACCTTCAATTATATTTTCTCTTTGCTTTTCAACCAATGCCTTTTTTACTTCTTCTCGTTCACCTTCCGGAAGTTCTAATAATAGTTTTTCAACAGTTAGCTTATACCCTGGAGCGGTATTCTTATCGATCTCTTTTAATGTACGCCCACGTATATTACGTTCACCTGTAAGGTTACCAATAGATTCTTCAACATACTTCAATACTGTAATAGCATCTCCCATATGTCGAAATCTTGTAGAAACACGACGTTTATTTGTTACGTAAGCATTTACTTCTTCTAGTAAATGTTCATCTGTATCCATCAAAGCAAGACCCATCTTTAACATGCGAGCTTGAGCAGGATCACTAACACCAAATAGATGCTCGTTCACCTTATCTTGCATAAGATGGGCCTTAGTGGCAAAATTATGTTTTAGAGCTATATCTCTAACAACTTTTCTGTTACGTCCTACATGAGTACCTACCTTTGCGTAGTTCCCATGATAGACGGTATACCAGAAAAGCATATCGTCAATTTGCTCTTCCGTAATCTTCTTTTTAACCATGCATTCATTCTAACACACCAATTTTTAAATTGCAAATGGAACAGAGTTTAGGCCGTATCACCCGGATTAAGGTCTTTTCGATTTAAACTTTTTACGAACAGGTGTTCGAGTTTTCTCTCCATTCAAATGATACTTCTCATTAATAGCTTTTAAGATTAATGATTGAACAGAAGTATCACCATCAAGAGCTAATTGTTTTAACTTTTTAAGAAACTTTTCCTCTAACCTTATGTGGTAACTTTTTATCATACTACCTCATCGTTTCTTGTTGTAACCATAGTTTAAATAAAACAACTAACTCTGGATCATTTAATTCAGTAAGTGTTCGATTTAACTTTTCTATTTGTTCTGTATCTAAGTTAGCTGTAATATCTTCAACTGTAGCAGTAACCATCGCAGCTACCGTAACAGCTACTTCAATCTTCTGTTTAGCTTCTACAGGGCTTATACCAAAAGAAGCTAATAATCCTATTACAAGTGTTGCAAAAGTAAGTCCTCCAATTACCATTACCCAAACGACTTTAAATGTCAATGATCCTAAACCAAGTTTGTTCAATGTAATTCATCTTTCTACCCCCATTTAATTAATTTGTATTATTGAAATATTACAGTCTTAGCCATTGTTATTGGTATGATTAAATCTTGTGGTTCATGATGATGCATATTTTCTACACAATATCTATGTCCAGTTTTTAGACTCCAATAACCTAAACATAATTTTGTATCACAAATAGAACATGATAATATATATCTTACTTCACTTGTCGCTTTTATATCCATATACCAAGCATGTTCATGTACGCTTGCATTTATCAAATCTTCTATATTGAACCAAGGTTTTTCCATTATAACTCCTTTCTAAGGTATATTATAAAAATCTAACATGTGATCAAATATACCAATTACATCATCAAAATCAATTACTCCATTAAAATTGTAATCGAATAAATCAATATTATCTAATACCTCCTGTGAACCCATATGATCAAAAAGTAATCTTATATCCATAAAGTCCATTCGACCATTACCGTTTAAATCTTCTGCTAAACCGTCGCCAAATATATCAGCTACTCGTTCTGTTTGACCTGGAAGTATAGGGAACAATCGTGCAATTTTAACCGAACCATTTACTATGTTAAAAATAACATCATTACCAAAATCATCATGTAATAATACCACGTCTATTATTACATTATCTTCACCATGTTCTATAGTACTCATTATAAAAGTAGCAAGAACTATATCAGTATCACCTGATTCTATTACTCTATCTAAGTCAACACCAACTATATGTACATCATTACTGTTTATTGTAATATTTTCAATCCCTATTTCTACTACATCTACACTTTGTATTACTAATATGTCTGGTATAGTTATCTTTACAGAATAACCAGATACACCGTCCGAAGCGGAAGATAATATAAGATTAGAAATTATAGATTCTCCTTCTTCTACATCTATACTTTCTAATGTAATAAAAGGATTAGTTTGTGCATAAGTAACTCTATAGCTAAGAAATAAGAATCCAAAAATTATTCCAAGCCATACTAATCTCCACATGAATCAATTTCCTTTCTTAATATTTTAATCACACTTCGTATTGTATTACATTCTAAAGAACAGGGTGGTGATTCATATTTAGGATAACCCTGTAACGCTAAAGGGCATTCTTCCATATGTCCAATATCATTATTCGGAAGATTGCTCGGAATGTTTAAAGGTAATAGATCTTCCATCATAGACAGGCACATCTTGAACGACGTTAAGGAGAGCAACATCAATAGCTCCATCTAAAGAAGGTTCATCCAAATCTTGATATTGTGTAATTAAATGTCCTATACTATCTAATACTTTCTTTATTGCAGGAAGTTTCTTTGCTAATTGTTCTGTTCTTTTTATTTCATTTTGTATATCTGTTTGTTCTTGTTGTAATCTTGTTATAAAAGACACTTCTACCACAACTTTTTTCTTTTTATCATCAACAATATCTTCCGCATTATTTATTGTACTGCGAGTACGTTTACGCTTTCGACCACCCTTTTCACCAATTTTAACAGGTCTATCAATTGTTCCACCAAGCCAATTCTGAAATGTACCATATGTCATATGTAATTTTTCACATATAGCTGTACCAGTATTAGTATCTAATAAATCAAAGATAATATGTTTATGATCTTCTAAAAATCCAGTTATTGCACCATGTAATTTTTCATAATTATTCTTCCTAGTACCATCATCATTTAACCAAGATGCATCGGCATATAATATATCAAATCTTTCTTGTTCTGTCATTCCTTTTAAATCTGTCTTTCCTGCTAAATCCATTTTGTAACCTCCATTACAATGCTACCACACATTATTAATATTGTAAAGTTTCTGGGTAATACGGGCTAACCAACTCTTTTTATATTCTTTCATCAAAGTAATATCTATAGGAGTTAACATATATGCTTCTTCTAATTCTCCTACACTTGTAGCTTTAGGATGAGGATTATGTACTAACTTTCCATTTTGAAATATTACTACATGTCCATCATCCGGATTAGCTAATGTAGTACTCTTCGCTGTTTGTATATAATATCCTTTCATTGGTGGAACTGTACCTTTTACATTTACAAAAGATAACTCTAAATTACGTTTTTCCAACCATCTCTCTAAGATTAAGAACCATTTACCATTAACTATAGCGCCTGTAAAGTCTGGTGCCTCATCCAATTCTATCTCGAATAAACTGGCAAAGCAAGCCTGCATACAATTACCTTGTTCATCTTCCGGTGCATCGGCTCCTCCGAATTTAGTTTGATATATTTTTTTCACTATTCACCTCCAATACAGGATTCATTAAACCTGTACCATCACATCTTGGTCGTTCACAATTCGGACTGTGTGAAGCTTGATGTCTATCCTGTTTGAAATGCCAGCAAGGCGGACATACACCACCTATACCATCGTGACAACCACACAATTCTTTATCCATTCCGTCTCCTTTATAACTTTAAAGATTCAGATTCAAGATCATCACAAGCAGAACCTTTACCATGTTCTTCAGCTCCACAAGAACATTTCCAATAATGTTCTATTTTAATTCTAGAACCTTTACAAGCAGGACAAGATGTTGTTGGTCGTGGTTGGACATCTTCTGAATCTGTCCAAAACCATCCACATCCTTTACATGTAGGACACGCTTCCTCTACTGTAATATCAAGTGCAGATGTAAGACCGCAAATACATTCATTTTTTCTTTCATAAAATCTATTCATTACACATTCATCATGGTGTTTCACGTAATGTTTTAGAATACCTAATCTTCTATAAAATGCATCTCGTTCTAATGTAGCTTTAGCTAACTCTTCCGTCCTAGTTTCTAAATCACGCGCCAATTTATTGTTTTCTTTTTCTAACGTATTCATTTCATCAATACTTAATGCCATTATTCCTCTTCCATTAATATAATTTTAGTTACCATATCCATTGCATCATATTCTAATTGTTTATCATAATTATCTTGATAAAAAGCATGTCTTACGTGTTTATACATATACATCATTCCTTCTATCCTTACTCTAGCGGTTATTACTATTCCTAAAGGAATCCATCCATCTATAAAAGATATTTGTCCTGCTTCGTCAGGCATAACAATAAATTCTAGTCCTAAGTGTTTTAATATTAATTTATTAGAAATCCATTCATCCAACCATAATTTAGTATGCTTTAATAGACTCCCCGCTCTATCCCGCGCCGTGATCAATTCCTCATGTGGTAAACTATCACTTAATTTTCTCCACTCTTCAAACGTTAATTCTTTATAAGTAAAAGATTGATTGAGCATCATTATATTAATACCTCTCCAATTCTACACTAGCTATTGTATACGCCATATCTAAATCTTCAGGAGTAACATCTAAAAATAAATCAGGATATGCTATTGTATAATCATATCTGGAAGATGTTATACCCTGCAATTCTTTAAAGGCTATTTGCCTTCTACTGAATGAAAGTTTACTCACCTTTTCTTGAAACTCTTCAAATTTCATTTGTCTTCTGTCCTTAAAAAAATTCCTCCGGGTTCTTGATCCTCTACTATTCTCGTATTACCAACATAATCAATAAGTTTTAGAGTTAAAAGTGTTCTTGTATCTTTCACTGTTATTCTTATATGCTTATTATCATCTGGGCTGTAACTAAATACTTCCTTCCAATGTGTAGTTATTATTATAACATAATTCCCTTTACGACTTTTACAATACGCCTTTATTATCTGCCACAACATTATATTACTCCTAAGTCAGTATTGGAACATTATCTTCATAACGTAATAATGGGACTCCTTGTTTTATATCTACTATCCATGTTTTATTATATTGATTAAGTTCATCCTTCAATTTTTTTGCTTCAATAGCATCTGTAAATATTCCAGCTGTAGTTTTAACATTCATCACATTACTAAACACTACATATATACGATTTGGATCCTCAATATTTTCTATTTTTCTGTATAGTTTACGTATCTCTATTATTACTTTAGTCTTTATTATACTATTCTCACTAAGTTCTTTCAGGTTTATTTTTCCAAATTCTATAGAATTAAGTAAATCAATTAATTCTTGTTCTTCCATGGGACTCCTTCCTAGTATCTTTGATTCTGAGACTCCTAGACTTATGTCTGAGTTTCAATTCATGTACTTGTCTCCAATAACCCTATACCTAATACACTCCTGCATAATCCTTACCACCCTGAAAATCTATACTCCATACGCCAACCCTATACCAGATTTTTTGCTAAGGGGTGTAGGCTTGCGCGATACCTACACCCCTGCGTTTTGTTAGCTTTCGTTAACCTCGCTTTCGTTATTGTCGCCTTCGACGTTTGGCGTAGCGGGGTTTGTAGCCTCGCTCGCTACCTTAGTGGCTTTACGCGCCTGGCGTGTGGCTTTGGGCTTGCCAATGGTTAAGCCTAACGCCAACTCGCCGAGCCACTTGTTTGCGTCGGCGTTGTAAAGCCCTTGCTCGCACGTTGCTACGCAATTTAGGCGTGTGCCGGTGTGTGTTATGCACCGCATTACGAAATTACCTATAGGCGTGCGAGCGGCTGCACTATAGCGTGCTAAGGGGCTATCGGCTTTATAGGTAATGGCGTTGCTTCGTGGGCTGCCATGCCACGCGCTGCCAGTGTTAAACGCCGATTCGATGTTAAACCCTAAGCGAAGCATTATTGCCTTCGCATTGGCTTGCGCTTGCGCGTGGGTACTTGGTCGAGCGTGTGCTGCTAGTAGCGACCAACTCGTAATACCGCTTGCGCGTGGGCTATGGTAGCCGCTTTTAGCATTGTCGCCGAAATAGGCGATTAGTTTGTCGATTTGCTTCGCCGTATACGTGGTCGCCAATTCGTTAGTTGCGTTTGCCATTTCGTTTTACCCCTTTGTATGTGTTAGGATTTTGCTAGGTGCTACGTTTAACCTCGGTGTATTAAATTACCTTGCATACAAATAGTAAACCCTATATGCGAATCCCGCAAGGGGTTTTAGGCCCAATGTACCACACGATTTAGAAATACTATTTTGCCTTTATATTATAGAACGCAATACTACGTTGACGGACGAAAGCATGTAATTTGATGCATGCTTTTTGATTACCGAATTATGATTACCGAATTCGGATGTTGACAGCCCAGAGTAGCGGAATTCTTACCCTTGACCGTGGGAGGTGAAGTCACACACTCTCCAGCGACTTCCATTCTCACCAGAATTCTACTAATAATACAATAGCTATCCCTTCACTAATCAAACCCCAAAACAAACTATCATACCATTTCATTCTCTTTATCTCCATGCTTTCTCTATCTCTACTAGAAATTTACCACCAGCTAGCAAATATATCTCCTTCAAGTACAATGTTATGTAGTTTTGGTGTTTGCCCCTCTATCTCTAAATCCTCTTCTACACGTGCAGGCTCGTTGTATGTATGTACTTTTTCCTGTGTGAACAACATGCCTACTGTACCCCATAAGTGTCCTGTAAGATGTGCGATTGTTTGTTCCTCATCCATCTCGCACTCTACAGCATACTCGACACCGATCTTTACCTGTTTTTCAAACTCTTCCTTTGTATACTCATGAAACATTATTCATACCCTCCACTTCACCTGTGTACTTATTGATAACTGATGTGTTATTCCTATTAAGGTTACGGAAATACCAAGGTGCCTTAGCTATCCACTGCTTACGAAACTCATGTAAAGTTAATTCCCCATTCATTTCCCGTGAACCAAGATACCAAAACTTTCCGCTTGGCATTTTTACTGATCGGACTCGCATGTTTCACCCCTTTGTATTATTTGATGGTGGCAAGCAGTTGTCTTAACGGCTCGGTGTGAAGCGGTCGATGCTGTGTTTATATCCCACTTTGCCTACCGCCCACCACCACCAACTATAGGTTAGCACCTTGATATCATCTTGTAAAGGGGGTGACAAACCCCCCTGATACTACGGTATGATCATTACAATAATAGTATCGCCCATTATTGTCCAATCGCCTGGAAAACTAACCAAGTCTTGTACTATAGGATAAAACCCTTCGTGATACACCTTTGCATCGTCTACTTCGTTAAATTGTATAAAGATGTACACAACGAAATCAATATCGTTAGGGTAATTGACTGTTACCTGTGATACCTGTTTAACCTTTGAGCGATGTGGTTCAGGCAACATACCACCATCATCGCCAAAGTATGTCACTTGCAAACCCTCTTCGCTATTAGGATTGTACCATTTCGCTATAGCCTCTAGTACCATTTTTTCACCCCTTTCGTATTAGCCTTTTGGCCTACCCTTATATTAACACCTTGATATCAGTGACACAAGGGAGCTGACTCATCTATCGGCGCCGGTGAATTCTATCTAGTGTTGTAGATTGATTTCTTCGATGAACTCCATCCTCATATAGACTTCTATACTCTCCAAGCATCTCTATCTCTACCAGAAATCCTACTAAACCTGTGTTTCGTACCCGACAAATGTAGCCTTGATATCCTCTGTAATCCACAGATAGAATAAATTTTACTGTTCTATTTGAAAACTAATGTTAAATGAATTCTATCTCTATGTAAATTTTTTTAATCACTCCTCATGGAACATAATTGCTCATTCCAAACATTATCACTGCTACAATGATTATAAAAGAGATTACATTCCCTACTACTATAGCTCCAATTAACTTTATATCCATCATTCATTCTCCAAAGACTTAAAGATTCGCTAGAAAAGTAGATACCCACTGGTATATGTGTGTAGCAATAACACCCAATAGAGCTCCTATCACTGCACTCCACCAGTGTAACACCCTCTTATGATTAATCCTTCGTACAGGATATATTTTCACGTTCTCCATTTCAAGTATTATACTATCTTCTCTTTCCATTTGATTATCCTCGTTTCCTTGTATCTATCAGTCTCT
>SDBT01010891.1_pt1 | contig 14655 bp, 9 predicted proteins | sample 2277101 | NCBI WGS metagenome assembly SDBT01 (sample SAMN10404973, study PRJNA504765) | marine sediment metagenome | isolation source: marine sediment core GS10_PC15, 103 cmbsf | place: Arctic Ocean: Southern Knipovich Ridge | collected 2010
GTAAAATCTTGATTGCCTATACTGGTATTTGCAGCCGCCTGAGCGGTTGCTATGGTAACTCCCATTTAGGTTATTCCCGCCGCCAATTTGTATGCTGCTTTAGTTGTGATTACTTTTTCACTGACCGCAACGCCAGCCGATTCTAATCTTAATAAAACTCTAACCTTATTAGCTACGCCAGACGTACTGTCTAAATTTACAACAAGCGCATTCCAATCACTTTCGGCGCTCGTATCCATATTGAAATGACTTATTATTTGTGGTGAAGTGAAAACGGATTCAGAATAAAGTACTAAGGCCGCCGTTAGAACATGTGGATTGATACGTGGTACTTCAGTTACTTCTACACCTTCAGCGGGAAATTGTCTATCAAATAAATCTGCCATTATCTGTTACCTCTTGCTGCTAAGTATCTTTCATTCTTAAATAATTGAATTGAATGAGCTATCCAAGGTTCAGAAACCCATTCATCATTAGCCCCATATCTAGCCGATAAAAAGTATAACTTTTGAGCTACATTGGCTTGTAATGAAAACGCCCCATTAGTTATTGGCTGGTAAACTGAAAAGATTTGTTCATCTGTAGTTTGCTTAAGGACTCCCCTTATAGACACTTTCGGTTGTTTAGTGCTATCAACTTCCAACTTACTTCGATTGCCTAAAATACTTTTACTGGTATTGGCCTTGTCTACAAAATCACCTGCCCACTCCGATACTGGCATTAAAGCCACATCATAACAGTAAACCACATCACCGCTTGTACCCGCTTGTATTTGAATTTCTAAAATCACCTCATTTGGTAATTCAAATACAGCAAATAATGAACTAGTTGGTATTCTGATTTTACCTAAGTCCAACAATTGCCAATCGTTAGTAAATTCAAAAGCAATTTGATCGCCTGTAAATTCAACACCGCCATCACCCGTAGTAATTTTCCCATTTATTTTAGCAAAATCAGTTCCGGCTTTAGTGTTTTGTTTGCCTCTAAAAAATAGCCTAAACTCGCCGCCATAACTTGGTGATGCAAAATCATCTATTGTGAAGGTAACTCGTGTCGCCTGAACCGTGTCTGTAGCTGTAAATGTACTGCGTTCTGAATTAGCAGTTGTAGGATCGGCGTCACCCTCCGTTGTATCACTGTCCACGGTGACAATAATACCTGAACCATTTTGAAAATCAGTACAGTTTAAGAATGGCACAAAAACGTCATTAGTAATCGGAGTTCGTGAACCTAAAATTAAACGGTTTGAAGCCGACTTCTCATCAGTCCCGTTACTCTGATTTTGAGCATCATTTCTGTTAATGGATTTTATATCACCCAATATTTGACCACTGGCTATGTCTACCCAGGAATGATTTATTGTATATACTTCTCTGTTTTGTTGTTGAATAACGGACGTTATAGGGGATGCAGAAAAATCAAAATCAAACCTAATCCAAAATGCTACGACGCCATTTATAGTAGTTGTTACCCAATCCGATACGGGTATATAATGAATCGAATTAACGCCAGATTCCATAAATGGTGTTAATACTGTTGACAATGCAGAGCCAGGCGCGGTGTTGTCTCGTATGTTCCCATTACCAAAACCTACAAAACTTGCTCCATTAAAATACTCCCACTTTCCTACCCCAGTAAAATCGCCGGGAGTAACTATGTCAAACACAACAGATAAAAACGTACCTAAAATAGAACTTGAAGCCGCGCTGATACCAATATATAATTTATCATCTAAGCCAAGGGCAGTAGGTATTAACGTATATGGCAAAGCTGAACCTATTAAATTGGCTGTAAATGTACCTGCCGAATCATCATTAAAAAATATATGCGTAAGTGTGGCTATCTTAAAAGCATTTGCAATATAAACTTCATTGCTTGTAGTTATATTACGTCCTCTTTCTGTACCAGTTTCCCAAGTAACCACTAATTGAGTTTGCGAACCTCCATCGTCAAAAGCCCTGCTATTTCTACTTGCAGTTCCATCACTGCCATTATCCTCTACAAAAATGACCAAATGATTGCCGCTTGCCCATCCACTCCTATCAATTATTTCCTGTACAATTGGTACTATACTTGGACTATCAATTGCAGTTGCTATTGTAAAAGTTGGAACTTTATTCCATGCTAAAAATTCAGTAGTACGAGTGCGCCCTTGAAAATCTACAGCAGTCGAAAAAATAGCCGCATCGTCCTCGTCTTCCCCAAAAAATTTGAGATACACATCATCATTACTAGCAGTAGATAATGGTATAAATATTATTTTAGCATCTTTTATTGTTACTCCCTGCGGAATAGCAACCACATCAAATCTAATTCCAGCGTCAAATTTAAGACCTAAGAAGTTACCCAAACTAATATCAGTTGTAAAATTTGACGCACTGTCAACCGATACTGTGTCTAAATTGGCCGCAGGCTCAAATGTATCAATATTGTAAACTGGATGCAAATTGCTAACTTGCACCGCCTCATCCGTTGCAGGCGGTAAAGCAAGCCACTCGCCCCGTTCAATAATAACATCAAACTCGCGTAAAGTTGCCAAGCAACCCGGTTGAAGAAACGGAGCATTAAATTGATTGGGCAGTTCAGGAATACGCCAATTAACAATAATTGCATAGCGTGTTTCGGTTTCTCTACTGCCTAAAACTTTCAAATAGACTGGCGTATTTTGAAAATCAGAAGTCCAAAAATCAGTAGCTTTTTGCAATAACCTAAATAGATTCTGCTCATCTCTAATCAAACTATCTTGAGATACATTATTGGCTTTAAGCGTTATTGTCTCAACTCCATTGCCGCGAACAACATTAACCAACCGCCTGCCTTCGGCCAGCGGACTATCCTGAAATGTTCCCCCGCCTTTGAAATCGACAATAGACCTATTCCATTCTTGCAAATGAAAGCCGTCTGTCGGCGCTATAAAATTTACTGTTGTTGTCGCATCGGTAATTTCAAAAATTGCTGCCATTTATTAACGTCCTATTTAGGTTATTCACAACCTACAATAATGCCTTAAAACACTCAAAAAGTTGGTAATTTTACTATTATTTTATTCGTTGCAATTATCGCCAAATTTCTGTGGTATTAAACGCACTAACAAATATGGATATTTATTACATATTTTCTTGTTACGTTGTAACATTAGCACAAGGTTAAAATTAGGCGTACTAAGTACCACTATCATTTTCTTCGCGCTTAGAAACGATCTGACAGCTTAACATAAGTTATAATGCCCTTGACAATGCGCTATTTATTTGACTGTCAATGATTGCTAAATCCAGATTATCACGCACATTATTAGTAATATTTACTGACTGATTTGTTACCACGCTTGGCGCACTTGACACTTGCGGAGTCATTAAATTTACGGCTTGCTGCATTGCTTGCTCTGGTAATCTTAGCGTTGACATAACCCCAGAGGCCAAACCTTGTAACATTTGTTTACCTATATTAGCAAACACTTTAGACGGTGAAGCTATGCCTAATTCACTCTCAACTTGAGCAATCATAGCCTGCGTAAAGCGGGTTAATACAGCAAGAAAATCAGCTTGATTAGCGTCTATTCCTATTTCAAAACCACCTAAAATAGCGCCTACGTCAAAGCCTTCCGTTGCTATATTCTCAAGTAATTTTTGTTGGTCTTGCAAAAACCTAAGTCGGGCTTGCTCTGTCTTTAATGCTAATTGCGCTTGCTGAAGCTGTAATAATTCTTGCTCAGCCGCTACTCTATCTTGAATATTAAATAATCTATCCTGCTCTATACCTAATAACTTAAGGGCAATTTCTCTTTGCAAATTACTAATAGCTTCCTGGCTAACATCAAGTAAGGTATTTTGGTTAATCGCTTGTTGTATTTCAGTGGGAATGTCTATACCTAATTTTATAGCTTGCTCTAATAATTTGTTTTGTCCAGCTAAAAACTTACGTGCATTTTCAACACCTATATTTTGCGGTTGCAAATCAAACGTAGCAAATGCACGATTAAAACCTCCACTCAAATCACCAAAATCAACTAGGGCTTGCAGTTGCTCCGCTAAACTTATATTCAATTGTTCCAAAATTCTGGCTTGAGCCTCAACAAAATCCTCAACAGGTGCGTCTACTCCAAATTGCAGACCTTGTAAAATATCAGACGTATCCACCCCCTGACTTTGCAGTAACTTCAGCAATTTGATTTGGTCGTTTAAGAAGGTCTGCGTTTTCTTTGCTTCCTGAAATCTAGCAACACGTTCATCTAGTCTAGCTATTTCTTGTGATATTTCTTCTTGTTCGTTAAGTAGAGTTACCCTATCTCTTTGTAAGTTATTTCTTTGTATCAATAATTCTATCTGTTTATCTATTGTTAGAGTTCCTGCCCGAAGTCCGTCTGAAATGGTTTTATTGATATTAGAAATTTCTTCATCAATGCCTTTGATTTCATCCGTTATACTCTTGAATCCAGTTCCAAGATCATTTATTGATTTTTCCACTGTAGAAGCAAATCCAAAACCACCAAATATACCGCCAATATTAATCAAGCCCTTTATAGCTTCATTAACTTTATTTTCAGCCGTACCAGAAGTTATACCTGCAATCAAGCCCGCTACTATATCCTCACCTATTTCAATAAAAACTTTAGACGGTGAGCCTATACCTAGAAATCCCTTAACGGCATCAATACCATTACGTATAATTCTAATTAAAGCACTTCTAACCTTATCCTCGGCCTTTAGCAATCCTTTGACTAATCCTTTGATAACATCTTCACCAAGCTTTTTAACTTTCGGAATGAAGTCTCGGAAAAACCCTAATATACTTACTAACAAGTCAGAAACGGCGTCCAGTACTGTTTCTATACCATCCTCAAATACCCCAACAATAGCATCCCACATATCAGGTATGATTGAATTACCTACTAGATTATTAAATAAGTCTGTAAAGAAGCTGATAATCCCCTGAACAAATCCCCTAATCAATTCAAAAATAGTACCAATTGAAATATCAAAAATAGTAATCATTTGATCCCAAAGAATCCTAAAAAATTCCCCCATATTGGCCCATCCCTCTTGTATGTTTTTCCATGCCGCCTCAAAGTCGCCCGCTAAAACATTCCTAAAAAAGTCACCTATTACTCGTGCTTGGTCAACTATCAATAATGCAAAAGCATTAAAGTTAGTTGCTAATCTATTTATACCTTCAGTAATATTCAATACGGCCGCAGCAATGCCAGTTGCCAACCCTACGACGGCAGCAATAATTGCTAATATAATTGCGCCAATTACCGCCGCTACTATTGTAATTGCTGTTTTAATGGCATCCCAAATATCACTCCAATCTATTCCGAGCGTATTTAGAGCTAAGGTTAAGTTATCAAATGCTTGTTGAAATTGCGGTATAATTGTATCTACAACAACAGCCGATACGGATTCAATGATGCTTTGAATAACTATCCAAGCCGTTTCTGTCTTCGCTTGAATAATTGGCATATTCGTTTCAAACCAGTCTTGCAGAGATTCAAACGTCGGAATAACAGTATCAACTATAAAATCGCTAACTGTTTTTATAGCTGGTTTTAATTTATCCTCCCAAAAATCACTAGCAGTTTTTATAGCTGTTGGAAGATTGTCTTTTAGCCATTTAATAATATCTTGTATAGCAGGAATAGCAGTATCAACTATAAAATCACTAGCAGTTTTAATAGCTGGTTTTAATGTATCTTCCCAAAAATCACTAGCAGTCTGGATTGCCGCTGGAAGATTATCTTGTAGCCATTTAATAACATTTCGGATAGCTGGTATCGTTACATTTGTAATAAAATCAATTGCAAGACGGATTGCAGGTAACAGTACATTTGTCCAAACATCACTGGCAGTTTGAATTGCCTGCGGTATTTTTTCAGCAAGCCAGTCTCTAACTTCCCCAATTTTTTCCACAAAGTCAAGTGCTTTCAATCCACCTTCCCCAAACTCATCTCTCAATTCTTTAAGTGCCAATGGATTACCAGAAATAGCTCCTCTTAATAATCCTAATAAATCAGTCAATCTACTAATTCCATCAATCAAACCATCGGCATTTACGGAAACTTTAGGTAATCCCCCTGCCAACTCGCCAAATAATCCTATAATAGCTTCTAGCAATCCAGGTAATTTTTCACCTATTTTAGCCCCAAGCTCTGTAATTGATAATACCATTTCAGTTAATGCTGGTAAGAATAACTTGCCTATTCTAATTGCAGTACCTTGAACAATGCTCCTAAAAATTTCAAATGAACCTGTCAATGTTTTCATTCGAGTAGCAACCGCATCAGCCGCACTAACATCGGCCATTTCATTGCGTAGGTTCTCAAGTTCTTCTGTGTTTGTTTTGGCCGCCGCGCTTGCAAAAATATTAGCCCTTGCTCCGAAAATAGTAGTTGTTGCCTTTGCCTTTTCCTCATCAGTTAAAGCGCGAGTTGTTGTAATTTGCTCGCCCTGAATAACAGTCAACAATGCAATTTCAGCCGTCAAAGCTGCCTGTTTTCGATTCAACCTATCGACAGAGATTATTTTATCATTTTCGCTTTCAGCAATTCCACGTATACCGGCGTCATAATCCCTTAACGCATTAACTGTACTTTGATATTGTGTTTTGAGACTTTCTAATCGTTCTTCCTGCTCTGCAGTTCTGCCATTAACCGTACTAGTAATAGTTACTTGACCAGCCAAAGCTGTATTCAAATCACCGATAATGTCAAATATCTCACGCATACTCCCATCGGTATTAAATATGCTAACCCCAAGTTTATCTAACTCCACCTTTGCAGCGTCGGTCGGAGCCGCCAACCGCTGCAAAAATACCTTGAAGTTAGTACCAGCCGTTGCACCACCGTCAAACGATGAAGCCGTAGCAGTCAAAAGTGTATTAAAGTCTTCCAGCGATATACCCAACTGAGATACCAGCGGGCCAGCATTGGCTAAGGCTAATCTGTAATCATCAATTGAGAATTTAGAATTAGTTGTAACCGCAACAACGCCATTGACAACTTTCTCCATTTCAGATGCTTCAACGTTAAAAATAGCCATTGCGTCCGTCGCCAAATCAGCCGCTACGCCAAAGTCTGCGCCTGTAGCATTGGCAAGAATTACGGTTGCCTTTGCAGCGCCTTCCATTATAGTGGTTGCGTCTAGTCCATTCCGAGTTAAAAGCTCAACTGCCTTAGCCGCCTCTGTAGCAGACACCTTTAATTTTGGGTCAATAGCTAAATCTAAAATAAGGTCTTCTAGTTCACTAATTTCTTCTACGCTTTTATTAGCAAATGCAGCAATATTAGCCATTGACTGCTCAAATTGAGCCGCCTCTTTTATAGAGAATGCTAAAGCAGCCGCGCCCGCCGCTCCTATAGCAACCGTCACTCTTGCTACAGCTTGAGCTACATCAAGCGCAAGTCCACCAACACTGGTTAAAGCTCCACCCATTTTGCTAAAGACACCTGAAGATTGACCCGCCGATGAGCCTGCGCCTTGAATAGACTTATCCATTTTACCCAAATCACTATTAAATTTTCCTATCCCCTCTACAATGGCCTTAACGCCTATTGGCGTAAATGCTGCCATAATTTTAATCCTTAACGTTTTGACAAATTAACCGTCTTGTACTAAGATTGACGTACCCACAGATTGAAGCAGAAAGCCAGCGTGTAATCTACGTTGGTTTTTTGTATTTAGGGACGTTTGCCTTGTCGCTTGTAAATCAAAAAGCATAGGCAATCTACCTATGCTTTTATTTTTTATTCTTAGATTGCCTGATTGCTTCATCTTGAGTATGAGCGCCGATTAAATTTCTTAATTGAAAATGAGCAACAACTTTAGCCATAAACCATTTAGGATATTTGTTATTGACCCACTTCCACATATCTAATCCGCTATTGATGCAAGCATCCCACTCTGAATAATCCATTGAATGAGAAATGTTAGGATTGATTCCATATCTCAGACTTAATGATGTTATCGGCTGGCCACCTTTTTCAACCCTGAAAGCTATCGACGGCGGTGTCAATATCCTCCTGATTAAGTCCGGCACGTCTACCTATTTCAAGCAGATCATCAGCGCCGCATGCAATGTACTTTTTGAATGCAAATTCCCGCTCAAATTCATCGTCAACATTGAAAGTAATTCCTAAGAAGTTTAACTTCTTAGCCCATATATTGTCAGTGGGTATTGGGTCAATCAATTCTAACCCAAACATAATCATGGCATCCGTCGCCGCTATACCGCGCTCAGTATTGGCCTCTTGCAATGCCACAACATAATCAGGATGAGTTGGGTTTTCAACTTCATAGCCCTTGTCAGGGTCTTTCCACATTGGCATTTTAGGGTCTTTAATACGGGTAGTTACTTCCTGAAGTAGCGAAGCTGCTACGGGTAAAATTTTTGCCTTAAGCCCAGTAGAGAGGATAGTAAAATCGTCCTCTCTACTGCGCTTGGCTACTTGCACCGCCGGGTTTTGATTAAGGTCAGTTTCTTTTTTAGCCACAATCTTACTAGTCATATTAACAACTTCTTGAACGTGTTCAGGTGTTTCAAGGCTATTCATTTAATCCCTTTCAATCAATCACTACCTAATAACAAAAATCCATCAGAGCCATCATCAGCTAATCCGCCGCCAACGATGAAATCAGGATCATGGATACAACTAGCTAAAGCGTTTACTTGGTCTACCGCTGGTAAAGTTCCCTTGCCTCTTGGCGCAACTATCCAAGAAAAGCCACCATCAATTGATTCCAGAATTCTACCAACAGGAGTCACGGTGTCATGAGCCAGATAGCCAATACCATTTTTCGGGAATTGAATATCACGAATAACGCCCGCGCCACTGCCGGGGAATATCTTGATAGTCCAAGTAACGCCACCATTAAGCGTGAAGTACAAATCACCTGTGCTGCCACCTATCCACCATTCAAGCTCTGACACTACCCACACAGTATTGAAGTTACCACCGCCAACACCTATCGGGGTATTGGGTGCGAGTTGCCAAGTTGGGCCATTATCGGTGAAAATAATCACGCCGTCGTCACCAACTGCTACGGCAAACTCTGCACTCAAAGCGTGAACCGCATTAAGATTACTAGTTGTTGCAATACCAGCGTCAAGCACGACCACACCCGCAGTCGGTTCAGTTACTTCATAAACGTATCCACCGTCACCAACAATAAAAGCAGATAAGCCGACTGACCAAATATCATTTGGCCCCTTGGCAGCTACAAAGCCAGTTGTTACACTAGTAAAGGTTGGGTCAGTTGAGCCATCAAACTCAGACAATAAAGCAATTTCCAGTGAACCATCGGCATTTGAAACAACAACCAAATGGATACCAACACAAGCTACGCCATCGGCATCGCTTGAAACGCCTAAACTATCTATATCATCAGCACGCCAGGTTAAACCTTTATCCAACGAATAAACCACATCGGCCGGAGTTGATGGACTTCCGCCCGCTGCAATAGTAATGAAGAAAATAATATCACACCCAGTCGATTCAATTTCGCAATCGCCACAACTAGGATCATCACAAACCACGCCGTCTACGACTTCATTGGTAATAATATCGCCAGCCTTAAGTCCATATGACAATGGCAGATATTCAAAAACTTCACGCGCTGAAATATCCGCCGTCTCATCAATCTTAGCCTGTTCGTCTGAACCAAGTGCACCCATATCTTCAGTACTATAATTAGTCGTCTTGGCAGCTACATAGATTAGGGCTTTCTTGAAATCATTGAATGCACTCGGATCGGTACAATCGCCAAAGTGAACATGTGCATCTACTGAACAACGTCGCTTGGCAATGTCCAGTAACTTACTTCTTAAATCAAGTGCATAGCGCCCGGACAATGAAGTTGATGGACGATCTTCGGCACCTTGAATTTCACCCACTTCAATAAATTGACCGTATTGGTCTGGGTCAGGGCATTCAATCCGTTCAATATCACCTGTTGAAAAATCAATACCCATCGCTTTCAAACAACTTTCAAATGTCGGCTGATGGTCTGGACGCGCTTGACCATCAATTAAAAATACTCTACTACTTCCAGTTTTAGCTGGCGCAAAACTATTGCTAGGCATTATTAGCCTCCTGTTTATACAAGTTAATTAACTTTGATTTGATTGCTCCCAATATTGCAGAAGTTAAACCTTTATTCAAATCCTGTTTAGTTATGATATTTAATTCTATCAATTCGTTATGTAAATCTCGTTTGATTGCATTCCAGTCTAGCCCGTCCAAATCCGGCGGATTTTGCGGAATACCCATTTCAGGGTCAGTGTCGTCAGGGTGCATTAAGACCTTGTGTTTGTAGCCTTGTTTATCGGTATAGGTTACTAAATTCACTAAATAGCCACCCCTTCAAAAATCTTTTCTTGGAACTTAGCTACTCGTTGCCAAGCTTTTACTTCACCCCGTCTAGTGCCAAATGGGTTTTGATTTATCATTTCAGTCGTTATAAAAAAACTGGTATCCGTCCCGGTAAAGGCTAAATCTGTTCTTAAGTCTGTAGCCCACGCTGTCACATTTCCACAGCTACAAAATGGACGTTCTAATCTAGCCGTCGCAAGCCATGCTATGGTATGCGCCCAAAAGTTAGACAACGGTTGACAACTCTCATCTCTCAAAAATCTCTCATCTAATTCGCCAGCAAAATACCAGAGTTTAACTTGGTCAGGTTCACGACATTCAGTCCATGCCGCGCCTTCCCATCTATTATCTGCTACATCAAATGTAGCTGGTACTGGCACAACTATACCTGTTTTGACGTTGCGTACATGTAGACATCCGTCTTGAGTAATCAAGGTACACACTTCACAACCAACGCCGCCGCAACTTCCACAAAAGATTTGATTAACATTTCTAACAGGTTGACGTTCCCAAAAAAATTGTGCTGAAGCTTGAGTGAAGTCCGTAAACTCTCTATACACGTCAACCGTAGTCACAAAATTAGCTACTGTGCTAATATCAATTTGAGTAGGATTGCCGTCCGAGTCTGGGTATTGCTCCCACAAATCAGGATCAACGAATAGCCAACTATCAAAAGTGAATACAACATTGGCCCCAACTATTGCTTTTGTTCGTGGCTCTCTAATTTCCCATTCTTGCGCCCCGGCTTCATCCTCAAAGTAAACCTTCAATTCGCAGACATCGGTCAGTGTTGTTGCTGTGGTAATCGTTGCAATATCGAAAAAACCATCACTGTTAGAATCGGTATAAACCACTGTAGCACTATCACCGATTAGTGTTACCGCGCGCCTGCCAGCTTCAATAAATTTCCCATATCTGGGCTTGATTGATTTGAACTGACCCCTGACGTTTAACCCTACCCCATAAACATCACGGTAAAATGACCTGGGGTATGAATGAACTTCATTAGCTACCCATTGCGGCGCTAATGTGTAACCTATTTCTCTAGCTATTTCTTGCTCTGCATCATAAATGGCCCTGGCTAAATCCTCTCTCGAAATACTATCGGCATCTTGCCACGAATGCTGAAACCAAATATCGTTACATTTATTATCCGATAATGGGAAAATTGCCGGGTCAAGAGACACCGCGCCCGTCTGGTTAAAATGCGCTGGGTTAATCCCTGCTATTTTTGCGAACCTATCTAATCCTAACAATGTTGGAGTTTCGGCTCTAGCCATTAGTCATGCCTCTGGCAATCAGCACTAATCACCTTACCAAATGGTACTGTATAATGACACTCACAAAACCAATATCTAAAATCAATAATTCTTGCAATCTTGCACTCGAAATATGTCCACTGGCGTGTGTTTCTGTAATAAAATCCAAACAGTTTAGCCATTATCTAAAATCACCGTTACAGCACTCAAGGTAAAAGGTAAACACAAAAGCACAGTCGTGCCTGGTAGGAAAAACCAAGCTACAACTATTACAGTACCTATCCATATTGAATTACACCAAGTACAAATTACACCTGTCGCTATTGAATTTTTGCCGTATGTCTCGCCATTATCAGTCGTTCTAACACCAACGACATAACGCAATTTATCAATTGATTTGAATGGCCCATCTTCATCGGCCATTAGTTTTGATAGTCTGTAAACTGCTAGTGATAATATAATCAGTATTGTTAAGTTCATTTTGAGCAAAAAAAAAGAGCCTCATCAGCCGTTAGGCTTTTGAAACTCTATCTAGTCGAGTTAATTATTTGATTGTATTTGAGCCTTGCTACTTACTCAAATAATGAATTATTAGTTCCGCTCTTGTTTCGGCTACAAATTTAATCTTAGTCAAACCTTTAACGCCAGCTTCAAGGATTGCTTCTTCAGTTGTTAGCTCCGCCGCTATCATACTTTCAGCTATTCTTGGCGTAACACCTGGAAGTGCTTGAAGGTCAAGTTGCTTGGTTGCCTCTTTGAAGGTCTTGCGCTCCGCAGGTGTCAATAGAGGATGTCCCTCTTGCTCTGCATTCTCATCGTTATATTGTTCTATTACTGATTGTGCTTGTTTTAATTCTTTGCCTTGAATACCATCAGTAGTGTCAATTGTAATATCAGGTAATGGCTTAGTATCAGGTAAAGGCTTAGGTGGTTCAGTCACTTTAGCCGGAACGTCCACAACCTTAACCTGACCGACAATAGAAAATATATGCGGTTGTCCGGCAATATCTTCTTTGTGTACTCTAAACTGTTGAGTACCCTTCCCCTTGCGCCTGCCATATTTAATACCCGTATTATAGCCAGTCACCAAATGAGCGCCTATATTGGGGTGATTATAAACTACTAGTTCAAAATCTTCACTATTGAAGTCGCTTGCTTCTGCCATTGTCACTGCCTGTTGAGTTTGTACTGCTACTTTTTTACCTTTGCAATTGCACATTTTTATTTCTAGCTCATTATGTTTAGCTATCAGGTATTTTAGCACATTTTCCCAAGTTTGTAAACCGCTATCATTTTCTTCAAGAACCTTATTACTACGTGTGCCAGTATAGTATTTATAGACAAAGTAAGTTTCCTCAACTCTGGTAAAGCACTTTCCATCCTTTGCCATTTTAAGCCAGTAATCCCAATCCTCCCACGTTTCCATAGATTCATCAAAGCCACCTATATCAAGATGCCATTGCTTTGGAATGAGTGTTGAGATGATATTCCAGATATAGAACTTTTTGCTCGGTTCCTTGGTTGCCATTTCGCAGTTGTAATCCTGTGCATGACGGTGCGTGAAAACCTCGCCGTCATCGTCTACATGGATTATTCGCTTTTTTAGACTTGGTGACAACTCATCTATATTATCATAACTCCGCCCAATATAATCAGAATAGACACCATTGCCTTCCTTATTCCAGACTTGAAGCATTTTATCAAGTGCCTCTGGATGATTAACATTAAACATATCATCAGCGTCAAGGAATAAGATGAATGGAGCGCGGGCTATTTCAACGCCTCTATTACGAGCGTAACCGGCTCCCATTGATTTCCTGTTAATATCATATTGGGTAAATGTGCGTTTCACATAAGGATAGGATATAAGGACTTCACTTAATTCTTTAGTAATGGCATTATCAGTATCGTCAACTAATATCACTTCCCACTGCCTGAAAGTTTGAGCCTCGATACTGTCCAGAGCATCAATAACTTTATCCTCATGTCCTGGCCCGACCGGAATAATGATACTAATTAGAGGTTCATCATATTCGCGTACAATATGAGCTACATTATTTATTGGCGTGGCAATGCTGGCGAATGGATGATTATTATTTTTAGACCACGGATACCAAGCGAGCCAATCTAGTTCTTTATAATCGCTATTACCCGATACGTTACCGCTAAACGCCGTGTAATGAAACAAGCCTTCATTAGATACTTTCTTTGCTCCATACCCCAACGCTCCAAACATAGCCCAGAACGCCGCATCTTCTGACCCGGCTCCCTTAGGACAGTATCGGCTTTTATAACCCCCTATACGCTCCCAAACGTCACGTCTAAACACGCAACAAGTAGGGACGTGATTCATTCGCGCTGTGTAGTTTATTTGTTTATCGTAATCAAATTCAACCGGCCAGTGTGATAATTGCTCAGTACCATCTGGCAAGTGTGTCATTAAGCCAGTATAGGCAATGCCTAATGTTTTATCGTTTTCAAGCTCATTAACACAAGCCTCTAAAAAATTTGGAGCAATCCAGTCGTCCGCATCCAAGCAACAAATATATTTAGAAATAGCTATATCTATTCCGCTATTTCTGGCTTGTGCAACTCTCCCATAATTAACTTCTATCAAATGGCTATAGCCAGTTAGCGTGCTTTTATATACTTCCAGTAAAGAACTATCGCACTTATCCAAAATTACAATTATGTCGCTTGCTTGATACGATTGCGTATTGACACTATCAATAGCCCTTTGTATTTCATCAGGCGCTTTGTCATGAACTGGAATAACTACGCTCACAGTAGGATTTTCAACTTGCAATGCCTTTTCGTAAATGTTAGCAACCAATTCGCAAGCATATTCCCAAGTATATTTTCTGCTTACTTCACGCCCATTAGCGCCCAATATGTTACCATGTTGGAAACAATAATCTAATCCCTTTGCTAAGTCTTCATAATTTCCTGGTTCTGCCAAATAGCCCGTTACGCCGTGTTCAATTAAATTTCTATTGCCGCCATAATCCCAACCTAACACCGGAACGCCAGAGG
>SDBT01010892.1_pt1 | contig 14655 bp, 4 predicted proteins | sample 2277101 | NCBI WGS metagenome assembly SDBT01 (sample SAMN10404973, study PRJNA504765) | marine sediment metagenome | isolation source: marine sediment core GS10_PC15, 103 cmbsf | place: Arctic Ocean: Southern Knipovich Ridge | collected 2010
GTAAGCAAGCCCATGGTATTGATTGCCTCCACTATACGTAGTCCAAGAATCCACTACGTTCCCGGAGGAAGGATCTATTTTTTCAAATAGATAATAGCCAAAGTTTGCCCAGCTCACACCCCACAGATAGCCATCGCCGTAAGCAAGCCCATGGTATTGATTGCCTCCACTATACGTAGTCCAAGAATCCACTACGTTCCCAGAGGAAGGATCTATCCTTTCAAATAGGTAATAGCCAGAGTATGCCCATCTTACACCCCACACAAAGCCAGATGCTTCCGCTCTCGCTAGGCTGGGGAGTAACAAGGTTAAATGCAGTATCACACTCGCCACCAGGACTGTTGATATGAACCTACAATCGCTTTTCATGATCTGACTTACACGCTTTCTTCCGGCCCCCGCGTACATTCCTCTACAACTTCGGTAACGGAAGCGAAGACTTTAGAGAGCACCTCTTATCTATTAATTTCGGATATGCTCTTGTGTTTCTTGGACCTGTGTTACGGAGACAAAGCAGCGGCCTCCATGTCCTCTGGAATCCCAACTCGTTATCTTCGTCCAACCGGTTGTTTCATAATACGAGCTTTCCTAGCCGACAACGAAATCTCCGTTGGCGTTCATTGCCACGGAGGGATATAGCTGATAATCCATCGTATAAGATTTGACCTGAAATTCATCGCTCACCGGTACCGGTGTCTTGCTCTAGGCAACTGAAGGCAGAATCAAAAGCAAAAATACCCAAAGAAAATCTGATGAAGTGCGATCCTCTGTCATCGCTTGCTCCCTCATTCCCGCAATCGCAAACCGATCAACTGCTCTCCTTGGGTGGCCTCGCTAATGAGGTTGGCCCAACGAGTATCATATACAACTTCTATTTGTCAATTTGGCATCAAAACCGCGGCAAGCACTCTGGCTTGCACGCTCTGCCGTCAGTAAAGCCTGCTTTTCCTTATCGTTCCAGGCTGGGCAAATAGGTGCTCGATTTCATTGACAGCATCGGCGACATGGTGCTACGGTTGTGTCCGATTAGGAGGGGCCTGATGAGCAAGTCGTTTTTCGGCGCGATTGTCCTGGTTACATTGGGAGCGGTTGCATCATGCTCCTCGTCTCCCGATGTCGCGTACAAAGATGGGAAACTGACCCTCAAGTGCGTAGACTGCTCGCTGGAAGAAGTGCTCGAGCTTATTCAAACTGCTGCAGATGTCGAATTGGTCCTCGATGGCTCTTTCGAGGCGATCAAGTTGACAGCCGATATCGACTCTCTCCCGTTAGGAGAGGCGGTCGAACGTCTTTTGGAAAACAGTGAGATCAACTATACGATGGTCTTCGACCCGCCGGATAGCGAGAATTTGATGAAGCTGTTCATAACACTTGGGCCTGATTCAACCCCTGTCACACCCACCGTCGGAGTCCAGACGCCGAGCTCGCGGGAAGATACTCCGGCGCTGTCTGGGGCGGAGACCAGCCCCCCGGTTGAACCTGATCCTCAACTTCCCCCATTGGGGGATTCCGTGACCATGCCTCCGGTGGAAGAAGAGCCGGGCATTTCGCCGGCAGTTGGATTGGACAGCGGTCCATCGCCTGCATTAGACCAGGATCCTGACGTAATGCCGATCTCACCGGACCAGGCGACGTCCCCGATGCCTTCCGAAATGGAGAAGACTCCCGGAAAAAAGCCGCAAGAAGAACCCACAAAGAAAAAGGTCAAGAAGAAAAACTCCGTTCACCGGCTTTGATCACGTCTCCTTACTTCAAAGACTTGAAACGATTTCCTGACCAGGGAAAGACGACTCGACAGGTGATACGGGTTGGTTTTTAGCCCGCCCTATTCCATGACATAATGCGCCGTGACGGACGAAGGGCCTATGAAACCAAAAGATGAAAAGCCTCGCGTCCGACTTGACGAAACAACCAGCATAGCCGGGGCGAAAAAGAGTCCATCAGCAGGGTCGACGCCCCCGTGCGGCGGCCGGCCAATGACCTACTCTTCTGTCTTCGAGTCGAATGAGGTTGTCGCCGGCCGATATCGTGTCGTTCGCTTCCTGGCCCGGGGCGGAATGGGGGAAGTTTACGAGGCGGAAGACCTGGAGCTCGGGGAGCACGTTGCACTCAAGACGATTCAACCCCTCGTTGCCGATCAGCCGGGAGTTCTAGAGCGTTTCAAGCGCGAGATCCAGCTCGCTAGAAAAGTCACCCACCCGAACGTCTGCCGAATCTTCGACTTGGGGCACCATCGGTTTGCGGAAGTGGGAGCCAGGGGCGCACTTCGTGAAGTGACGTTCTTGACGATGGAGCTTCTCGAAGGAGAAACACTGAGTCAGAGAATCAAACGGCTGAAAAGGATTCCGTTACCGGAGGCGCTTCCGATCATCCGGCAAGTCGCAGCGGCCCTCTGCACCGCCCACCAGGCGAGCATCATCCACCGGGATTTCAAGAGCTCGAATGTGATCTTGGTCCCGTCTAAGGATGTGGACCGCGCAGTGGTGACCGACTTCGGTCTGGCTCGCGGGACGGTCGACAGCGGTAATCTCGAAGCATCGCTCACCACATCAGGGGATATCGTAGGAACTCCCGCCTACATGGCCCCGGAGCAGCTCGAAGGCGGACCGATCGGGCCCGCCGTCGACATCTATGCCCTGGGCGTTGTGATGTACGAAATGGCTACCGGTCGCTGGCCTTTTATCGGAGATTCTCCCTTCAAGCTCGCCATCCAGCGTCTGAGAGAAGATCCGCCGTCGCCCGTCAAGTTTTGTCCTGAAGTGGATCCGATATGGGCCGCGGTGATCCTCAAGTGTCTCGAGCGCGATCCGTTGCGCCGCTTCGAGAACGTGACCGAGGTGGCTGCAGCGTTGAGTGGCGAGAGGGTGCTCGTCAAACACCGTTCTCCTCGAAGAATGGCTTGGGTTGTGACGGCTGCGGTCGTTCTCGCTTTGGCGATCGGGTATTCTCTTTCACGTTTCGTCCTCACGCCAGGACGGGACCGGCCCGATCTTATGGATCCTTCCGCGATCACGGAGATCCGCCGCTCCATCGCCGTTCTCGGCTTCAAGAACCTGGGTGGCCCGGAAGCGGATTGGTTGGCCACTGCCGTCTCCGAGATGCTCCGGACCGAGCTGGCCGCCGGGGAAAAGCTTCGGACGGTCCCGGGCGAAAATGTCGCTCGAATGAAGGTGGAGCTCTCGCTTGCCGACACCGATAGCCTGGCGCAAGACACCTTGGTGCAAGTGAACGAAAACCTTGGTGCAGACCTCGTTGTCCTCGGGTCGTATTTGGTCTTAGGGGAAGGAGGTAAGCTCCGTCTCGATCTCAGGTTACAGGATACGGTTGCCGGGGAAATGCTCTCCTCCGTTGCCGAGACCGGAACGGTAGACGATCTTTTCGACCTGGTCACGAAGGCGGGGGAACAACTTCGCGGCCGTCTAGGCGTAGGTGAAGTGACCTTAGCAGATGCAGGCGGGATAAGGGCTTCGCTCCCTTCCGACACCGGTGCTGCCAGGCTCTACTCCGAGGGGCTTGCCAGACTTCGGGTCTTCGAGGCGCTTGCAGCTCGCGACTTACTTCAGCAAGCTGCCTCCATCGAACCCGAGCATCCCCTGATACATTCAGAGCTCGCAACCGCCTGGTCGGCGTTGGGGTACGACGAAAAGGCCCAGGCCGAAGCGAAGCTGGCTTTCGAGCTTTCGAAAAACCTTGCCCGGGAAGAACGACTGTCCGTCGAGGGACTTTACAACGAGACGAGCCGCACGTGGGAAAAGGCGGCTGAAATCTACTCCGGGCTCTTTGTCTTTTTTCCGGACAACCTCGATTACGGCCTTCGCCTGGCCAGTGCTCAGATCTCGGAGGGAAGAGCAGAAGATGCCCTTGCCACAGTCTCCACGCTCCGTGATCTACCTCCACCCATTTCGAATGACTCCCGAATCGATCTGGAGGAAGCGAAGGCCGCCAAGGCGTTGACGGATTACGAACGCCAGCGGGATGTAGCGCGACGGGCGGCCTCCAAAGCCCAGGCAAGAGGAGCCCGTCTCCTGTACGCCGAGGCGCGTCATCTGGAAGGTTCGGCTCTCGTTAACCTCGGGCAACTGAGATGGCTCGCGAGGCTTTTACAGCGGCTGGAGATCGCGCCAGCGCAGCGCGGGTAGTGAACCTGATCGGCGTGGCGAATGCAATGGCGGGAGACTTCGAGGGCGCCGAGACCAATTTCGAGGAGGCCCTCAGGACTTTCGAAGAAGTCGGGGATCACCGCGGAGTTGCCGACCAGTTACTCAACCTGGGCAACATCATGGAAGAGCCGGAGCAGATGATTAGCTATTACCGGCAGTCCCTCCAGGCGGCCATGGAAATCAACGACCGGAGCAAGATAGCACATGCCTTTAACAATATAGGGGTCACGCTCGAGGAGAATGGCAATCTGGCGGGTGCTCTAGAGACACATGAAACGGCTCTAGCCTACTGGACAGACCTCGGTGAAACGCGCAACGTGGCTACTGTCTTGTTCAACATCGGTCAGGTCTTGCACAAGCAGGAGAGCCTCGATCCCGCCCGGACAAAATACGAGGAATCACTGCAAATGAGTCGAGAGGCCGGAGACAGCTCTAATGTAGCAGAAGTGCTTTCACATCTCGGTGGGCTCTACATGGATCAAGGTGACTTAGACGGAGCTAAGGTGACACTCGACGAAGCGCTTGCCCTATACCGCGATTTAGAGGAAAGGGCCGAAGAAGCCAGAGTATTGCGAAGCCTTGGCGATCTCCTGGACCGTCGCGGAGACGAGGCTGGAGCCCAAAGGCTTTACGAACAGGCCGCAGCCATTGAAAGGGAGATCGAGGGAACAAACTAGACGCCCTCGCCAGCGGCGAGCTACCTCATTCCCTTTCTCGCAAACCCGTTTTCACCTCCACGAAATACTTATCTCACCGTCTCCAAGCTCTCCGGATCCCAGCTCGTAATCTTGGTCCAACTGGTTTCATACAGCCACAGACCTCGACCGGAGCCGAAATCCGCGGCAAGTTGGTCCGCCATCGCCTCCATTTGCTCCGGATCCCAACTTGTTATCTTCGCCCAACCGGTGGAGCTGTACAGCCAAAGTCCTCGACCGCCGAAATCCCCAGCGAGCTTATCGCCCCAGGCAAACATGTCTTCCGGATTCCAACTCGTGATCTTGATCCAGCTCGTGTCATACACCCACAGGCCGCGCGCCCCGTAGTCCACGGCGAGCTTGTCGCTCCAGGCGACCATCTGCACCGGCTCCCAGGTGGTTGTCCGGTTCCATCCGCCAACGGCGTCATAGGTCCACACACCGCGGCCGGATTCAAAAGCTGCCACCAGCTTGTTACCCCAAGCCACGAGGTCGTAGGGGTCCCAACCCGAGATCCTATTCCATGTGGAGGATTCATAGACCCAGATTCCACGTCCGGCGCCGAAATCGGCCACGAGCTTACCACCCAAGGCGATGATCCGCTCCGGCTCCCAGGTTGTGATCTTCGTCCACCCTGTGCTCTCGTAAAGCCAGAGTCCTCTAGTTGCGCCGAAATCCGCCGCCAGCTTATTGCCCCAAGCGACTATTCCCTCCGGATCCCAGCTCGTGAGTTTTTCCCAGCCACTGGTGTCATAGGTCCATAGACCTCGGCCGGAACCAAAAGCAACAGCCACTTTGTCTTCCCAGGCAACGAGGGTCCCGGGATCCCAGCTCGTTAGCTTCGTCCAGGTGGTGGCAGGATCAAAGTGCCAGAGTCCTTTGTCGCCAAAATCGGCCACTATCTGCATGGGTTGGGGCGGGCCGATTCGGAATGACGCATCGCTTCCGTCCGAAGCTTCCCACTCACCATTGACCCAGTTGCCGATCCAAATTCCTACCGATTCGTCCTGTGTATCCGGAGTGACCCAATTGTAGGAGATCGTTTCGGGGGCCAACTGCGCAACTTGCTGCCAGGCACCTCCGTACCAATAGAAAATATAAATCAAACCATTTGGATTCAGGTTCGCCGATGTCCAAGAAATCTCGTGGATTGCCCCGGCAGCCAGGTCCTCTCCACCATTCGGCGAAACCACCTGAATACGCGAACCCCTCGTCACGGTGATTGTGTCGCTCTGGCTGTGCCCATCAGCATCGTACGCCGTCACCGTGATCACATTGCTGCCCTCCTGAAGAGGTATGTCAGACACCGTCCAGTTCGCGGCACCGGTGGCCGTGCCGGTTCCTCCCCGATCGTTTTGCCAGGTCACTTCGGTCACGCCAACGTCGTCCGCTGCGACACCAGACAGAGTCAGATCCACGTCGTCGGTCGCGTAGGTTGCTCCGGATGTGGGTTGTGTGACTACGATAGTTGGAGTACTGCTGGGGGCTGTGTAAGTCACCGTCAATACGTCGGATTCCATGTTTCCGGCCGCGTCAAAGGCGGTTAGTGTGATGACGTTGATTCCGTTTTGAACAGCAATGGGGTCCATGGCCCAGTTGGTAGTTCCGTTTGCGATTCCACCCAACCCTAGATTGGACGACCATCGGACCTCGGCGACGGCAACATTGTCTGAAGCCTGCCCTTCCAAGACGATGGTGCCGCTACTCGCGATGTAGCTCGAATCGGATGTGGGCGAGGTGATCGTGATGCTTGGAGCTGTCGTGTCTGGCGCTGTGTAATTAACCGTTAAGGTGTTGCTCCCCCGGTTTCCTGACTCGTCCCAAGCCGTTACCGTGATGATATTGTTGCCGGGTTGAAGGGCAATATCGCTGACACTCCAGTTCGTCGTGCCGGTGGCGTCACCAGCTCCTCCGCGATCGTTGCTCCAGCTAACACGGACGACGCCAACCTCGTCCGACGCCATACCACCGAGCGCCAGGCTATTGCTGGTCGTCTCGTAAGTCGCATCGGAAGTCGGGGCTGTGATGGCGATCGTGGGTGGCGACGGATCAGGGGCATAGGAACCCCGAGTGAGGACAACCTGATGCGAGTCCATCGACGCCGAAAGGTAGAGGAGTGACTCTGGAATATCCAATGCCAATCGCGGATGGGAAAAACTCGTGCTCGTATCCGAGAAGACGTTGACGGGAAAGGCGAAGGTTGTTCCTCCGTCCGTGGAAAAGGAGTAGTACGTCTGTTGGGGGCCTTGGTAATCCTGCCATACGACGTGCAGTGCGCCGAAGTTATCCAGTGCCAGGTCCGGATTGCGAGCCCCTTTGTCTGAGCTGACTACCACCCGGCATTCATCCCAGTTCTCGCCCGTGTCTGTGCTCCTACAGAAATAGAGATATCCGGGTGGGACATTGGAAACGTTCACCTCGAACGCCACGTATATTGAAGTACCGTTGGGTGCAACGACGATGTCGCCACTCCAGGGGTCTCCAAGACCTTCGTTGATAGCCGGTGACAGAGGTAATAGGGAGCTTGAGTTACCGTAAGCAAAGTGGAGCTGGAAGGCACCGTCTCGATAGAGTATGTAGTATTCGGATCCCAGGACCGATATTTCAATCGGAGTGGTTTGATTGTTGCCGATTTCGTGTATAGGGAACTCGGGTCCGAATGACTCACCCCAGTCGACGCTCTTCGCCACCCAAATGTTGTTGCCAAGATTTGTGTCCGTCGCATCCAAAGTAGTCGCACCGAAAACGACATACAGGATCCCACCGTCTCCAGAACCTACCCGTGGATTGCTGCCCCCGGTCGTCCTGTATCCGCTGTGGGGGCTGCCTGTTCTCAGACTTACGGGAGCGGCGAAGTTGGCACCGCCATCGGTGCTCTTCGAATAATAGATGTCAGCGCCGCTCCCATCCCATACCACATGAAGGTTGTCACTCGAGTCCACATCCAGATCGAATCCGTTGCCCGCGTGCCCTCCCGGGATCGTGACCGGTGCACCAAATGTAGCTCCCCCGTCGATGCTTTTGACCAAGAAGAGGTCGAGATCGGGTGTTTCGAATAGAACGTAAATGTTGCCACTCGTGTCGACAGCAAGCTTGTGGTTTTGCGCATCGGCCCCGTCAACAAGCGTGAAGGGTGAAAAGAAATTGACTCCTGCAGAAGAGGCTTCCAGGTAAATGCTCGAGCTCAGTGTCGTCGACTCGCCGGCGGCGTTTCTGACCTTCATGTACACGGTCTTGTTGCCGTTTCCAGGAGAGAGCATGAATGGTGGAGATGAAGAGTATGGCAGCCATGTCGCGCCTGTAAAGCTCGGTTCCTCACTTACCAGGTATTCGGTCGGCAGATTGGCCGTCGTGTTGTCGAGAAATACGGTTCGGCTTTCGGTCAAAACGCCGCCTTCATTGATCTGGAACGAATCCAGTGTGGGTGTAACCGCGACGGAGTAGTCAACCTTGACGGTGTCGGTTCCGATGTTACCAACCTGGTCATGAGCCGTAACCGTGATCACGTTCTGTCCCAGTTGCAGTGCAATCCCCGATACGCTCCAGTTGGTGGTACCGGGTGCGGTTCCGCTTCCCCCACGGTCGTTGCTCCAATTGACTTGGACGACTTTCACGTTGTCCAGAGAGCTACCACCGAGATTCAACGTGGCGATGTTGGTCGAGTAGGTAGAGTCTGAGGTGGGAGAAGTGATCGTAACCTCGGGGACGGTGATGTCGGGAGCGATCGTTCCTTCCTCCACGGAGGTCAGACCTCCGGTCGCATTAGAACCACCAATGGCATAGATCTTTCCATCGACAACACCGGACGCTAACAGGAAACGTGGCGTGTTGAGTGAGTTCATGACTCGCCACTGGTTCAGCTCCGGATCGTACTCTTCCACGAGACTCAGGTCGTCGTACCTGCGTCCGCCAAAAACGTAGATCTTTCCGTTGACCGCTGCGGCGGCATGCCCTCTCCGCATCTCGGAAAAGGGAGGCCAGGTATGTGGGATCTCCTGAGAGATCGAGGTCCATGTGTTGGAGGCCGGGTTGTAGATTTCCAGTGTGTTATCAGCGCTGCGGCTGTTGTTGCTGCCACCGAACACATAGATGAGATCATTCATGACCGCCACGGCGGTATAGGCTCTCGCAGTCGGCATGGGGCTTCGTAAGGTCCAGGTCTCGAGAATGGGATCGTACTCTTCTACGGTACTCGAGAAACCGCTATCGTCTTGTCCGCCGATTACGTATATTTTCCCGTTGACGACCGCCATCGCCGGCCAATCGCGTGGGACGCCGCCTGGAGATTCGGTCCAGCTGTTGGTCGATGGGTCGTAAATTCGAAGCTTGTACGATAGCCACCGGGTGCCCACGGTGTAGATCTTGCCGTCCACGACGGCTGCCGCTCCATCGGTAACTCCACCCGGGGCGGGGGCTCTTTCAAGCCAGGTGTCCGTGCCCGGATCGTACTCGTAATTCCGCCAATGGGTATCCGTACCCATGACGTAGATCTTCCCATTCACGACTGCACTTGCACCAGGCGCACGACTTGCGCTCGGTACGGGCATCTTGGACACCCAAACGATGTTTCCTGATTCGGGAGGCGTGTAGTTGATCGTCAAGGTATCGACGCCGGTGTTACCGGAGGGATCTCGTGCCGTAACCGTCAGCACGTTGGCTCCGCTCTGAAGTACAACACCGCTAGCCGTCCAGTTGGTTGTCCCACTTGCCGAATCCGACCCACCGCGGTCGTTTGACCAAGTGACCTCCGTGACCCCAACGGCGTCGGATGCTGTTCCCTCAAGCGTTATCGGGTTGGCAGTTGTTTCGTAGGTCGGACTCGGTGTTGGGACCTCGATGGTCACTGTTGGGCCAGATGTGTCAGGCGGTGTGTAAGTCACCAAGAGAACAGCAGATCCCGACCCGTGCCCGGCGGTGTCCCACGCGTTCACGTAAATAGTGTTGACACCTGGAGAGAGAGCGACTTTCGCCGTCCAATTCATGGTGCCGCTCGCTGTGCCGGAGCCATTGGCGCCCCAGTACTCGACACGACTGACTCCCACGTCGTCCCACGCAGTTCCTCTAATCACAAGAGGGCTGTTGCTCGTTGAGTAGGTTCCAGCGGAGGTGGGCGCGGTGATAGCCACCGTGGGGGGAACCGCATCGGGAGGCGTAAAGGTTACAGTGAGTGTGTCAACTTGGGTGTTCCCCGAACCATCATACGCGGTTATCGTGATCACGTTGATGCCGCTATAGAGTTGGATCCCAGCAAAGCTCCAACTGGTTATACCGTTGGCATAAAGCAGGGGTCCCCCGCGATGGTTCGTGCAAATAACATGAGACACTCCAGTCCCGCTGTCTGCGGCCCACCCCGAGAGGCTCAAAGAGCCGCTCGTTGCGGTATAGCTAGAATTGGAGGTGGGCGATGTAATACCGATCGTTGGACCCACGGTATCCATTGTGTTGAAAGTAATAGCTAGAGTATCTGTTGCTTCGTTGCCCGCCCAGTCCGTTGCTGTGACGGTGATCTGGTTGGCGCCGGCAGACAGCGAGACGCTGGCGCTCCAGTTCTCCTTTCCATCGGCGATTCCACCTCCACCGCGATCATTGGCCCAACTCACACTCACGATTGCCTCGTCGTCTTGTGCAAAGCCTCCAATGATGAGCGGCGTGGCAGTTGCATCCCATGTCGAATCAGGAGTAGGAGCGATGATGTTCACTGTGGGATCGACCGTATCCGTAGCAAAGCTGTACGACAACGTATAGGGTATGCTCGAATTGTGGGAGCCGTCGACACCCTCCACCTTAACGTAGTAGGTCCCAGCCATGCGCGCGTTATAGGTAATTCCCTCATTTAGACCGGTACCGAGGCCTGAGTGCCGAAGCTGGATTCCGGAAGGACCGTACAGAGAAAGGTTATAGTCGGCCGCGGCAGGAGGCGTCATCGACAGTGATATCTTTCCAGGCCCTGGTGCACTCAAATAGAACCAGTCGACATCCGCTGTTGAGCAAATCTTCGGAGATTCGTCCACGCCTGGAAACAGCGGCCCCCATGCAGAAGCCGTAGAGTCGTTATCCTCATAAGCATCGGTACAGTACCCGGTGACATCTATATTGATTCGCTTCTCGACAGAAATTGTGCCCGCTTCCACGATGACTTTGGCCGTGTAGGTACCCGGGATGAGATAATCGTGAACGGCCGGTAAATGACTATCACTAACCCCGTCACACTTCTTTCCGAATTCATTCTGACTGCATTCTCCCGAAGTAGGCGTGGGGATGCTTCCGCAAGTCATGACGTCGGCGACCTTTGTTCCCGGATCCTGACAGTCCCACCAGAATGTGTAGTTGAATGTCTGGAAATCCCCCGACGCAGTAGCGGTCATGCGGACAGACCGATAACCTGGATGTTGCCCCATAGCTACATCGTGCTCGAACGAAACTCTGAGAGGTTTCAAAGCCTCAAGGATTTCTTTCTTGTACGCTGTTGGCAGTTTATCGTGCTCAGCCTTTTTCATCGGTTTTTCAATTTTCAGGTTGCCGTTCGCAGATAGGCTCTGCACCAAAACCGTACCGTCACCGCTGGACCTTGAATAGCCGTCTGGGCATCCGTCAACGTATAAGCCATTTAGCACGAGGGTTTTAGGGCAATCCGTGAAGTTTACCCTGATGTTCGCGATTGTGTTGAACTCAGCATTGCCACCGTCGGATCCGCCAAAAACCGTCACATGAACTCTGCTTTCGGACAAATCGTCCAGATTGTCATTGAGATCGGTCAGAAAGTCATTCTGGTTTTCCAGAGACAAAACACTATATGGTTTGATGACAAGATCGTTCCCAATGGGTTGCCAAAGGTATCCCCCATAATTCGTTAAATCACGATCAGGCAATAGCTCGCGCACTGACGGGACTTCGCGCTGAACGCACAATCGGTCATAGGGTTGGCAACCAATCACTCTAGAGATAAGGTAGGTGTATGCGATAAGGTCGCCTGGCGGAGCTTTCGCTTCTGCCCAGACGTAATAGGCTTTCGCAGAGCCGGCGTTAGGCGTCCCCAGCATGATGAGCTGATCAACGTCGTTGCGGACAGCGTATTCATCACTTTGGATGTACGCTCTTGCCACCAACCCGCCCATACTGTGGGCAACAATGTTGACCTTTGGAGCACCTGAGATTGCTCGGGCCTTGTCGATCTGTTTCATCAAGAAGTTTTTGTAAGTCACGCTGTTAGATTGTCGCCAATCGTAAGGGGCAGGAAAAAGATTTGCGTCTGCGCTCAGCGGAACGCCATCAAACATCCATTCATTGAGCTCCGGATCCCACTCGGTCACCTCAGTATTAGTATCGAGGTTCATGGGGCCTATAGGAGTGTATCCATTATCGTCGAGATGTTTATAGAGCTCGTTGTAGTCTCTACGAGTTACAAGGTTCGGCAGAATGTCGATTTTGATCTCGTCGATATCCTGTATCAACTTCCACGTATCGTTATCGGACAACGCGGGATGAATTTGGCTAGATGCAGAACCCATGATACCCGGGACTATCAAAACGGGATAGGGATTCTCAACGGTTCCGGGAAGGACCTCATGGAATCCATCCTGCTCTACATTGAAAACAAGTGTCGCGGACTGTCCCTGTACGGTGATCGTGCCGATTCGTTCGCTTGTACCGAGGTTTTCCTGCACCGAGTACATCACTCGGCCATCGGCCACGGGCCCCAAGGCAACACTGATCCATTCCGTGCTGGTGCTTGCCGTCAAACCACACCCTGCCTGAGTGATTACCTCGAAACTGCTGCTGCCACCGGTCGAGGAAAACAGCTCGAAGGTGGATCGCAACTCGTACGTACATACCTGTGGTGGTACGCTCGCTATCGTTTGGTTCGTAGTGGAGTCCCAGTAGATGTAGCCTCCTTCGAAGTCACTCCTTCGGCCCGATGCCCAATCGTATTCATCTGAAGTAGGAAAACCAAGGTAGCTCTTCGAGAACTGCATTTCTGCATACTTCTTGTAGATCGCTCCGTGAACGGCAAAAGTACCCCGAGCGCTGGAGTTGATGGTTGCTCCATTCCCCCACTCGTTTTTGAAGGCCTGGAAGTACCCAGTAATCTCTGAAGCACCTGACGGGTACCCGGTTTGGACCGTGCCGGTCGGGAAGCCAAGACACTTCGAATAGCTTCCCGGCCATCCCGGATGTGGTTCATCAGGTATGCAGTGTGCTTCGGTAGCGTTGTCAATATAGGCTTGCTGAAACTCGCTCTCTATGGAGGCGTTGAGCGCATTCAATCCTACGCTGTTGTGCGAGATGGCGTCGCCTAGGGCATAGTGTGAAATGAAGCCGGAAGGCACCTCGATGACATCAGGAAAAGAGTCTTCGCCCAACCAGTTGAGGGTGTGAGCATACCGAATCCATCTGCGCCGACCGTTTTCAACCAGATAGACCTTATCTTCCCCGCGCTGGCGAACCAGCAAGCCATCTGAACGGTTGTCCGAGGTGATGAAATCAGGTCCCTCCTCGTAGGACGAGAAGACGACATTCGACACCGAATCAATACTGTCCCACCTCCAACCCGGCATTCCAGCATTCTGCATGTCGGTGAGTACGCTGGCGCTTGAGACATGGTAGACCTGGTTATTCTGTAGCCAGTATTTTTCGGGGCCGTCATTGACGTCGGTGAGCTTACCTACGGATACCGCCGGATGGTCATTCAAAAAGGGAAGCGGATCTGTGAATCCGTAAGTCTCGCTCGTGTCATTTGTGTAGCCTCTCCATGGATTGGTTGGCTCTGGGTAGTATCCAAGATGAATCCCAAGGTGAAGATGCGGAAAATCAACCGCATTACTATAGCCGACAATATCTCCTGCTCCGATGTCTCCCACAGCATGCGGACTGTCGAGATGGCCATACAGGACGGTGAACCAGGATCCATCAGCCGCTTGATACCGAGCGACTATTGCACCACCATCGGTCATACCTGGGCCATATTTGTCGACATCGGTACGTGAATAAACGATTTCGCCGCTCCCGATCGAGTAGACGGGTTCGCTTTGCGGGTTGCAGATATCTTGGGCCAGGTGTTTGTCATTATTGAAAGAAGGGTTTGGACTCAGCCATCCGAGATAGTCGCATGTGTCATAGGGGCTGGTGGTCGTCGGCCAGTACCAACCCGAGCTCATCTGTGTGGGCTGGGCGTGGATGTTGGCAACCTGGAGTGAAAGTAGAAGGAAAAGACTGCAAGCTGGCAAGAGCGTGGATCGAAATTTCATCACTACCTCTTGGGATTACTGCGTGTTGCGTTTCGAAAGCAACAGTTGTGAAATAGGGCACCAGGCCAATATTCTGAAGGTCTGAGCTTTTTTGGGGTCCGCTCTTGACCAGTTCACACCAAGGACTAAATGTCGGAGCATTGGGACTCTGATCAACAAGATCCTTTTGTTTCTCAATATGTTGGGGCTGCCCTTGACCCTTTGAAAAACGCAAGGAGCGTGCCATCGAGCGCCAACAAGATGAAACATCTATATAACTATGAACTCAGAGTATGCATAATGCAAATACGATTGTTAGCAATCGCGATGTGGGATTTCCGGCACACGACGGAAGCAAGTTTGGATCTGGCGACGACGTTTGTCGGCAGCGAGTTCACGCGGTTCGAGAACGGGCGTCACCGGCACCGCTCATCTAGCCACTCGAACTGTCACCTCAGGCAGCCTCGCGCCATTCGTACCGGTGGTGCAGTCCACCCACTCGCGGCAGTGCAACGACTCTCGCTGTTGAGGATGGCCGAGGTGTGGCAGCTCTCTCGTTCGGCGTATCCTTGTGGA
>SDBT01010893.1_pt1 | contig 14654 bp, 12 predicted proteins | sample 2277101 | NCBI WGS metagenome assembly SDBT01 (sample SAMN10404973, study PRJNA504765) | marine sediment metagenome | isolation source: marine sediment core GS10_PC15, 103 cmbsf | place: Arctic Ocean: Southern Knipovich Ridge | collected 2010
GCCTAGGACGACGGGCGGTTTTATGCCCTGTTTTAGCTGTCCGGCGTAGATGTGCACGTCGGTACCGCACACGCCGCAGGCAACGACCCTTACGAGCACCTCATCGGGCGCCGGTTTGGGATCAGGTAGTTCCTGGATTTCGATGTGCTTTTCGCGTTGAAATATAGCTGCTTTCATCGTGGACCTCTGGGCGTGCTATTTTTGAGCCCGCATTAACGGTTTGCACCTGAACCGGGTGCAATTATACTAAGTAGCACTGGATGGGGCGAGCCGGGAGAGGTGGCAATGTTTGAGGCGGTGGTCAGCTACTTACAGCGTCTGCGCAGCCCCGCGTACAGCACGGCGGCGATAGTCATCGAGCTGCTGCTCATTGGTCTGGTGGTCTATTCGTGCGTTCGCTTTCTTCGCGGCACGCGTGGCGAGAGGCTGTTGTCGGGGGTGGTGCTGGTGCTGCTGGTGGGCACGCTGTTGGTGAAGGTCTTCGCCAAGCAGTTCAACCTCGAGCGGATCAACGTGTTGTACACGCCGTTTGTGGCGGGGCTGTTTCTGGGGGGGCCGGGTGTGGTTCATCCCGAGGCGCGTCGTGGTCTGATGCGTCTGGGCGAGGCGAGGTGGCTTCGGCCTTGGTCGCGCGAGGTGGGCGAGGTGGTGGATCATCTGGTTGCGGCGACGGAGTATCTGTCGAAGAACAAGATTGGGGCCATTATAGCGATCGAGCGTGAAGTAGGATTGGGCTCGATAATCGAGTCGGGTCGGCGGCTGGACGCGGACTTGTCGGCCGATTTGCTCAAGACCATTTTCTGGCCGGGCTCGGCGCTGCACGATTTGGGGGTGGTGGTTCAGCGCGGTCGCGTGGCAGCGGCTGCGTGTCAGTTCCCCCTGGTCGAGAGCGACGAGCTGCATCCGACGGTGGGCGGAAGGCACCGGGCGGCGGCGGGTCTGTCAAATGATTCGGACGCCGTGGTGCTGGTGATAAGTGAAGAGACGGGGGCGATCTCCATCGCCGAGCGCGGGCAGCTTCGGCAGGGCTTGGCGTTGCCGAACCTGCGCGAGGCGCTGTTGGAGCTGTTGGCACCGGGCCAGAAGGACACGGCAGCGTGAGCGGGTATTAGCGGATGGTCGATCGGATAAAAACCGCGGTAACGGTGGTATTGTTGACGTGCTTGATCTGGTTTGTGGCCGATCAGTTCAATCAGGCTTCGCTTGATCGTCGCGTTAAGGTTCGGATTACCGCGCAGGCTGACGGCGAGCTGATTATTCCCGGCCCGCCGGTCGAGGTGGAGCTCAGGCTGAGGCTGTCCGGTCCGAACCGGCTCATACGGCAGTTGGAGGCGATTTTGAAAGCCGGCAGGCCTTTGACTTACGTGCTGCCGGAAGAGACACCCGTCGGGGCGTACACCGTCCAGATGCGACGTGCCTTGGGCGAGAGCGACCAGTTGGCCGGTTTGGCTGTCAAGCAGGTAGAGCCTGATCAGGTGGAAATAACTGTCGACCGCTTGGTTTGGCGAGAGGCAGTGGTGGAATTGGAGACGGGCCCTTATGGCGGTGCGGATGAAGTGATCGAGCCGAAGCAAGTGCGTGTGCGGCTGCCGGAGTCGGTGCTCGTCGGGCCGACGTCGCCGGAATTGACGGTGACGGCGGACCTGCGGCACTTGCTGGCCGACCAGCCGGTGGACAAAGTGATCGAGCTTCGAGAGGTGGTGGTGACGGGCGATGATGAGCTTGGGGTGCGGCAGATCCAGCCCGATCGAGTCAACGTTCAGCTCAAGATCAGCGGCAGGCGCAAGAAGCTCAAGGGCGTGGTGGTATATTTTAATGCCAGCCAGGCAGTGCTCGGCAAGTACGCGCCTGAAACGACTAACGATGTGGTGGACGTGGACGTGGTCGGACCTCGCCACCTTATCAGCGCTTTAGAGCCGCAGGACGTGGACGCGCGGGTATCGGTTTCGATGGACGACTACCGGCCGGACATGCAGACGGTGCGGCGGCAAGTGGAGTTTGAGTTTCCCGCGGGGGTCGAATTGGACCAGGAGCCGCCGGTAATCGAGTTTCGGCTGGTGGAGCGGCCAGCGTCGGCGGCGGCCGGGTAGAATCCGTTGATAGCTGTGCGCCAGGACGAGGAGACGGGATGGTCGGTCAGGAGCCGAAGACAGGCGATCTGGCAGCATACGCCGAGCAGGTAGCGAAGCAGGGGCGTCGGGCAGGTTACGAGCTGGCCCGGCTGAGCGGACGGTGCCGCACCGACGCGCTGACCGCCGTGGCTGCGGGGCTGAGGGGCGAAGCTTCGGCAATACTCGAAGCCAACCAGCAGGATCTGCGGCAGGCCGACAAGAGCGGGCTGAGCAAGGCCATGCTGGATCGGCTGCGGCTGACGGAGCAGCGCCTCGAGCAGATGGCGCGGACGGTCGAGGAAGTGGCCGGGCAGCCTGATCCGCTGGGCCAGGTGATAAGCGGATACGTCAGGCCTGACGGTCTGCGGATTGAAAAGAGGCGGGTGTCGCTGGGTGTGGTGGCGGTGATCTACGAGGCCAGGCCCAACGTCACCTCGGACGCGGCTGCACTGTGTATCAAGAGTGGCAACGCGTGCATTCTGCGCGGGGGGCGCGAGTCGTTCAACAGCAACCTGGCTATCGGCCAAGCTATCAGCCAGGCGCTCGAAGGCAGCGGGGTCGACGGCCACGCGGTGCAGATGGTGGCGACGACCGACCGGGCGTTGGTGCCGTTGTTGCTCAAGCAGGACAGGTACATCGACGTGGTAATACCCCGGGGCGGCGAGGGACTGATTCGGACGGTGGTGGAGCAGTCACAGATACCGGTGATCAAGCATTACACGGGCAACTGCCACGTGTACGTGCACGAACTGTGTCCTTACGACTTGGCTGAGTCGGTGGTGCTGAACGCCAAGTTGCAGCGGACGGCTGTCTGCAACGCAGCCGAGACGATACTGTTCGACGCCGGCATCGCCGAGAAGTTTCTGCCTGCCATCGGCGGCAAGCTGGTCGACGCCGGCTGTGAGGTGCGTGGGTGCCCGCGGACCTGCCAGTTGCTGCCTCAGGCCAAGGCGGCTGCGGAGGAGGATTGGTCGGTCGAGTACCTCGACCTGGTGGTGGCGATCAAGGTGGTGAGCGGTCTAAAAGAGGCGATCGAGCACATCAACACCTACGGGTCGGGGCATACCGACGCGATCCTGACCGGCGGCATCACGGCGGCGCAGGAGTTTGTGGCGGCGGTCGATTCGGCCAACGTGATGGTCAATTGCTCGACCCGTCTGAGCGACGGGGGCATTTACGGGCTGGGGGCCGAGATCGGCATCAGCACTGACAAGTTGCACGCCCGGGGACCGATGGGGGCGGCTGATCTGACCACGTACAAATACGTGGTGACCGGCTCGGGACATATCCGGCAGTAAATCGGTGGAAGCTCACAGGCGGTGTGGGTGCAGAGCGCGCATGCTGTGCTTCGATGTGAGTCGCGGCATTGCCTGACGCGCAGCTATCAGATTGTTTGGTCAACCCAGGGGACGGTATTGGGCGATGATGGCTTCGGCGGTCTTCAGCCCGTCAACGGCTGCCGAGACGATGCCTCCGGCGTAACCGGCGCCTTCGCCGACGGGGTACAGGCCGGCCGCTGAAGGACTTTGGCGGGTGCGGTCGTCGCGGAGGATGCGTACCGGGCTGCTGGCTCGACTTTCGGGTCCTACGAGAAGGGCGTCGGGCCCGGCGAATCCCGGCAGCCTGCTGTCGAACACTTGAAGGGCGGACACCAAGGCGGGGACCAGACTTTCCGGCACGACTTGCCGAAGATCGGCCCAGCGAGCGCCCAGCGGATAACTGGTCTCGATCGCCCCGTCCGAGCCACGTCCAGCCAGGAAGTCGGCGGCCCGCTGGGCGGGGACGGAATAATCTCCGCCGGCGATCTGAAATGCTCGGCTCTCGAGGTTTTGCTGCAAATCCAGCCCGCGGAGCGGATCGTTTGCGAATTGGTCGGGGTAGATGGTGGCGACTATCCCCGCGCTGGCTAGCGGACTGTTGCGTCTGGAATTGCTGCCGCCGTTGACGGCCACGGCGTGGGGCGATTCGTGGGCCGGCAGCACCATCCCGCCCGGGCACATGCAAAAGGTGAAGGCGTCGTGCCTGCCGGCTGCACCCTTGGCGACCAGGCGGTATTCAGCCGGGGGCAGCCTTGGATGCTGCCACAGCGAGCCGTACTGCCAGCGGTTGACCATGGGCTGGGGATGCTCGATTCGCAGTCCGCATTGGAAGGGCTTGGCTTGCAGGACGACGCCGGCCTGGTGCAACAGGCGATAGGTGTCGCGGGCGCTGTGGCCTACGGCTAAGACGACCACATCGGCCTTAAGTGATTCACCGTTGGCCAGACGGAGGCCGACGAGTCGACCGTGGCGAATCTCACATCCGGTCACGCAGTGGCGGAAAAGAACCGTCCCGCCCAAGGCCTCTATCCGCCGGCGGATGCGTCGGCAGATGCCGGGCAGCTTGTCACTGCCGATGTGCGGGCGGGAGTCGGTAAGTATGTCGGATGTTGCTCCGTGGCGAAAAAAGGTTTCCAGGACCGCAAGGCAGCGCGGATCGTTGCGGCGGGTGTAAAGCTTACCGTCGCTGTAGGTGCCCGCCCCGCCCTCGCCGAATAGCAAATTGCTGTCGGGATGGAAGATGCGTCGACGATAGTAGTCGTTCAGCACGTCGCGATGGCGGCGCACCACGTCGGGACCACGCTCGAGGACGATGGGGCAATAGCCGAACCGGGCCAACAGCAGCGCCGCAAACATGCCGCCGGGCCCAGAGCCGATCACGACAGGCCGATGCTCCAGCGCTCGGCTGCCAGGGACGATGGCGGGCAGGCTCTTGGGTTCGAGCAGCGAGACGTCGGTACGGTGCAGGCGTCTGGTGAGTCGGCGCTCGCGTTGGGGTCCGTCACGCAGGGACAGCTCAACATTGCAGACGATGCGAACCTGGCCGCCGCGGGCGTCGATGGCACGCCGCACCAGTGCGTAAAAAGCGATCTGGTCACGACGCAGCTTGAGGCGGCGGGCGGCGCGGTCGGGCAGGGCATCGGCGGATTCGTCAAGATCAAGGACTAGATTACGCAGCAGGAGAGGCACGGCGAGCTCCCGGCTGGTGCTACGGGACTGGGCGCGAAGCGGCGCAAGCACCACACCAACGCACTGTAACGAGGCAGGCAGGGCGGCTCAATACACTAACTGGATGACCCGGCAAACCACCAATTGCGCTTCTTGCGGTCCTGATCGCCGGACCCGTGAGTTTTCTGCTCGGCGAGGATCTGTTCCATCAGCTCTTCATCAGATTTCTGATCGTTGTGCAGGCGGCGAAGCATCCGCAGCTTGTCGGCTGTCTCCGGATCAAGGTCCATCGAAAAGGTGTGCATTGCCGGCCGTTCGCCCGAATCGGCCTGCGGTTGGTCTGTCGATGCGTCTTGCTTGCCATCCTGCTGTGCCGTTGGCTCGGCTGCGGTTTCCTGCTCCGAGGGAGCTTGATCTTGTGTTGACTCATCGGGAGTGCTCGAGCTTTTCGACGTGGCGGCCGGCGCGGGCTCGGCTTGTTCGTCGGTGTCCTTGGTCTGGGCGGACGACTGGCCTATCGAGTCAATCATGTCCGTTATCGCGGTCATCCGCTGACCGAGTGATTCGGTGATGGTGCGGTTAGTCTCGTCCAAAGCACTTTGCAGTTGGTTCAGCGCGTTTTGCTGCTGGGCGACGGCTTGCTCGCGGGCGTCGAGATCCGCGACCTGTTGATCAAGTTGCTGCCGGCGTTCGGCAAGTTGTCCCTCGCGCTGCTGTAGGTCGTTGTCTCGTCTGTCGAGTTCCTCTCGCTGTGTCTCGATCTGTTGCTGTTTCTGGGCCGTTTGCTCGTGTTGTGCTTCGAGCTCCTGGTTCCGCTGGGTCAGCTCGTCCCGCTGGGTGCGGACCGCAGCCTTGGCCCGCTCGAGCTTGAGGTGCTCTTCCTCGAACGTTGCCCGGTGGGCCTCGAAGTCGTTGCGGGCCTTTTCGAGTTCGCCCTGTTGATCTTCAGTCTGTTGCCGGCGGTTCTGGATTTCTTCTTGGCGCGCAGCGAGCTGTTGCTCGCGTTCGGTCAGATCGTTCGTCCGCTGGTGAAGCTGCTGACCGTATTGCTCGAGACGCCCTTGCCATTCCTGCAATTGGTCCCACCAGGTGCGTATGTTGTCCTGGAGGCTGGCAATCTTGCCCTGAAGCTCGTGTGGGAGTTGGGCGACGGCCGATATATCGCCGTCCTGTTGCTCCTGCTGTGTTGGTTCATCGTTAGTCTGGGCGGGCTCGACCTGGTCAGTGGCCGGCGCCTCTTCGGCTGCCTCGGGTGCCTCGTGGCTGCTCTGCTCGGAGGTAGTGTCGCGTTCGGCGTCGTCGGCTGTGGCCTCGGCGTCGTTACTGTTGTGGTCGGATGACGCCGGGGCGGTCTGCTCGTTCTCGTCGTCGGCGGAAGCATCTTGTTCGACAGTGTGCGACGCCGGTTCGCCGTTTTCCACCTTAAACTGACACGGACCCAAGGCCAGCTTGTCTCCTGGAACGATATAGGCCAAGCTCACCCTTTTTTCGTTGACGAACGTGCCGTTACGGCTTCCCAGGTCGTACACTGCCGGCCGGCCCTGCACGTGCACGATGGCGGCATGGGCCAGGGAGACGTCCAGGTCGGACAGTATCAGGTCGCATTCTTCACGCCGCCCCAGAACGGATACACTGCGTTCGAGCTTGTGCCTCTTGCCCTCGGCGTCGGTCAGGACCACTGGTTTTGGCATCTTGATCGGGTCCATATACTCATAGCCGGTTTCTGTATCGTCATTGCCTTGGCTTGCTGCTTGTATGGCGACCTGTATGTGGGTGGACCCCACGCGAACCACACTGCCGTCCGCCAAGGCCGTCAGCTCGACACGCTGATCACCGCAGAAGGTGCCGCTGTGGCTGGCCAGGTCGCGCAGTAGTACGTTGGCTCCCGTGTTGACGATCAGGCAATGGGCCTTGGAGACCTCCGGGCTGCCCAGGTGCAGCAAGGCGGTGCGGCGGCTGCCGACCATGGCCACCGGACGACGAAGGTTCCACGTCTTCTGAGAGGCCGAGCCGACCCCAGCCGTAACGCGGACCGACGGGGCATTAGGCGGTAGTGTGACTCGGCTGGCGTCCTCGGCGCAGGATGCTTGGCTGGCTTGGGCATCCACGGTTCTTCCCTCCCAACAAGATCAGCCCCAACGGGCCGCTATTGACCGACACCTTTGGTCGATCTGTCCATATATAAAGAAGATAAGATTGGTAAGTGCGGCAAGCAAATCGGATCATGCGGCTATTGCAGATCTGAGGTCCGCTAATCCCGCAGGCGCCTGCCACGGTCCGGATAAGTGTGTTTGGTCCGGTCGGGCTCTATATTGTAAGTTAACAATGGAGAAACCTTGGCGTTGGTAGAGGGTGATCGCCAGGAGTGGGACAGTGTCTGAAGGGCTGATGGCAATGACGACCAAGCGCGTTGCCAAGTTGTTGCGCGATGAGTCCGGTCCGACCGGGACCGAATACGCCATTCTGCTGGCGGTGTTGATCCTGGGGGCGATGGCGGTCATAGAGGCTATCGGACAGAGTATGGCAGCAATCTATGGCAATATCAACGGCGCGGTCGGCGAGACGGACGTTTTGTGATCACATCGGACCTTACGGGGGCCAGCCCGTCGGGCATCCGGACAGCCATCTTACAATTCCATAGCTAATAGATTTGGGTGGGAGACGATGCATTCAGCCGGCAGTGTGGCGGCCTGCGGATCCGTGGCATCTGGCGAGAAGGCGATTGTATGGGGCGGGCTCTGCATGTAGTATTTGCAGGCTATGACGGCGGGCATACGGGTTAAAATCTGCGGGTTGACCAACGTCGAGGATGCCCTGGCTGCGGTCGAAGCGGGGGCCGACGCCATAGGGCTCGTTTTTGCCGAATCGCGGCGGCAGATCGACGTGGCCGAAGCCAGGCGCATCGTGGTCGGGCTGCCACCGTTCGTTACCGCGGTCGGGTTGTTCGCCGATGCACCTGTCGAGCAGGTGCGCCGTACTGCCGAACAGCTCGGTCTGCATGTGGTACAGTTGCACGGAAATGAGTCGCCCGATCAGGTAACCGAGCTACAGCCGCTCAGAGTGATAAAGGCGATCGGCATGGGCGGGGCGGACTCTGTCGAGCAGGTGCGGCGTTTCTTGGGCGGGCACCGCCCGGGCAACCTGGCCGCTGTCCTGCTGGATACCATGACGCAGGGCGGCTTTGGCGGGACCGGGCAGAGCTTTGATTGGTCGCTGGCGGCGAAGCTGCCGGCCGAGGTCGAGGACCTGCCGCCCGTGATATTGGCCGGCGGGCTGACAGCCGAAAACGTCGCCGAGGCGGTGAGACTGGTTAAGCCCTACGCCGTGGACGTTTCCAGCGGGGTCGAGGCCGGTCCGGGTCAGAAGGATCATGCGAAAATGAAACAGTTTGTCCTGGCAGCACGCCGGGCTTTGGAACAGCCGGACGAGTCGTCCGAGCAGTCCCGCTGAGTTGAGGTAGACCAAGAACAGAAGGAGAAGGGACCAGTTATGGCAAAATCATCGGTGCGGTACGACGTTAGCAGTATGTCTCTGGCAGCGGGTGGCAAGAAGAGGATTCTCTGGGCCGATAACGATATGCCCGTGCTGCGGCTGGTAAGAGAGCGGTTCGCCAAGCAGAAGCCGCTGCGCGGATTGAAAATGAGCTGTTGTCTGCACATAACGGCGGAGACGGCGAACTTGGCGCGAGCCCTCAAGGCCGGCGGGGCCAAAGTGCTCTTGTGTGCGTCCAACCCGCTCAGCACGCAGGACGACGTAGCCGCCAGCTTGGTCAAGGATTTTGGCATAAGCGTCTATGCCAGGCGAGGCGAAGACCGCAAGACGTTCTACAAGCATATCAACGCCGCCATCGACGTGGGTCCGCAGGTGACCATGGACGACGGGGCGGACCTGGTCCACCAGCTTCACACCAAACGCAAGGCCGAGGCTGGGAACATCATCGCCTCGATGGAGGAAACGACAACCGGGGTGATCCGTCTGCGGGCTATGGAGGCGAAGGGACTATTGAGATTTCCGGTGATCGCGGTCAACGATGCAGCCACCAAGCAGCTATTCGACAACCGCTACGGCACAGGCCAGAGCACCATAGACGGGATTATCCGTGCTACCGACGTGCTGCTCGCGGGTCAGCAGGTGGTGGTCGCCGGTTATGGCTGGTGCGGGCGCGGCGTGTCGACGCGGGCCCGCGGCATGGGCGCCAACGTCACTATCACCGAAGTGGACCCATTGCGGGCGCTACAGGCGCCGATGGATGGCTTTAGGGTCTGCACGATGGCTGATGCGGCGCGGATCAGTGGTGTGTTCGTTCCGGTCACCGGCGACAAGCATGTGATCCGCCGCGAGGACATGGCCAGGATGAAGGACGGGGCCGTGGTGTGCAACAGCGGGCACTTCGACGTGGAGATCGACATACCGGCGCTGCACCGCATGGCCAAGAAGGTCAACAAGGACATCCGCGCGAACGTTGACGAGTATGTGCTGGGTAACGGGCGGCGGATTTTCCTGCTGGCACAGGGGCGGCTGGTTAACCTGGCGGCGGCTGAGGGACATCCGGCCAGCGTCATGGACATGAGTTTTGCTACTCAGGCCTTGGCGGGCGAGTTCGCCTGCAAACGCGGCTGCAAGCTCGACAACGTGGTGCATCGCGTCCCCGAGCAGATCGAGCAGTGGGTGGCGCGACTGAAACTACGCTCCATGGCTGTCCGAATCGATAAGTTAACCAAGGAGCAGCAGCTCTACCTGGCTTCGAGCGGGGAAGGTACGTAGAGCCAAGTGCGTTTTACTTTGGTCGCAGCCGTGGAGGCGACAACGTGGCTTTGATCAGACCGTTTGCGGGCATTCGATACAACACGGATCGTGTGGGTACGGATATCTCGCGCCAGGTAGCGCCGCCCTATGACGTGCTCGGCCAGGCGCGAAAGGACGCCCTGCTAGCGGCCAGCCGGCAGAACATCGCTGCGGTCGACCTGCCGCACGTCCCGCCGTCCCAGGCCGGTCCTGACCAGGTGTACCGCCAGGCCGGTGAGCTCCTGCAACAGTGGCTGGCCGATGGTGTGCTGGTTCATGATCAGCAGCCGGCGCTGTATCGCTATGATCAGGTTTTTGAGCACGAAGCAAGGCGCTACACGCGCCAGAAGTTCTTCGCCGCGCTGAAATTGGCCGAGTTCGGCCGGGGCGACGTTCTGCCGCACGAGCAGACCTTTGGCGGTCCGAAGGAGGACCGCCTCAAGCTCATGCAGGCCACGCGATGCAATCTTTCGCCGGTCTTTGCCCTGTACAGCGACCCGGACAGAGCTCTGGCCAATGCCCTGGAGGACGGCGGACGACAGCCCGACGCGGTGGCCGAGCTCGACGGGGTGGAGAATCGCTTGTGGCGCGTCACGGACCAACAGGCTGTCCGGGTGGTGCAAGAGCTGCTGAGTGACAAGACCATCTACATCGCCGATGGCCATCACCGCTACGGTACGTCGCTTATGTACCGCGACTGGCTGGCCGGGCAGCAGGGCGAGCTCGGCGACGATCATCCGGCCAACTACGTCCTGGTGGTGCTGTGTGCGATGGAGGACGAGGGGCTGTTGATCCTGCCCACCCACCGGGTGGTGGAGCACCTGCCGAGCTTCGACCTGGACCGTCTGGTGCGCGATGCCGAGGGGGTCTTCAGCGTGACCGACCGCTCGACCGACGACGCCCGGGAGCTGGCGGACCGATTGGAAGCTCTGCCCAGTGGATCGGTTGTCCTGATACATCCGGGCAGCGGGCGCAGCGCGATCCTGGCGCTCGAGCGGCAGGACGTCTTGGATGATATGGCGCCCGAGCGGAGCCAGGCTTGGCGGCGATTCGGCGTTTCAATTCTGCACCGCTTTGTTATCGACAAGTTGATCGCCGCACAGACGGCAGGAACCGTATCTGTTCGTTACACCAGCCAGGTTCGGCAGGCTGTCGAACTTGCCGCGGCTGGCGAGGGGCTGGCGTTGTTGGTGCAGCCCACACGGATGGATCAACTGCGGCAGATCTGTCAGGCGGGCGATCTGATGCCGCAAAAGAGCACTTTTTTCTACCCGAAGCTGGCGACGGGGCTGGTAATTAACCCTTTGCACTGAGAAGATGATGGGTGATCCGGCAGCGCCGAGAGATAGTCAGAGCGACGAGCGACTGAAGGAGGCGGTAATGTCTGGCAGCAGGGCGGTGTGCGGAGTGTTGCTGGCTGTGGCGGTGGGGCTGGCCGGCTGCAGCCACCCGCGCGAGAAGTTCGGCAAGACCTATTACCTCGACGGGGCGGGCAATTGGGGTTTCGGGGTCGCCGACGTGGCCCGGGGGCTGGAGAACGCGAACTATCCAGGACATGTCGAAGCGTATATGTGGACAACCTCGTTCAATCCGGCGATCGACCAGGTCAATCGGCCGGCGGCGCATCTGCGGGCGGCCATGCTTACGGGCAAGATGCAGGACTACCTCAATAAGCATCCGGGCAACGATATTAACATAATCGCCTTGTCGGCCGGCACGGGAGTTGCAATCTGGGCGGTCGAGGCCCTCGAGCCGAGCTACAAAGTCAATAACCTGGTACTGCTGGGTTCGAGCCTGTCCAGCGACTATGACATGCGGCGGGCGCTGGGGCGGATGAAGGGTCGGGTCTTCGTTTACTACTCGCCACATGACGGCATTCTGGAAGGACCGGTGCAGCTTCTGGGGACCATAGACGGCAAGATGGGAGCGGTGGCGGCGGGTCTGGTGGGCTTGCATCCGCCCGGCGGGGCAGCGGGCAGAATCGTCAACATCGGATGGCAGCCCGGCTATCAACGCTATGGCTGGACCGGTGCCCACACCGACTGCACCAGCGAGCCGTTTATTCGGCACATCGTCTCGGCTCACATAATCGGGTCGAAGCCCTCGCAGGCAGTGCGCTAATCAATTCTCGATGACTCGTCGCGCTCGGGGCGCAGCGAAGCGACGTGCCGTGCCAGGTAGATCCACTCGTCTACGCTGAGCGTTTCGGGTCGGCGGTTCAGATCGATTCGGCCGGTACTTTCGATTGCCTCAGCCACGTGGCGGCCGTAATCGGCGCGCAGGTTATGGCGTAGGGTCTTGCGCCTGTGGCCGAAGAGCCGCTTGACCACAGCGACGAAATCCGGAACGTTGCCAACGGCCGACCGCTTGGCCGGTGAGGCGTCGATCCGCAGGATGGCTGCGTCTACTTCGGGCACGGGCCAAAATGCCTGATGGGGCACGGCTGCGATTGCTCTCACATCAGCCATGGCCTGGATTAGCACGCTTATGGGTCCGTGGTCTCGGCCGCCGGGCGGCGCGAGTATCCGCCCGGCCACTTCCTTTTGGACGGTAAAGCACAGCGGGTCGATTTGTGGATGGTCCAGCACCAGGTTGATCAGCAACGGCGAGGCCACCTCGAACGGTAGGTTGGCGACCATCAACGTTCGGCCGCCGAGGCGGTCTTGCTCGGCCGCTAACGCAGCTATGACCTCGGGGTTGAGCCGGCTCTTGCCGGCCAGGACGTCTCCGCAGATGAGGCGAACTTTGGGGGGCATTTCGGCGCGGATCTGTTCGGCGATGAGTGCCCGGAAGGTTCGATCGATCTCCACGGTGACAACCGCCCCGGCACGATCGGCCAGCATGGCAGTCAGACTGCCCGTGCCGGCGCCGACCTCGAGAACCACATCGTTGGCGCTAAGTTGGGCCGACTCGACCAGACGGTTCATCAGATTCCTGTCGATCAGGAAGTGTTGGCCGTGGCGTTTGCGCAGACTAATGCCGGCCGAGAGCAACAGGGCTTGGATTTGCTTTTTGGTCTGAAACATGGCGCTCAATTGTGCCAGGGCCCCGCCACCAGTACCAGTCCGGCGACCATGACGATTACGCTGATGAGTCTGAGCCAGCCGCGAGGCTCGCCCAGCAGTCGCCAGCCGAACAACACCCCGACTATAGAGCTAAACTGCCGCATGGCCACTACGTAGCTGGTCTTGGCGGCCGGCATGGCGAAGGCAAAAAGGACCATTAAATAGGTGCCGAGGGCCAGCAGGCCGATGGCGGCGCAACTGAGCAGGCCGTTGCGGCCGGGCAGATGACGCCAAGGTCGAGAGCGACTGTCCAGCACGGTCAGGCCCAGACCCATGGCGGCGAAAGTCAGATGTAGATAGGCGCCTCTGGCCAGGCTGCCATGCAATTGCAGCATGGCCGCGCGGTCGATGACGCTGTAAAAGCTGCTGAACAGCGCCGCTGCCACGGCCCACCCGACGGCGGCGGCGGATGTTCCCGAGGTGCCTCGTATGCTGGGCGGGCTGGCGAGGGTCATGGCGGCGACCACGACCATGACAATTCCCACCCCGCCGGTGGTGTCGATGTGCTCGTGCAACCACAGCATCGCCCACAGGGCGACGAATAGCGGAGCCGAACGGGCGATCGGATATACGACGGACAGGTCGCCGCTGCCGTAGCCGCGGGCCAGACAGTAGATGTAGAGCGTCCGGCTTACGGAGCTGAGGCAGAAGTATATCCACACACGGGTTGGCCAACCGCCGTCGAGAAGCAGGAAATAGACGGCACTGACCGGTGCCACGAGCACGGCCGCACAAAGCAGCGACCACCAAAGGGTGGCCAGGGGGTTGCGGCTGCGCTTGGCTAACAAGTTCCAACAGGCGTGGCCGAAGCAGGACAGCAGCACGAGTGTGGTGGCGGCCAGAGGCATAGAACTGTAGACGACGGTTAGGGTGACGCAGCCGATGCGGCGGCGGTCATTCGCTGGCTGGCCAGGCGACAGGCCAGGCTAATGGCGGCCTTCATGCTGCCGGGATCGGCTTTGTTGCGTCCGACGATATCAAAGGCCGTACCGTGGTCCGGGCTGGTTCTTATGATCGGCAGTCCCAAAGTCACATTGACCGCCTGGGCGAAGGCCAGCAGCTTGACCGGGATAAGCCCTTGGTCGTGGTACATGGCGACGACGCCGTCGTATTTACCATTTATCGCATCCCGAAATAAGGTGTCGGCCGGGAACGGCCCGTCCACCTGGCAGCCGTTCTCGCGGGCCATGGTTATCGCCGGCTCGATTATGCGGTGCTCTTCGTCTCCAAACTGTCCGCTTTCGCCGGCGTGTGGGTTCAGTGCGCAGACGGCGATGCGGGGCTGCTCGATGCCGAACCAGTCGCGCAGGGCCCGATCCAGCAGATCGATGGGTTGAAAGACCAGCCCGATGGTAAAGCGATTTCTAAGCTCGAACAATCCCAGGTGGGTGCTGGCCAGGGCGACTCGCAGCGGAGGCGCTTCGAACATCATGGTGACCCGTCTGGTATTAAACTGCTTGCCGAGCCACTCGGTGTGGCCCGGCCAGCGGCTGTAGCCGGCGAGCTTCCAACTGGTCTTGCTGATGGGGGCGGTTACCAGGGCGTGAGCTCGACCGCGCTTGACGGCGGCGGTGGCCTCCTCGAGAAAGCGCATCGAGGCCTGTCCGCCCTGTTCGGTGGGGCGGGCGATGGTGGGGCCCATGATCTCGAATTCGTCGAAGTCGGCCACGAGCACGCCGGTCTCGATGCGGCGGACAGTCTCGTGC
>SDBT01010894.1_pt1 | contig 14653 bp, 8 predicted proteins | sample 2277101 | NCBI WGS metagenome assembly SDBT01 (sample SAMN10404973, study PRJNA504765) | marine sediment metagenome | isolation source: marine sediment core GS10_PC15, 103 cmbsf | place: Arctic Ocean: Southern Knipovich Ridge | collected 2010
CGAGTACTTCGGCGAGATGTGGTACCGGACAAGCTACAAGGCCCCCAGGAGCTCGAAAAATCTGCTGCTCCATTTCCTCAAGGCTGATCGCAAGCTTACCCTTTACATCAACGGCACGCAGGTCAACGAGAAGGAGCTGGAAGCATTCCGCGGGACCACGATCGAGGTGACCGGTCACCTGCGGCCGGGCAGGAAGAACCAGATCACGGTAAAGGTTCGCCATATCCCGCTTCCCGAGTTGTTCCTTGGCGGACTGGTTCAGCCGGTCTACTTGATTGAAAAAGCAAAATAGACGGGTGATATTCAGAATCCAGAATCCAGAATTCAGAATCCAGAATCCAGGATGTGGAGGGCCACCTGCATACCCCCGAACTTGGAGATGAAAAATGGAGCCGCAACGAGTCTTCAGCTTAATTGAGCTGTTGGCCCGCCCGGGCGCGGTTCGCCGGGCAAAGCGCTCAAGCAGGTTCACCCTGAGTGAGTTTCTGCTGGTCAGCGCGATTCTGGCAATCCTGCATATCGGCGTCGGCTGCGGCCAAACGCGGCTAGCCGCCGGCAAGGCCGGGGGCGCGTCGCCGGGGGCCGCGCCGGCCGCAGACAAGGACAACGGTCCGCGCCTGCAGGCACTTGCGGCCGAGGAAAGCCTTCTGAAGGCCCCCGCCGGGGTTGCGGGCGATTTCACGGTGGCGAAACGTGCCCCGGAAATCTACTTCGGCATCCTTCCCAAGCAATGGCCGGGGGCCAAGCTCTGGTCGGCCTGGGGGGATGCGGTCTGGGCTTCGAACGGCAAGATATATACCTCCACCGGCGATCACGATGCCCCGTTTGGCCACAGCTACGTGTATGAGATCGATCCTCGGGTCCTGACCATGCGGCTCGTCGTAGACGTGAACGCGGTCCTGGGCCTTACGGACAAGAAGGCGTATGCGCCGGGCAAGATTCATGCGCCGATCATTGACGGGGGCGACGGCTGGCTGTACTTCGTCACATACCGCGGCTCCGTGAGATACACGACGGCCACGGAGAAGTACCAGGGGGATTTTCTTCTGCGCTGCCACCTGAAGAGCGGGCGCACGGAGAACCTGGGCGCCTTGATGCCCCACGCCAGTGTCCCCGTACTGAAGTATCACGCTGCCTCCAAGTCCCTGTACGGGCTCTCGGTCTTTGGCAAGACCATGCCCGACCCCAAGAATCAGTTCTTTGTCTACGACCTCGCGCGGCGGCAGCTCGTCTTCACGGCCGAATCGCTCTGCCGCGCGAACCGGGCAATCTTCGTTGCCGGAGATGGCCGCGCCTACATGGGCGCCCGGCATGGCTTCCTGCACCGTTATGATCCCAGGACGAAGAGGGTCGAGAAGACCAAGGCGAAGATTCCCGGTGACGGCATCCTGCGCGCGGCGAGCCGGGCGGGGCCGCATGGCGTTGCTTACGGCATTTCCAAGGATGGTGTGGTCTTCGCCTTTGATTTCGGCAAGGAGACGGTGCGGGAGATCACCAAGGTTTTCGTGGCCGGACCGCAATACACGACGGTATGCCGGCTTGATCCGACTGGCCGCTATCTGTACTACGTGCCGGGCTCTCACGGGCGGTCCCGGCAGCAGGGCAGCGCGGTGATCGAACTTGACGTCAGAACCGGCAAGCGCAAGGTTCTCGCCTTCCTCCATCAGGCGGTTTCTCGGCAGAAACAGTACAACCTTGGCGGCTCCTTCGGCATTGCCCTCCAGCCGGACGGTGGCCGGCTCTTCATTCACTGGAACGGCGGACTCTCGGGCAGAAAAAAGAACGACTTCGGCCTGAACGCGGTCATGCTGCTGAATATCTCGAACTGACAATTCCCACGACGCCAGTCTTCCTCACCAAAGCGGCGACAACCCAGTGTGGGTGAAAGGGGCCGCCGCCTTAATTAGGCGGGTAAGTAGTGTTGACGAACAAATAATGGGTTTTGTCGGTCTGGCCGTTGCGTGCTTCCCAGTAGGTGACAACCTGGGCGTGACCATCGGCGTAGGCATACGGATCGGGAGCGCACCTGTAAACGTTGCCGTTCACATCCGGCACCGCCGTTCCGTGCTCCCAGATTCTCGGATGGATTGCCGGCCACCATCGGGGATTCAGGTACACGCAGCCGATGACCTTCTCGTCGGCGTCAGCCCAGGCGGCGTGGCCGATCAGAAACGCCGCCGACGAGTCTGACAAATCAGCGCTGGACATCCCCACCTTATCGAAGCCGGTCCCGATCTTATGACAGATGATGCCATACGTGCAACGAACGCCCTCCGGCGTCTTGGTGATCAGCGCCTCGGTCTTCGGATGGCTCATGGCCGCGCCCTTGCAACCGGCAAAAATATCGGCACTCTCGATGTATTCATAGGCCTTGTTGCACCAATAATACATACTTGAGGCCCCTTCGATGCTTTCATCCGGTCCGCGTGGCAGAGGACCGTCGGCAGTATCTTTGGCGTAGCCCAGTCCGTAGGTCCCGTCGAACGGGAACATCTCGTAGTCGTTCTCGTACATGACGGCGCTTTTGCCCAACTGGGACATGCGGGTCATGCAAGCGATCTGCGTCGCTTTCAGCCTGGCTTTCGACAGCACCGGCAGCAGCATGGCCGCCAGAATCGCGATGATCGCAATGACGACAAGCAACTCAATCAGAGTGAATCTCTGCCGCGACATACGGGCCTCCGCAAAAACAGATTTAATGTTCTTTCCCGATCTTTCCCGACGTGAATAACATAGGCGTGGGGTCCCACGTTTGCAAGTGCTTTCCCCGCGAAATGTCCTTCCCTGTATGTGAATGAACCGCGGCCTGGTCGCGCTCCGCGCGACCGCAGTAGGCGTCCCAACATGTCGGGACGGCGCTTCCGGAAGTCCCGCCCGGCGGTCGGGACCTACTTGCCGCTGTTGGCGTTTGGAGCCGCCAGGACACTATTGGCCAATCCTTAAGATCTGGGATACAAGAGAGAAAAAAGCGGACGACGACACTTATATCGCGGGCTATTTTTGATATATTCTAAACATTGAACGGCATTTTGCCATAGGAGGTGGAAAATGGATACTGACCGGGACAGGTGGAAAACCGAAGCTTCGAGGGACGAGCTGACGCGCCGTCGTTTTACCCTCATTGAGCTGCTTGTCGTGATTGCGATCATCGCGATTCTGGCGGCCATGCTCCTGCCGGTGCTGACCCGGGCCCGGGCGATTGCCCAGGAGGCCGTCTGCATGGGTAATTTGAAACAGATCTCGCTGGCCTTCATCCTTTACGAAGAAGACTACGGGATGGTGCCGCCGGGCTACACCAGTTACGGCACGACGGAGTGGAACGGCATGGAGGCCGCTTGGGGCCTGATCACCTGGCAGCAATTCATGCTTCCCTATGCGGCTCGGGAGCTGTTCATTTGTCCGGGGGCCAAAGGGCCTTCGGGGTCGTCGGCAGCCACCTACGGGCCTTTCTGGTGGATGAATTATGGCCTCAGCGAGACGCGGAGCTGTGGCAAGGCCGACCCTGCGTTTGCGGGTTGGTCGAGCACCAGAGATCTTACCTATCCCGAACAGACCATGCAGGCGATGGACGGCGGCAACTACCAGTTGAACTGGGATGAAGAGTGCATTCCGTTAGGCGGTGGCCAGGGGATGTACTACATCCCTGGCACGACCAGTTTCTCTTACGCCCCAGGCAGCGGGAGCGAAATGCCCGGGATGCTGGAAGATTTCACCTTCGGCCGTCACCCCGGGCGAAATGTCAATGTCGGCTACTTTGACGGGCACGTGGCCAGGCGGACGGGGCAGTCGGTGGTGGATACGGGAACTAAGACTGACGTATTCTGGGATGGCGACTGAGTCTTTACCGGCCAGGGAGCCCCGCATCTAAAACACGTTTTAGGTGCGGGACGAGAGCGAAGCGACAATGTTGCCGTGTCCCTTGTAGCCACGGCACTGTGTTGCCGTGTCCCTTGTAGCTACGGCACTGTGTTGCCGTGTCTCGCGGCGGGGCGCTTGCCTCACCTGCACTCAAGAAAGGAGTAGACCTTGATGAGAGACCTGAGACCGTGGACCGCGATCTTCAGCATCTTGGCAGCGGCTTGTCTGTTTCCGGCGGCTGCGGGTCAGACCGCGGCAATCGTGAAGGGCGGCGTGGCCCGCGCCGTCATCGTGCTCGCGCCGGACGCCCACGCCCGGCAACCGGCGCCCGCGAGGAAAAGGCGACGCCGCAGAGCGCCAACAAATCCCCTGGCGGACGTGCGACTGGCGGCGAATGAACTGGTCGAGCACATCGAGAAGATGAGCGGCGCCAAACTTGAGATCGTGGCCCGGGGCGCCCGCTTGGGCGGGCGCTTGGGCATCTACCTGGACCAGGCCGCGGACGCCAAGCTGGATGTGCTTATCAAGAAGACGAGTACGGACCCGGCTGCCTTCGCCCTCGTGGTGAGCAAACACGCCATCGCGATTCGCGGGCTTTCGCCGGAAGGTACACTGTTCGGCGCGTATGAACTGCTTGAGCAACTGGGGGTACGCTGGTTCATGCCCGGCGACATTGGCCGGGTGGTGCCCGAATCAAAGAACGTCTCGGTGCGGATTCAGCAGACGGTGCAGGGCCCGAGCTTCCCCGCGCGCTGGGCCGCCGGCCGCGCCAGCGGCTATCGCCGTTGGCAGCGCCGGTTGCGGATGGGCGGGCCGTTCTTTCCCTCCGCCCATGGCGTGCGGTTGCCGAAGACCCATAGCTTTGCCAAGCGCCCGGAATACTACGCCCTGATCAACGGCGTGCGCAAGAAGCGCCAGCTCTGTGTGTCCAATCCAGACGTGGTCAAGGCTGCGGTCGAGCTCGTTCGCGCCCACTTCAAGGCCAACCCAACCGCCCAATGGATTGGCCTGGGGCCGAATGACGGCCGCGGCTTTTGCGAATGCGCGAAGTGCAAGGCGCTGGACGGCGGGGATTGGGATCCCTTCGCGTCGCACATGTCTATGACCGACCGCTACATGTGGTTCTTCAACCAGATCCTGGAAGGCATCGCGGATGAGTTTCCCACCAAGAAGATTTGCTTCTACTCCTATGCCTCTTACAATCGGCCGCCGGTGAAAACGACGCCCAATCCGCGCATTGTCCCGGCCTTCGCGCCGATCACGATTTGTCGAATCCACGGTCTGGGCAATCCCATCTGCCCGGAAAAGGACAAGTATTATCGGTGGCTGATCCAGGAATGGGGCAATATCCTGCCGGAAGTATTTGATCGTGGGTATTGGTTCAACCTGGCCGACCCGGGCTTCATGTTTCCGATGGTCCATCGCTTGCGCACGCAGATCCCGCTGTCCCACAAGTTGGGCATCACCGGCTGGCGGGTGGAATGCCTGGTGCATTGGGCCAGTGAATGTCCGTCGCTGTACATCGCCGGGAAGCTGATGTGGAACCATCAAGCCGACGTGGACGCGCTGATGACGGATTTCTGCAAAAGCTATTTCGGCCCGGCGGCGGCCCCGATGGGCAAATACTTCGAACTGATCAACGCCAGTGTCCGCGACGCCGACTTCCACACCGGCTCGTCATACAGTATTCCGCACCTGTATCCTGCCAAAGTCCGGCGCCAGGCCCACGCACTGCTCGATGCGGCCGCCAAGCTGGCGGGGAACCAGACCTGCGCCACGCGCGTAAATATCTTCCAGCAGGTGCTGGACTACACCGAAGCCTTTATCATGATGATCGAACAACGCAACGAACACAAGTGGAAGGAAGCTCAGGCCTCCCTCGAGCGGATTGATCAACTCCGCGGGGCACTCGCCGCCTATGAAGTCCCGATGGTCAACAAGCGCTACGGCATCTCCTATCTGAAGCGCTTTTTCCGGCCATGTACCGAGCAGGGCTACGAACGCGCCGTGACCAAGGGCAAGGTCCTGGCTGGCCTCGCCGACGTTTGGGAGTTCAAGCTTGATCCGGGGAAGGTCGGCGAAGCCCTGCAATGGTATTCCGCCGATCTGACCGGCGGCAACTGGCGGGCGTTACACACGTCGAGTAAGTCGTGGAGCGACCAGGGGTTGCGGACGTACAAGGGCGATGGCTGGTACCGGCAGACGGTGCCGGTGCCCCGACATGTCGGGGCCAAGGGGAAGAAGGTGTTTCTGTGGTGTGGCGGCGTTGACGAGAAGGCCACCATCTGGGTGAACGGCAAGCCCTTTGGCAACAGCCCCGGGCGCGCCTTCGTACCGTTCGAGTTCGACGTGACGACGGCCGTGAAGCCCGGCGCCAAAAACCTCATTGTCTTCCGCGTGCGCAACGAGAAACTCAACGAAATCGGCACCGGCGGCATCACGGCGCCGGTTTTCCTCTGGACTCCTGCCGAGAAAGAGCACGAAGCCGAAGAGGGCGGCGAGGACGTGACCCCGGAGGAATTCAAATAGGGGCTCTCAGCCGCCGGCGCCATCCTCGCCCGCTTCATCCCCGAAAAGCCGGCCCGATTCTGGGCTCAAAGGGGCTCGCAGAGCATTTCCGCGTCGAGCGCCGCTAGGCCTCTGCCAAGTGCTTCTTGCGGAAGGCGTCGGGGGACAAAGCGCAAGAGGCCTTGAATGCTTCGTAAAAGCGGCTGGCTGAACCGAAGCCGGCATCCGCGGCGATGTCCAGGACCGTGCGGTCGGTCGTGACCAGGGTGCGTTGGGCGTGGGAGATGCGCAGTTGTGTCAGGTAGGCGTGGAGGGTGATGCCGCAGGCCTTTTTGAACAGAGAACAGGCGTAGTTTGGATGCAGATCAGCCGCTTCGGCAATCTGCCCCACAATGAGACGGTCCTGGAAATGGGTTGCCATGTAGTTGACCATGGCCTCGAGCCGGTCAACTGGCCCCCGCAATTCCCGGCGGGAACGGTCAAGTGGAGCAAGTTCCCCGGCGGCAATGCCCCGAGCCAGCCGCCCCACCTGCGCCTGGATCTCGAGCAGAACAATGGCGTTGAGTTCCGGATCGTTCTGCCGCAGATCGCGGCGCCACTGCCGGGCCAGCCCGAGAAGGGGGGGCATCCGATCAGCCACTTCGTTTTCGACCAGCCGTCCGCTCAACACCGCCTGGGTGAAATTCTTCGGCAAATGCCACTGAAGGAACCACGCCAGCGGAATATAGATCCAGAAGCACTCGGGATCGTCTCGGGCTTCAATAACCTGATGCGGCATGCCACCCCAAAACAGCACCAGCGCCGGCGCCGTGATCGGCTCTAAACGACCGTGCCAGAGGTATGATATCGTGCCTCGCGTGAGAAAGTTGATCTCGATCTCGTTGTGCCAGTGCGCCTGTCTCTGGGCCGTTGGCTTGCCTTGCCGGCAGGAGAATTCCTTGGCCTCCAAAGTAGACAAGCCGGGGAGTCTGTACCCGGAAGTTGGCAGCGCCACTTGTTGCCGCTTGACCATGCCCGGTCCTTCGTTGGGCCGGCGACCGAAAATGCGGGATCCGCGGTTTTTCTTCGACATCCGACAACCAACATAATAACTCAAATGATGACAAATTGCAACGATGACCCGCGCGACTGAACAAAATACATTATGTCTCCGGGGCGCCAGGGCGCTTCCTATTCGAGCAGGAGAATGTCGCCGTCGGCAAGGTGGGGAAGTCTAAGCGTGGCGCCGTCCCCATCCCGGGTCAACGTGAGCTTCTGACGCAGGGCAGCCGAACGAGCCGTGGCGGCCTTCCCCGCGCCGCGGATGCGAACGGTCAGGTTTTTGGCGGGGACCAAGCGGCGATTCTTGAAGGTCCAGTTCATCAGAATGACCGCGAGCCGGCCGGTCTGGCGATTTTTGAGTAGAACTCCCTCAACAGTAGCCAGGCCAGTGTCGACAACCGGTTTGATGCCGGCGGCCAGAGCCGGCGCGGCAATATAGCTGCGCTTGCCGGCATTGTACGGCTTGAAGTGCATGATGTCATAGGCGTACTCGAGCCCGGCGTAGAACCCCACAGTGTAAGCCTGTCCTTGGCCGTAATTGTGGCGAACGACAGCCGCACCGCCGTCGGCGTAGTTCGCCAGGACCTCTGCACCTTTGACGGGCCTCAGGATTTCTCGGCCGACCGCGGGGCTCAAAACCCCCTGAAAGGGATCAGTACCTTTGACTTCAACTGTTTCGGGCGCCGGGGCTTCCTTGGACTTTCTAATCGCCCCCAGGCGCGTGGCGCCATAACGCGGTACGGAAGCCCAAAGTTTAACTCCGGCCCTCGACTTCAGGCCAAGTACGGGCAGCAGAACCGTCAGCGGCTGATCCGCTTCGTTTCGGGCCAGACCCCAACCGCAGGTGTAAAGCGTGCCCCCGGTTTCGACCCACTTCACGAGCTTCGCGGCCGCATCCTCACGGAGGTGCGAGCCACTGACATAGATGGCCTTGTAGCGGGAGATGTCTTCACTCATGAGCAAGCCCTCATCAAGGGCGTCAACCGGGATGTGCGCGTGAGTAAGGGCCGTGTGAATCCACTTGCCGTTTTCCCAGCAGGCCGAGTTGCCGAAGTACTCCGAGGTGACTGGCCGCACCAACGCGAGCTCGGCGGGCACGGCCCAGGAGGATTCGTAGGTGACGTCCTCGGCCGCGGCCAGCAGTCGGGCAGTCTTACCGACGTTCACGACGGCCCAGTCCCTGGATCCGAAGCTGTCGCCCTTGGCCCACTCCGGGCCGTAGGTGTACCAGAAGATGAATCGCGCACCCCGGGCAACGGCCGACAAGGCCCGCTGCATAGGCGCGCCGCGATGTGGCTTCACGTAGACGCCGAAACGCTTGTCCATGAAACGCGACAGACTGCGCCCGACATCGCACAGGTAGCTGTCCCACTGCCACACGCGCGGGTCGCGATTCGACGTTTCATAGACGAACGCGTTGTCGGCAGAGCGGTAGAAGTCGAAGAAATCAAGACTGTGGCCGCCCATCAAAAACGTATTGCCGCGCAGGGCGAAGCTGTAGACCAGCGGTTGCTTGGCGATGGCGCTCACTTCTCCCCTTGCCAGGGCTTGGCGCTTCTTCTTATTCTCTGCCGCGAGCGCCTCCTGCAAGGGGCGGAAGAGCCTGGCCGACGACTCATTGTTGAAGCGCCGGGAGTAGTAATACAGCAGTTTTCTCCCCGACTCCGACAGCGGTGCTTTCTTGCCGGTGTTTTTTGGCTGGCCGGCCCGGGGATTCCAGATCAACTGGTCCAGTTGTTTCTTCGCGTCTACGACGTCCTTCGCTGGATCAGCTTTGCGCTTCTTCCCAAGCTCGTCGTCCAACTGGTCGATCACATCTTCGTCATGGTCGTCGTCTTCCCCGACGTTCAGGTCCGCAACACCAGCCTCGAGCTTCTTCTGCTGCTCGGCTTTGAGGGCCTTCTGGGCGTCAGCGAAAGCCTTCTCGCGTTCCCGCCGGATCTCCCAGTAGCTTCGGCCCCAGTACCCGTAAGTTGACCTGATGTCCTGCCAGTCCTTGGCGCCGAAGTCAGCCAAGCTTCGCTTGTCTTCACGGATAAACCGGCGGAACGCTTCCTGACAGTGCGGACAGGCGCCTTGATGGGCTTTGCCTTCCGGCGCCCCGTCGAACGCCGAGCCGATCTCGTCCACGGTCAGCCCCCAGATCTCCTCCACGGGGTAGTCCCTGACCCTTCCCATCAGGGCTTGAACGGCTTCCTTCGCACGGATGGGGACTTGTGCGACATTGTCCGGGTGATAGGGGCAACCGTCACCGGGACGGACGAAAGGGGCCCGGCCGTCGCCGCGGCTGATCATCTGGATCGGGTATCCGCCGATGTGCATTTCCAGGGCGCGGTTGAGTTCTTTGCCCAAGCCCTTGCCTTCCTTGACCGACTGGGAGATGAAGGCTGGACAGCCGCGGATACCGTTGATGCCGATCAGACGCAGGATCTCGTACTCCGCCAGCATGGTGGCCTTGTGGGCGGTGCGACAAGCATAGCCCGCCCCCGGGCGATAGCCGTAGCAGTCGGTGATCAGGGCATAGCGTTTGGGCACGGCGTGGTTTTCACCCAATTGGGCTTTCAGCCTCTCGCGCTTGCGCTGAATGTAGTGGTGCAACCCTCCCAAGCCGTTGACGAATCCCTCGGTTGGGACGCCATCCTTGCCCCTTTTCATCCTGGGAATAAAGACCCCGAAAGTGGGACCGTCCGGCCCCTGAACCGTGAAGCGCTTCAGCACCTTGCCGCCGTAACTGAATTCGAACTCGAGCTCTGCTTGCTTCAGTCTGCGGCCCCGCTTGTAGCCCTCGAGCGTGAAGGTGATGAAACCGCGCTTGAGGTAGGATACCGGGTAGCGCTCCGACCAGACCCCGGGGTTCAACCAGTGGTAGACGAAGGTCCGGTCCTGCGTGATGACGCGGTCCTTGGGCTTGCCGTCCATCTCGTCCAGCAACTCGTCCGCCGGGTCGTCGGTTTCCTGCAAGCCGGTCTTGGTGTCTCGAATGCTGGGGGCTTGGTGCGTGAATCTGGTCAGCTCTTTCGATGTTACCTTACCGCCGAGCCCCTCGCCTCCCCAGCGGCAGCGAATGCGCACCGGCACGTTCGGGGTTAGCTTGGTGCACCTGACCCGAAACCGCGCCTCCTTTCGCTCATTTCCCGCGATGCCGGGCAAAGCCCACGCCAGCAGCAAGACGACGGCAAGCCGCAAACTCCGCCCAAGCTTTGGCGTGACCCCAAAGCCAAAAAGATGTGCGGGACAAATCATCAACTGACGTAAACTCAGAATATCGCACAAGGAATTCACAATGCTGAAGTTCTCAGTTCGGAGTTGCCGCTTCGCTCTCGCCTGCGGCTCGCATAGGCCCTTCGGGCCGTCATTCTTGTTCATCGGTTCTGTCTTCTGCCGGTGTTCCCCGGGTAATTTTCCGGCGGCGACCCCGCCACTAAACTTGCCGGCGGCAAGTTCAGTGGCGGGCCGCTTCTTCTTGGGCTAGTCGCCAAGCAGTATTCGGTTGGAATCACTTTGAACCTGTGTGAAGGTAAACGACTCTACGTGCAGGTCGAAGAAAAGAAGAGGATTCCGGCCCAGCGCCGGGCCTGGCGCGCCGCGGAAAAAATGGGGGTAGGTCTTGAAGTGGGCGGTGTACGCCGTACTGGCCGCGTAAGAATGTCCCCAGAGAACCCAGTCGCCTTCGACGCCGGAAAGACTTTCGTGGCCGAGATAGGCCCAGCCGCTCGGATAGCGAATCCCCGCATCTCGGTACCACTTGCCTCCCCCGCCCAGCTTATGATTAGTCCCGTAGGCCGTGTAAAAGGCCGCATGCCATGTTTCCAGCCCGTTGCCCTGGGCCTCAAAGCCCTGGTGGCCCTCTCGCAAACGTTTCTGACATTGGTAGATCTCCGGGTGCGGAGCGAAGATGAAAGTGAGATTGGCCCACTGACCCCAGATGTGATAGGGTGCGCGACTGTAGCGTTGTGCGCGGTTTGCCGGATACCAGCCGTCATAGCCGTCCGCGTACATCCCGACCCCGAGGCCAAGCTGCTTCAGGTTCGAGATACACAGGACGTTATTCGCCTGCTCCTTGGCGCGGCCCAGCACGGGCAAGAGCATCGCCGCCAGAATCGCGATGATCGCAATCACCACCAACAGTTCAATCAAAGTGAATCTCTTCCGCGGCATACGGACCTTGGCAAAAATAGACTTCATGTTCTTCCCCAATCTTTCCAGACGTGAATAATATAGGCGTGTGTTTCCACTTTTGCAAGTGGCCTTGGCGCCGACGTCCTTCCCTGTATGTGAATGGACCTCAGCAGGCGAACCCGCGGGTGGACAGTGCAGGGCTTCTTGTCGCCTGGCTGCCAAATCCAATTCCTGCCCATTCCACTACCTGCAAATCTTAACATTGCCAATCTATCGCAGGGCAATTCCCGGGTCTTCCGCTTTTCGGCCATATCTATCCCGGATCTTCGGGGTTTAGCGGGCGCATCCGGCCACTGACGCAGCAGAAGGCGGCCGCGCCAGCCCAATCCGTTGCCAGGCGCCAAGATTATTCCGGTATGTCATTCTTCCCCTCCGTACAAAGGAATTCAAAGCACAGTTAAGTTTTGGCTTGTTCAGCAATTATATAGCTCCAACCGGAAGCCGTCAAGACAGTTTCAGAAAATGGTTCACCTTTTCCCTGGCCAAATATCTTCTTTTGGGAAATACTTCTGACAACCATCCCACGGGGTGCTGAACCTGGGATAGACATCTGCTTATCCTTTTGTGTCTCGCTATTCCAGAAAATGCTTCTTCATCTCACCCACGAGTGCCGCGCCTTTGAAGTTCCGGGGAATTCTCGTCAAGCTGAGACGGTCGGGCCTGGCGCCCTTGCTCACGCTCCGACGTGCGGCCGCAATAAAGCTCTTCTCGATCAACGCCTGTTTCTGCCTGGCCGTGTCATCTTTCAACTCGATCATCACACAGCAGGAGTCTTCGTGTTCGCTTTCCAACTTGACTCCCACCACCGCCACGTCAAAAGACCTTGCTTCCAGACCGTAACGGGTGCAGAGGAAGTCCTTGAGTTCCTCGCCGATCTGGTCGCAGGCATAGTTCGCGCCGCCCCGAATCAGCAGGCCCGCTTTCCGTGCGACCCAGTAGTAGTCGCGGTCGCCATTATGCTCGAGAAAGAAGCAAAGATCCCCCAGACCCGTATACCACCCCTGGTGGAAAACGCCAGCCGTTGCCACCGGATCCCCGACATAGGCTTTCATCACATTGTCGCCCCGGACGATCAGATAGCCCGGCTCGCCGGCCGGGCATTCCGCCCAGAAATCTTCAGAATCAGGCTCGAGACTGCGCACGATCTTCACCTGGGTGAAGGGCGGATGCGGACGCCCGATGTAGTAGCCGGTCTGCGCCCGGTCGGTTCGCGACTGTCCCTCATGTTTGTGGCTCCAGCCCTCCTCAAAGAAACGCATCACCTCGTCTGCCGGCAGGCGCCGCGGGATCCCCAATACCTGCAGACAGGTCTCGGTCGAGCCAAAGCGAACCACGGGCGGCCTGGTTGCAAAGCGCCTGACCCGCTGCACAGTTGCAGGTCCCACGGGAGCGGACCCGACAAGGATATCGATCCGGGCAAGGGCCCCGCGCAACTCGTCCTCGCCCACGGGCATTGGAGGGTCGCACTCTGTGCGACCGCGAAACGGAAAAAACACGGGAGTGTGGCCCTCCACAAACAAGGTTTCCAGAAAATCGAAGTGCCGTGCCACCAGGGGGGCCGCGATTCGATCATATCCCCTGGTGCTGACCTCACATGCAATCCGCCAGTAGGCGGTCGAATACCGTTGCACCAGGTGCAGTGCGGTGCCCGGCCGGCGCAAGGCCCAGTCCGTCAAGGCGGTGGAATTGGTGTGATGCAACGGATTGACCACGAGTATAGCCAGCCGGTCCTGAGGCGTGACCTGGAGAAAGGATTCAAAAGTTCTCCGGTTCGTTTCGTAGTTCCTGTAGCACAACTGCACCCCTTTGGGATTTCCCGTTGTGCCCGAGGTGAAGATAATGATCTTCGTGGCCTCATCATCCACCTCGCGGCAGAACTCGCCCTCAGCAAGCGGCCCTTGGTCGGCCAGTCGGTCAAGATCAAAGAAACAAAGCCCGGAGAATCGTTGCCGCAGGGCACTAAGGTCCGAGGCGTTGAATTGATCATCATGTACCACCAGCCGGCATTCGGTCAGTTCGATCTTGTAGGCCACTTGCTCCAGCCTATCAGCCTGCCAGTTGACCGTGACCGGCACCGTACCGGTCATTGTCCCTCCCAGCCGAAAGGCCAGGTCCTCGACCTGATTGGCCCCAACGCACAGGCAGAAACAGTCTCCCTTTGCCAGGCCGGCCCGGCAAAGAACCGCCCCAGCCCGGCGGGCCAAGTCCCAAAACGCCCCGCGCGTTTGCGACCGTCGGCGAACCGACTTGTTCTGGTCAAAGCCGTAGCTGTAGACAAAGGGTTCCCTGGCGTCGGCAAAAGCAGAACAGTACGACGTCAAAGCTGAAGAGAATGAACCTAGCACTCGCTACTCCTTTGCCGACTTGGCGTCGCCCGCGGCCCCGGCCCTCGGCCCGTGGTCCATATTGAAGTATTGGCGCCCCGGAGGCCCCGGGTTGCGGGATCAAGAAGCTGATTGTTGATGGCGGCTGGGCAATTCTGCCGCTTAGTCTTCCCGCCATTCTTCTTCCTGGAGGGTCGCGCTCCCGCGCGACCGCGGCCACACGGAGTTCGGCCCTCCACCAGTGCTCCAGTACTCCATTCCTATCAGCCTGATGACAAAACTGTTGGTTCGTTTGGCTACGCCAAATGCGTAGAAGTGTACCAGTAAGATTCTATACCCTCACCGCCCAATATCAAGCTCCCTATTGAAACACACTTGACTCAGCGCTGGCAGCGGATATTCTTCAAGAGTAATAAGGTGAAAGAATGAACCGGGCACTGAAAATACTGACGCTGGGGTTGGCGAAGAAGCGGGCCTGGCAATTACCGCTGATTGCCGTATTGCTGGTGGCGCTGTGGGTGGCAGGTTTTGCAGTGCGGAGCCTCGGAGAGGCGGAAGCAGAATTAGCGCGGGGCGCAGCCCCGGGAACAAGAGCCCAAAATGATTTCCGAAGCCCCGGCGGGGCGCAGCAAATAAGCTTGGAACCGAAGTTTGAAAGCGCCTTGCATCGCCCCTTCCGGGGCTCAGGAATAAGGCGGGGCGGCCGAGACCCGGGGTTTCACCCCGCGCTAATTCTACGGCGC